>WNGE01002739.1_pt1 | contig 33227 bp, 33 predicted proteins | sample 5400651 | NCBI WGS metagenome assembly WNGE01 (sample SAMN13153370, study PRJNA577476) | soil metagenome | isolation source: 60 cm soil or saprolite under grassland replicate 2 | place: USA:California | collected 2016-06-15
TCACCAGCAAGCTTGGGTTCCGCCTGCCGCGCTCGATGCCTCCCATGGAGATCGGGTCGATCTCCGCCTCGAACGCAAGCTGCTCCTGCGTGAGACCCCTCTGTTGGCGGAGGCGGTGGCCGTTTTTCCTATCGGTAAGCTTGGCCAGTTTTGTGGAGATCAGAAAGGTCCAACGCCGGATAGGTGACCTTGGCCATGGCTTGCGCGAGGACCGATAGGCCGAACCGCCTAACCATTTCCTTGGCGCCATAGGCGCGATGGTATCGGCGGTCTTGAACCCGATCCCGCGTAGAAGCTGAGCTTCAAAAAAAGCGTCGCGGCCAGCGAACGCGATCGTCCCGACATCGCCCGCAGGCGGGCGCAGTGGACCGAGTATCAGAGCCGGATTGGGCCCTGCGCGTGACCTGGACCAAGACCAACATGGCGCCGCTGCGGGGATGGACGCCCCGCGGCATACGGCTCCACGCCAAGGTGCCGCACCGCCGCTGGCGGACCACGACCTTCCGGGCCGCCCTGCGCCATGACCGGATCGAGGCGCCATGGGTTCTCGACGGCCCGATCGACGGCGAGAGCTTCAGAACCTACGTCGAGAAGGTTCTCGTCCCCACGTTGAAGTCCGGCGACATCGTCATCCCGGACAATCTCGGCAGCCACAAGGGCAAAGCCGTGCGCCAGCTCATTCGCGCAGTCGGCGCCAAGCTATTCTTTTTGCCGAAATATTCGCCGGACCTGAACCCCATCAGGCGTCGCCCAGCGACTTGAACGAGGCGCCGCGGTCGGAGATCTCTGCCAGGACGTTGAGGAGATCCCTGGTGGACCTCGCCAGCCGGTCGAGGCGGCAGGCGATCAGCACGTCGCTCTGGCCGAGCGTCTTCAGCGCCTTCGCCAGCTCGGGCCGATCCGGGCGAGGCCCCCGAGATCTTCTCCCGTAGATCTTCCCACAGCCGGGCCTTGGACTGATCGAGCTGCCCGTCGAGCTTCTGGTCGCCGGTGCTCACCCTCGCGTAGCCGTAGATGGTCATTTCTGGTCCCCGTTCGGGGCGACAAGACTACTCGTTTGCGCCATTCGTGAGGGCTTTCTTGCCCTCAGGCGTGAGCTTGTAACGGCCTGCCCGCGATTTCTTGACCAGCTTGTCCTTTTCGAGGGCTGCGATGCAGCGTCCGGCCCGCACCTTGTTGGGTTCCCCGTTATGCAGGGTCCACCCCATCTTGGTCGCGATTTTCGCCTGTGTGACTTTCGGATCGGCGTCGATAATGGCGAGCACTGTGTCCTCGTCTGCCACCTTCTTTGCGGCAAGATCGTCCTTCGCCTGATCGCTGATCCACTCGCACATGACCGTGGGAATGCTCCGGCCTTTGCCGTCCTTAAGGTTCTCATGTGTTACGGTCTTGAGCAGAAAGTGCATCGCGGCGAACTCAGGGCCACGGAACTTGCCCTGCCAGTGCAGCTCGGTCGTGCTGTCGGTCTTTGCGGCGGTTAGGTTGCCGTCCACCTGATTCAAGAAATTGCCGCCCCCGGCTGGGAGCAGGTTGTCGGGGGCTGCGTTCTTGACCGGGTGACAGTTGGCGATGACGCAAGGCTTGCCCGGTATCAGCGTGATTAGAGCGCGCATCAGCTCGGAGTGCTTGCCCTGTTGCGTTCGCGAGTTCTCATCGTCGCCCTCGAAGAAGACCGGGCTTGTATCGACGATTACCACCCCGAACTCGCCGCCCCGTTTGTCGGCTTCCGCCTTTAGCCTTACCGACATTTGGGAGATTTTGAACCAGCCTTCGATGAAGAACACCTCGATGGTGTTGATGTCGAAGCCCATGTGCTGCGCCAGGGCAATCCAGCGCATACGGATATCGTCGGGGTTTTCCGCCGCGAGGTAGAGCACCCGCATTTTCTTGGTTTCGCGACTGGCGAACAGCACCCCTAGCGCAACGCTGGCAGCAAGCCGCAGGGTGATCGCGGTCTTCCCGGCCCCCGTTGCCCCCGTTAGGGAATAGAGAAAACCCTGCTGTAGTAGGCCATCGACGATGTAGTCGGGCGGCACGAAACCGGCGACAAACTCCGCACTAGACTTAATAAGCTGCGGCTGCGGTTGCGCCGCCTCCGCGTTGTCCACCACTATCGTCGGTTTGGGCGCGAAGTACATCTTCTTGTGCCCCGTGAGTTGTTCTTCTTTTTTCATTTTCCCGCCCCCGTGAGCAGAAGGTCATTGAAGTCCCCGTATCCATCGCAAACACGAACTTCGACCTCGCGGCCAGCGTCCGACCATCGCTCGGCGGTCTTCACCGCGTCACGCATCCCGTCGCCGGAGAGATCGTTGTCAGCAGCAACGACCAGATATTCGATCCCTGGAAGGACCGGAAAATTGCCGAGATTGATTCTGTCGATGAGCGACCAAATCGGCCGGTGGCTCAGTATGCGGGACAGCGAGAAGACGCTCTCGACTCCCTCGCCCACCAGCAGGCCGGTATGAACCTCGTGATCCGGGGAAATCTTGATCGCGCCGCCTGCCATTATTCCGAGGGATAGCCGCTTAGGCTGAATGCCCACCCACAATGGGGTGCGCTGGATGCCCTGCGGCTCATCCGTGTGGATGCTGCGGATGAGCGACAACATGCATGCCAAGCGTTCGCTTCCGTACGGGCAAGCCGGGTGAAACCGGAAAACTTCATCGAGGTACGGGAAGACGTCGAGCCAGTCGCCGATCCCGCGAGTGTGAAGCAGGTAATCCTCGGCCAAGCTGCCTCGGAATGGCTGCCCCTCATCCCAGAGCCGCAGCGCCGCAACGGTTCGGTTTCGCCTGTCCTCTTCGGCTTCGCGTTTCGCCCTATCTCGGATCCGTTGCCGCTCGGCCAAATCAATCACCTGGGCAGGCGCATCTCGGAACACGTTGCCGTGCGCGCCGCAATTCAGGCAATTAAAGACCGCATAATCGTCGCTCCGGAGCTGCACCCCAAGGCACTTGCTGCGACGCTTTTCGCGAGTGCTGCGGAACTCAGAGCAGAGCGGACAGCTGGCCTGTACCGTTACGCCTAATCGGCCCTTCGTGATCCGCTCAACGTCATCCCAAGAAATTGCGCTGATGCTATTGCGTCGCGCGCGATCGAGGGCTAGTTTTTGCATGTGTGACATCTCTTTTGGCCCCGGCGGCTCTTCGGCTGCTCGGGGCTTTTCTTTTCTATGTTGTGAATTTCCCGGAAGGGCTTGACACTTTCCCGAAAAGCCCTTTGCCGCTAATGCGCGCCGATACGTCACTTTGACAGCGCAAGCTTCGGGAATTACTTACAAAAGGTAGTTCTGTCTGGGTCATGCCAGCGTAGGGAGCCGCCGATGGCCACAGCCCATCGTCGATCGAACGAAAAACCAACGGCGCTGATCATCGGCGCCGGCGTCATCGGGCTTGGGATCGCCTGGCGGCTCGCCCAGCGCGGTGCGGCCGTCACCCTGTTCGATCGGGCCGCTGCCGGATCGGGCGCGAGCCATGCGGCCGCGGGCATGCTCGCGGTCTGCGCGGAGGCCGAGCCCGGGGAGGAGGACTTGGTCGCGCTCGGCCGCCGCAGCCAGGCGCTGTGGCCGGATTTTGCCGCGGAACTCGAAACGCTGACCGGCCAAGCGGCCGACCTGCGCCGCGAGGGAACGCTGGTCGTCGCGCTGACCGCCGACGATCAGGCCCGTATCCGGCATCATCTGGAGTTCCAGCAGTCGCTCAAGCTTCCGGTCGAATGGATTTCCGCCCGCGAAGCACGGCGCCGGGAGCCGCATCTCGCCTCGATGGCCGGAGCGGTGTGGAGCCCAGAGGACGGCCAGGTCGACAGCCGCAAGCTCGTGGCCGCCTTGAAGCTCGCATGCGCAGGCGCCGGCGCCGATCTCCGGGAGCACCGGCCGGTCCGGCGCATCCTGGTCGCCAATGGGCGGGCGGTCGGGGTCGAGCTCGCCGACGGCAGCGAGCATCGCGCCGACGTGGTCGTGCTCGCGGCCGGCGCGTGGTCGCGCGGCATCGAGGGGCTTCCGTCGCCGCTGCGGCCCCCCGTGCGGCCGGTCAAGGGACAGATGATCGCCCTGCAGATGAACCCGCTCGCGCCGCTCGTCAGCCACGTCGTCCGCGCCCCCAATGTGTATCTGGTGCCGCGGCTCGATGGCCGGCTCGTGCTGGGCGCGACCGTGGAGGAGAAGGGCTTCGATGCCGCGCTCACCGCGGGCGGGGTCCTGGCGCTGCTCGAAGCCGCTTGGCGCACCATCCCGATGATCGAAGAGCTGCCGATTGCCGAAATGTGGGTCGGACACCGCCCCGGCAGCCGTGACGATGCACCGATCCTGGGACACGGACCGATCGAGGGCCTCATCTATGCAACGGGGCATCATCGCAACGGCATCCTGCTGGCGCCGATCACAGCCGATGCGATTTCGCGCCTGGTGCTCGACGGCGCAATGGACCCGGTGATCGCGCCATTCGGGCTCGACCGTTTTGCCCCGGCGCAGGCGAGGGCGGCGGCGCAATGACCGAACTCTCGCCCGGGACACCCCTCATCCGCGTCAACGGCCAGGACGAGCCGCTGCGCGCGCAATCGGTCGCGGCCCTGCTTGCGCAAAAGGAGATCGCGACCGACATGCGAGGCATCGCGGTTGCCGTCAACGGCCGGGTGATCCCCCGCACCGAGTGGCCCGATACGCCGCTTGCGGCCGGAGACGCGATCGAGATCGTGCTCGCCCGGCAGGGCGGCTGAACCCCGGTGAGAAAGTGATGTCCGATATTCTCAAGATCGCCGACCGAACGTTCCGCTCCCGGCTCTTCCTCGGCACCGCCGGCTATCCGAACCGGCAGATCCTGCTCGACGCGCTGGCCGCCAGCGGCGCCGAAATGGCGACGGCCTCGATCCGGCGCATCAGCCTTGCCGGCGAGGAGGAGAGCCTCGTCGACCTGCTCGCCGGCCGGGTGCAGTTCCTGCCCAACACCGCGGGCTGCCAGACCGCCAAGGACGCGGTGCTTACCGCCGAGCTCGCCCGCGAAGCGCTCGGCACCGATTGGATCAAGCTCGAGGTGATCGGCGACCGCGAGCTGCTCTATCCGGACGTCGAGGAGCTGGTGCACGCGACCGCGACGCTGGTCGCCAAGAATTTCGTGGTGCTGCCGTATTGCAACGAGGATCCGGTGACGTGCCGCAAGCTCGCCGATGCGGGCGCGGCGGCGGTGATGCCGCTCGGCTCTCCGATCGGCTCGGGGCTTGGGGTCTCCAATCCGCATTTGATCGAACTCTTGTGCGCGCGCTCGCCGGTTCCGGTCGTGCTCGACGCCGGCATCGGCACGGCCTCCGATGCCGCTTTCGCCATGGAGCTCGGTTGCGCGGCGGTATTGGTCAACACGGCGGTGTCCAAGGCGCGCGATCCGGTCGGGATGGCGGCCGCGATGCGGGCGGCGGTGGAGGCGGGACGGCTGGCGCGGCTCGCGGGCCGGATCCCGAAATCGAGGAACGCCGAGCCGTCGAGCCCGCAGTTCGGCCTCGTCGGGACGTGAGGCTGCCCGACCCCGCCCTGCTGGTGATCACCGATCGCCGGCAGGCGCGCATGCCGCTCGCCGACATCGTCGAGGCTGCCTGCGCCGCCGGCTGCCGCTGGTTCAGCGTGCGCGAAAAAGATCTTCGGGCCGAGGAGCAGATCGCGCTGGCAGCAAGCTTGCTGAAAATCGCGCGGCGTTTCGGCGCGCGATTGATGCTCCACGGCGACGCCGAGCTTGCCGCTACCGCCGGCCTCGATGGCGTTCACCTGCCGAGCGGCGGCGATGTGGGGGGCGCGCGCGCCTTGCTCGGCCGCGGGCGTCTCCTCGGCATTTCCATCCACAACGCGGCGGAGGCGGCCAGACTCGATCCGGCGCTCCTCGACTATGCGATCGCCGGGCCGGCCCATGAAACCGACAGCAAGCCGGGATACGGGCCGCCGCTTGGGTCCGCGGGAATTGCCGCAATCGTCTCCGCTGCGTCAGTGCGGATTCTCGCCATCGGCGGGATCACCGCAGATTCGGCGCGCCAGATGCTGGAAAATCGAGCGGCGGGGATCGCGGTCATGGGATCCGTGATGCGGTCGAGCGCGCCCGGAGAAGAGATCAGGCGATTGATCGCGGCGCTTGCGGCTCCGACGCCATAGCGCGTTTGACTCGAGAACATCCAACAGCCGTGGAGCGAAAATCATGTCGGAACTGACGGACAAGGTCGCGCTCGTCACCGGGTCGAGCCGAGGGCTCGGCCGGGCCATTGCGCTGGGGCTGGCGGCGGCCGGGGCCGATGTCGCGGTCAATTATCGAACCAACCGCAAAGAGGCGGATGCGGTCGTCGCCGCGATTCGCAAGCTCGGGCGGCGAGCGATCGCGATCGGCGCCGACGTCTCGCAGCAGGCCGAGGTGACGAGGCTCGTGGGCGAGACGAAAGCGCAGCTCGGTCCGATCACCATCCTGGTCAACAACGCCGGCGTCGCGCGGGTCGAGCCGATCGAGGCGATCGACGAGCAGAACTGGGACGAGATGATCGCCACCAATCTCAAATCCGCGTTCCTGGTGACGAAGGCCGTGCTGCCCGGCATGCACGAAGCCGGGTGGGGCCGTATCTTGAACATGTCGTCGGTTGCCGCGCAGATCGGCGGGATCGTCGGGCCGCATTATGCGGCGTCCAAGGCGGGCCTGATCGGGTTCACGCACTGGCTCGCCGTGAATTTTGCCAAGCAGAATATCACCGCCAATGCGCTGGCTCCCGCGCTGGTCGAGAGCGACATGGTGACCGCGGACCTGCGCGCGCGGCCGGACCGGATCCCGATCGGCCGATTCGGCAAACCCGAGGAGCTCGCCGCGCTTGCCGTAGCGGTTCTCGGCAACGGCTACATCACGGGCCAGACCATCAACCACAACGGCGGGCTGTACATGTCGTCGTGAAACGACCTGGATGGATGCGCGATATCGGTGCCAGCCAAATTCCGGACCTCGCTTGGATTTAAAGCGGCACCTCGTTGTAGCGGTCACATCTGCGGCAGCGAACCACAAAATCTTTCAGTGCTCCAAGTTCCGCAACAAGCAGAACGACGCCACATCTCCCGCAGCGATATCGTGCTCCGTCGCTCGAGATCACCAGGGGAGGAGGCGCTTCCATACAGGATGCATCTTTCGGAGCTTCAATCACTCTCAACCAAACCTCGTATTCTTGGTCAGCCAAGGCTTTCTTGCGCCGCGAAACGGCAAAATCTTGTCGCTCATCGGGAAAAACCACGTGGCGCTCGCCGTCGATCGCAAACAGTCGCCAAGCTTCATGTATACAACTTGCTGGGAATAGTAGAATTTCATGCGCATTCGCCAAATGGAGCCTGACGTCGCCGCGGCTAGCTTGTTGAGCCGCGATGACACCAAACCCGTCGCTTTCGTTAACCCAGGACCGTGTGCTCTCGTCCCAGACGAAAAGATTGGCGAATTTCTGATCCTGCAGGCTCAAGCCGTCGTCCGGCGACCAGTTCTGGGGACGCTGACCCGGACCGGCATACTCCCACAGATCGTCGCGCCCTGTCACCGTCCCGCTCGGTCCGTCCAACCGCCACGGGCACTGGACGTGCAGCGCGTAGTCAGCAACGGTACCGGTTCCAGACGGGTGGCATCGAATGGGACCGAAATGAAGCACGAGCATGTCGGCCGCTCTCCGGATGATAGAGAGTCGGAGCCCGATGAGTACATCGAAGGGACTGAGGCGCTTCACAGGGGCTTTTTGAATCTCTGCCATTCGCGTCGGGACAGCAGCAATGTCGTCACGGTCAGCGACGATTTCGGTCGAGGCACGCCCGCACATGACGAATCATGATCACCCACGTGCGCGGTAGGGCGGCACGCCCTGATCGGGCAGCCACACGCCCGCCGGCAGCTTTCCGGTCTGCCAGAATACGTCGATCGGAATGCCGCCGCGCGGATACCAATAGCCGCCGATCCGCAGCCAGCGCGGCTTGAGCAGGGCGGCGATCCTTTTGCCGATGCCGACCGTGCAATCCTCGTGGAAGGCACCGTGGTTGCGGAAGCTCGCGAGATAAAGCTTGAGCGATTTCGATTCGAGCAGCCACGCCTTGGGCGCGTAATCGATGACGAGTTGCGCGAAATCCGGCTGGCCCGTGATCGGGCACAGGCAGGTGAACTCGGGCGCGGTGAAGCGCGCGACATAGATCGCGTCCGCGTGCGGGTTCGGCACGCGGTCGAGCTGGGCTGCCTCCGGCGAAGCCGGGATGCGGGTCGGCCTTCCCAATTGCAGCGGTTTTTGCGCCATGCGCGTCTCGCGGGCGGGCGGGGGCGTTCGCGTCAGACCGCGGTGATGTGGTTGCGCAGCTCGAGCGGGTGATCGATGTACGGCAGCGGCTCGAGCCCGGCCCCGGTGCCGTGAATGATCACATCGCCGTAATCGAGCAGGCGGCCGAAGACGGACTGGTCGACGTCCACGCTCTCGACCTTGTCCATGTGCATTTCCACCGTGTAGCGGCGCACGAACCCGCGCTTGTAGATGATCCGCCGGTCGGTGACGGCGATTTCCGTGGTCACCCGGTGGAACCAGGCGCGCGCCAGCAGGACGGCGCCGATGATGAAGACGATGACCGCGACCACCAGGACCAGGAAATGCAGTGCCGGCTCGCTCGGCAGGATGGTGGCGAGGATCCCGGCGACCGCCCACAGAAACAATCCCGGCAGGTACATGACCCAGGAGATCCGGGCGATGTGCCGCACGGTCTCGCCTTGCTGCAGGACACGTTCGATATAGGGCATGAGGGCCCTCCACGGAACTCGGCCGATGCGGCCCGGCTTGGCGCGACCCACGGCATTCGCTACAAGCGGCGCGCATCGAATGCAACAGTGAAACCCGCCATGACTGCGATCGTCGACATCATCGGACGCGAGATTCTGGATAGCCGCGGCAATCCGACCGTCGAGGTCGACGTGGTGCTGGAGGACGGCTCGCGCGGCCGCGCCGGCGTGCCCTCCGGGGCCTCGACCGGGGCGCACGAGGCGATCGAGCTTCGCGACGGCGACAAGGCCCGCTTTCTCGGCAAAGGCGTGCGCAAGGCGGTCGATGCGGTCAACGGCGAGATTTTCGACGCCATCGGCGGGATGGATGCGGAGGCGCAGGTCAAGATCGACGAGACCTTGATCGCGCTCGACGGGACGCCGAACAAGGGCCGGCTCGGCGCCAACGCCATTCTGGGGGTCTCGCTCGCGGTCGCGAAAGCCGCCGCGGCGGCGAACGACTTGCCGCTCTATCGCTACGTCGGGGGAACCTCGGCGCGCGTGCTGCCGGTACCGATGATGAACGTCGTCAACGGCGGGGTGCACGCCGACAATCCCATCGATTTCCAGGAATTCATGATCATGCCGATCGGCGCGCCGAGCTTGGCCGAAGCAGTCCGCATGGGCTCCGAAGTGTTCCACACGCTGCGCAAGGCGCTCAAAGACGCCGGCCACAACACCAACGTCGGCGATGAAGGCGGATTCGCGCCGAACCTGCCGTCCGCGGACGCCGCGCTCGGCTTCATCATGAAGGCGGTCGAAAGCGCCGGTTTCAAGATCGGCGATGAAGTCGTGCTCGCGCTCGATCCCGCCGCGAGCGAGTTCTTCAAGAAGGGCCGCTACGAGTACGAAGGCGAGGGCACGGTACGCGCGCCGGAGCAGCAGGCCGAATATCTCGCGGATCTTGCCGCGCGCTACCCGATCGTCTCGATCGAGGACGGCATGGCGGAAGACGATTTCGTGGGCTGGAAGCTCTTGACCGACCGCATCGGGGAAAAATGCCAGCTCGTCGGGGACGATATCTTCGTCACCAACGTGACGCGGCTGAAGGACGGCATCGAGCGCGGCATCGCCAACTCGATCCTGATCAAGGTCAACCAGATCGGGACCCTGACGGAGACGCTCGCCGCCATCGATATGGCGCACCGTGCCGGCTACACCGCGGTGATGTCGCACCGGTCCGGCGAGACCGAGGATTCGACCATCGCCGATCTCGCGGTCGCCACCAACTGCGGGCAGATCAAGACCGGCTCGCTCGCGCGCTCCGACCGCACGGCGAAATACAACGAGCTCATCCGCATCGAGGAGGAGCTGGGAGCGCAGGCGCTGTATGCGGGCCGGGCCGTGCTCAAGCCGCGGGGTTGAGGCGGCGTGGACGCGGGCCGGCGCAGGATGGCGGGGCGCAGCGATTGCACCCGCGTTAAGGGCCGGGTAACGCGGCTGCGGTCATGGTGCGCCATGGTCACCCGCAAGCGGCTGCGAAACGGGCTCACCGCAATCGGCCTCTATATCGGGGCCGCGGTGCTGATCGGCTATTTCGGGATCAACGCCTATACCGGGGCGCACGGGCTCAAGGCCAAGCAGGACCTCGGCCAGCAGATGGACGAGCTCTCCAAGGAGCTGGCGAGGCTCAAGCTCGAGCGGGCAAGCTGGCAGCAACGGGTGTCGCTATTGCGCGCGGATCGTCTCGATCCCGATATGCTCGACGAGCGCGCGCGGGCGATGCTCGACTATGCCCATCCCGGCGATCTGGTGCTGATGCTCAAATCGCGGTGAGGCGCGCCGCGCACGGCAGGTCGCTTCCCTCCAAGCAGAATTCGTTTTGCCGTCCAGTGATTTGGTCGGCACGCAGCAGGAGGCGGGCCGCGCTTCCGCGCTCAAGCGTTTTGGGCTATGGCTTGCCGACGCTCGGCCGCCAGCACCCCGAGGAGACCCATGGCTGTTGCCAAGAACAAGCCCGCGGCGCCAAGCGCCCCCCGCCGCGCCGCCGCGGAAAAGCCCGGCAAACCCGACGAGGTCCCCGCCTTCTCCAAGGACGACGAGCTCAAGGCCTATCACGACATGCTGCTGATCCGGCGCTTCGAGGAGAAGGCCGGACAGATGTACGGCATGGGCCTGATCGGCGGCTTCTGTCACCTCTATATCGGCCAGGAAGCCGTCGTCGTCGGCATGCAGATGACGCTCAAACCAGGCGATGAAGTCATCACCGGCTATCGCGATCACGGCCATATGCTCGCCTGCGGCATGGATCCGAAGGGCGTCATGTCGGAACTGACCGGGCGCCGCGGCGGCTATTCCAAGGGCAAGGGCGGCTCGATGCACATGTTCTCGGTCGAGAAGGGATTCTACGGCGGCCACGGCATCGTCGGCGCCCAAGTCCCCATCGGCACCGGGCTCGCCTTCGCCAATCGCTACCGCGGCAACGACAACGTCTCCTTGACCTATTTCGGCGACGGCGCCGCCAACCAGGGCCAGGTCTACGAGAGCTTCAACATGGCGGAGCTGTGGAAGCTCCCCGTCGTCTACGTGATCGAGAACAATCGATATGCCATGGGAACCTCGGTGACCCGCTCCTCCGCCACCACGGATCTCTCGAAGCGCGGGCTCTCGTTCAACATCCCGGGCGAGCAGGTCGACGGCATGGACGTGCGGGCGGTGCGCGCCGCCGGCGAAGAGGCGGTCACTTGGTGCCGCGAGGGCAGGGGGCCCTACATTCTCGAAATGCTGACCTACCGCTATCGCGGCCACTCGATGTCGGACCCGGCGAAATACCGCTCGCGCGAAGAGGTGCAGAAGATGCGCACCGAGCATGATCCGATCGAGCAGGTGCGCAACCGGCTCCTCGGCAACGGCATGGCGAGCGAGGACGAGCTCAAGAAGATCGACGCCGCGGTGCGCGACCTCATCAACGAGGCGGCGGAATTTGCCACCAACAATCCGGAGCCGGATCCCTCCGAGCTCTACGCCGACGTTTTGCAGTGAATAGGACGACGGTCTCGCTCGCGCGCTGCTCGGCCAATCACGAGGATCAGGGACGCCAATGCCGATTCAGGTGCTGATGCCCGCGTTGTCGCCCACGATGGAGAAGGGCAACCTCGCCAAATGGATCAAGAGCGAGGGCGACAAGATCAAGGCGGGTGACGTCATCGCCGAGATCGAGACCGACAAGGCCACCATGGAGGTCGAGGCCGTCGACGACGGCACGCTCGGCAAGATCCTGGTGCCGGAAGGGACCGCCGACGTCGCGGTCAATACGCCGATCGCCATGATCCTTGCCGAGGGCGAGGACGCGGGCGCGCTGAAGGGCGCCGCCCCGGCGCCGCCGCAGAAGGCCGCGGAATCCGCGCCGCCGGCGCGCGCCGAGGCGGAGCAGCGGGCTCCGGAAGTAGCGCGCGCGCCGCAAGCGCCCGCCCCGGCACAGCCGCAAGCTCCCGCGGCGCCGCAACCGCAAGCCGAGCTCGAGCCCGAGGTGCCCGAGGGCACCGAGATGGTGACGATGACAGTGCGCGAGGCCTTGCGCGACGCCATGGCCGAGGAGATGCGCCGCGACGAAAGCGTGTTCGTCATCGGCGAGGAGGTCGCGGAATATCAGGGCGCCTACAAGGTCACGCAGGGCCTGCTGCAGGAGTTCGGGGATCGGCGCGTGATCGACACGCCGATCACCGAACATGGGTTCGCGGGACTGGGCGTCGGCACGGCGCTCGCCGGGCTGAAACCGATCGTCGAGTTCATGACCTTCAATTTCGCCATGCAGGCGATGGACCAGATCATCAATTCGGCGGCGAAGACCCATTACATGTCCGGCGGCCAGATGCGCTGCTCGATCGTGTTCCGCGGGCCGAACGGACCCGCCGCGCGCGTCGCCGCCCAGCACAGCCAGGACTACTCGGCCTGGTACTCGCACATACCGGGCCTCAAGGTCATCGCGCCTTATTCGGCCGCCGACGCCAAAGGCTTGCTCAAATCCGCGATCCGCGATCCCAATCCGGTCATGTTTCTCGAGAACGAGATTCTCTACGGCCAATCGTTTCCCGTGCCCAAACTCGACGATTATCTGGTGCCGATCGGCAAGGCCAAGGTGGTGCGGCCGGGCAACAACGTGACCATCGTCGCCTGGTCGATGGGCATGAGCTATGCGCTCAAGGCCGCGGACGAGCTCGCCAAGAAGCACATCCTCGCCGAGGTCATCGATCTGAGAACCATCCGTCCGATGGACACGGAAACCATCGTCGCTTCAGTGCAAAAGACCGGCCGGCTGGTGACGGTCGAGGAAGGCTGGCCGCAATCGGGCGTGGGCGCGGAAATCGCCGCCCGAGTGATGGAGCACGCGTTCGATTATCTCGACGCGCCGGTGCTGCGCATCACCGGCAAGGACGTGCCGATGCCCTATGCGGCCAACCTGGAAAAGCTGGCGTTGCCCTCGATTGCCGAGATCGTCGATGCCGTCAAGGTCGTCTGTTACCGGTGAGCCATGAGCAAAAAACCTTATGAACCGCTGCAAATCCCGCCCGGCGCCCGCAAGGCCGGCGGCGTCGAGGTGCTGCGCGCGGGCGTCGCCGAACAGAACCTGACGATGTCGATCCGCCGCGCGTTCGACGATCCGGCGGCCTGGGGCGTGCTGCTGGCGACCGCGGGACGCCAGGTCGCGCGCATCTATGCCAGCGAGGCCGGGCTGAAGGAGGACGAGGTCTGCGCGAAAATCCTGGCGAGCTTCCAGGCCGAGATGAGCTCGGCCGAGGATCCGGGGACCATCACGGCCGCGCGCTGAGATCCCGCCATGCCGATCAACATCCTGATGCCCGCGCTTTCCCCGACCATGGAGAAGGGCAATCTCGCCAAATGGCTGAAGAAGGAAGGCGATCCGGTCAAGGCCGGCGACATCATCGCCGAGATCGAGACCGACAAGGCCACCATGGAGGTCGAGGCGGCCGATGAAGGCGTGCTGGCCAAGATCGTCGTGCCGGAAGGAACCGCGGACGTTCCGGTCAACCAGCTGATCGCGGTGCTCGCTGGCGAGGGCGAGGACGTGAAAGCGGCGGCGGCCGGAGCCAAGGGCGGTGCTGCGCCTGCGGCCGCGCCAAAGCCACCTGCGCCGGCTGCGGAAATGCCTGCGAAACCGGCAAGCGCCCCGGCGCCCTCACCCCAGCCCGCTCCGCAGCGGGGAGAAGCTCCTGCCGCACCGCCGGCGCAGGCTGTCAGTGCTTCCCAGATCGCTGCGCGAAGTGCGCCGGGCGACCGCGGCCGGATGGACGGCGGCCGCATCTTCTCCTCGCCGCTGGCACGAAGGCTCGCCCGGGAAGCGGGGATCGACCTGGGCCGGGTCCAGGGCACGGGCCCGCACGGCCGCGTCGTCGCCCGCGACATCGAGGCAGCGAAATCGGGGAAGGGCTTGCGCGCGCCCGGCGCGCCCGGCGTGCCTGCCGCCGCGCCGATCGCGGCCCGCGCGCCGTCCGACGAAAAGATCCGCGCGCTGTTCGAGCCGGACAGCTACGAGGTCGTGCCGCACGACAACATGCGCAAAATCATCGCGCAGCGGCTGACCGAATCGAAGCTGACGATCCCGCATTTCTATCTCACGGTCGATTGCGCGCTCGACAAGCTGCTCTCCGCGCGCGAGGAGATCAACGCGACCGCGCCGAAAGACAAGGACGGCAAGCCGGCCTACAAGATCTCGGTCAACGATTTCGTCATCAAGGCGCTGGCGCTCGCGCTGCAAAAGGTGCCGGAAGCGAACGTGACCTGGACCGAGGGCGCGATGCTCAAGCACAAGCATTCCGACGTCGGCGTCGCGGTCGCGATCAAGGGCGGGCTGATCACGCCGGTGGTGCGCAAGGCGGAGCAGAAATCGCTCTCGGCGATCTCGAGCGAGATGAAGGATTTCGCCGCGCGGGCGCGCGCAAGACGGCTCAAGCCGGAGGAATATCAGGGCGGCTCGACCGCGGTCTCGAATCTCGGCATGTACGGGATCAAGGATTTCTACGCCGTGATCAACCCGCCGCACGCGACGATCCTCTCCGTCGGCGCCGGCGAGGCGCGGCCGGTCGTGCGCAACGGCAAGATCGAGGCCGCGCAGATCATGACGGTCGGCCTCTCGACCGACCACCGCGCGGTCGACGGCGCGCTCGGCGCCGAGCTGCTCGGCGCGTTCAGGCAATTCATCGAGAACCCGGTGATGATGCTGGTGTAACTTCTCATGACGCCGGCTCGATTCTCAGGGCTTGCCGGCAGCTCGGAAACCCTCTCCCCTTGCGGGAGAGGGTGGTCCCGGGCGGAGCGAGGGACCGGGTGAGGGGTCCTGCGTCCTGGATTTGAAGAATTACCCCTCACCCGCCTCGCGGACTTTGTCCGCTCGGCACCCTCTCCCACAAGGGGAGAAGGAAAGCTCGCGACGCCGGAGCAACAAGGGGCAATGGCTGACACCTCCTTCGACATTCTCATCATCGGGTCCGGGCCGGGCGGCTACGTCACCGCGATCCGTGCCGCGCAGCTCGGTTTCAGGACCGCGATCGTCGAGCGCGATTATCTCGGCGGCATCTGTCTCAACTGGGGCTGCATTCCGACCAAGGCGCTGCTGCGCTCGGCCGAGATCTTTCATTATTTCCAGCATGCCAAGGATTACGGGCTCTCGGCGGAGAAGATCGGCTTCGATCCGAAGGCCGTGGTCCAACGCTCCCGCGCGGTTTCCAAGCGCCTCAACGACGGCGTCGGCTTTTTGATGAAGAAGAACAAGGTGCCGGTGATCTGGGGCGAGGCTTCGATCGATGCGCCCGGCAAGGTGACGGTGAAACCGAGGGAGGGCGCCCCGAAAGGCGCGCTCGGACCGGGCTCCTACCAGGCCAAGCACATCATCCTGGCGACCGGCGCGCGGCCGCGGGTGCTGCCCGGCATCGAGCCCGACAAGAAGCTGATCTGGACCTATTTCGAGGCGATGGTGCCGGAAAAAATCCCGAGATCGCTGCTGGTCATCGGCTCGGGCGCGATCGGCATCGAGTTCGCCTCGTTCTTCCGCACGCTCGGCTCGGAGGTCACGGTCGTCGAAGTGCTGCCGCAGATCCTCCCCGTCGAGGACGCCGAGATCGCGGCATTGGCGCGCAAGTCGTTCGAGAAGCAGGGCATCAAGATCGTGACCGGCGCCAAGGTGAGCGCGGTCGAGAAGAAGGGAGAAGGCGTCGTCACGCAAATCGAGGACGCCAAGGGCGGCAAGCAGTCGATCGCGGTCGAGCGCGTCATTTCCGCGGTCGGCGTCACCGGCAATGTGGAAGGGCTCGGCCTCGACAAGCTCGGGGTGAAGACCGACCGCGGCACGATCGTCATCGACGGCTTCTGCCGCACCAATGTGCCGGGCATCTACGCGATCGGCGACGTCGCCGGCCCGCCCATGCTCGCGCACAAGGCGGAGCACGAGGGCGTCGTCTGCGTCGAGGCGATCAAGGGCCTGAAGCCGCACCCGATGGACAAACGGCTGATCCCCGGCTGCACCTATTGCAGCCCGCAGGTCGCCTCTGTCGGCCTGACCGAGGCCGCCGCCAAGGAAGCCGGTTACGAGACCCGCGTCGGCCGCTTTCCGTTCATCGGCAACGGCAAGGCGATCGCGCTCGGCGAGCTCGAGGGCATGGTCAAGGTGGTGTTCGACAAGAAGACCGGCGCGATGCTGGGCGCGCACATGGTCGGCGCGGAAGTCACCGAGCTGATCCAGGGCTACGTCGTCGCCATGAACCTGGAGACCACCGAAGAAGAGCTGATGCACACCATCTTCCCGCACCCGACGCTCTCGGAGATGATGAAGGAGGCGGTGCTCGACGCCTACGGCCGGGTGCTGAACATTTGATCCCATGGACCTCGTCCAACTCTCCGAAATCGTTCGAAATTTTGCACTTTCTTTCGTGGCGCTGGTCGGCATTTGCTTGGCTTGGATGCGTGTCACCGCAGCCTCCCGACAAGCCGATGCATCGCTGGAACAGGCTGAACTGGCGAGGCGCGATCACGTAGCGGAGCTTTTCAACCGAGCGGTGGGCCAACTCCCGCACGAAAAATTGGAGGTCCGGCTCGGCGCGGTCTATACTCTGCAGCAGATCGCCCAGGATTTTCCGGATCTGTCGAAATCGACATTCGAGCTACTATCTGCATACTTGAGGGAAAGTGTGCCAGACTACGGAGACAAAGAACCGCCGATCGATGTCCGAGAAATCATGAGGATGCTGAAAGATCAGTTGGTGCAGCGATGACGAAAACCCTACGGCAACGGCCCGGTACGTCCGATCCATTCACGCTCGACGTGCGCGGAGCATATCTGCGGCGCACAGACTTGAGCTTTGCGAATTTGGAACGGGCAAATCTCAGCCATGCAGATTTTACGAATGCCAGTTTACGGGGCGCGAACCTCAAGGATGCTGTGTTGGACGGCACGATCTTGCGAGGCGCGGACTTGACTGGCGCCGAAAATCTGACGTTGCCTCAATTGTCAGGCGCGATTGTCGACGAGACGACGAAGCTTCCCGGAGAGTTTTCCCTCGAGGAAATCCTGCGGAACCGTCAGTCGGTGGCCTAAAGCCGGCCGAACTGGACGAGCATAGCCGTCATTCCGAAAGCCGCCGCGGACCGCTGTCCGAGGCAGGCTCCGCGGTTATCCGGAATCCATGCATGCGGCCTCTTCGGTAATTATGGATTCCGAACTCGTGCCTTTGGCACGGCCCGGAGTGACGGCTTCCGGAACAGCGCGAACGGATGCGCGCGCTTCTTCTCGACCTGGTCCAGCGTGCATTGCGGTGGCGCCTTGTCGGGGCGCCAACGCATGAACCGGGTGCCGTGGCGGAAACGGCCGCCGCTGAAATGATCGTAGCAGACCTCGACCACGAGCGCGGGTTTGAGCGGCTGCCATTCCGCCGAGCGTTTCGTCGACCACCGGCTCGGGCCGCCCGGCGCCTTGCCGGAAAAGCCCGGCGGCTCGATTAGCCGCTCGAGCTTCTTCGTGAGCGCCGCACGTTCCGTCGCTTTGAGGTTCGAGGTGAAGCCGACGTGGTTGAGCCGGCCCTCCGCGTCATAGAGGCCGAGCAGCAAGGAGCCGACCAATTTCGTGCCCTCGCCGTAGCGGAAGCCGCCGACGACGCAATCGGCGCTGCGGAGATTCTTGATCTTCTGCATCACGGAGCGGTCGGCCGGGCGATATTCCACATCGCGGCGCTTGGCGATGACGCCATCCAATCTGCCGCCGCCGTCCTTGAGCCAGCGCTCGGCTTCGGCTGGATCGTGGGTGAGGGGCGAGAGCTCGATGCTGCGGTTGCGCTTGAGCTGGCGCCGCGCAAAGGCCTCGAGCCGCTTGCGGCGTTCCTGCAGCGGCAGGGCAAGCAAGGAGCGGCCGTCCTCGGCGGCGAGCAAGTCGAAGACGATGAAGCGGGCAGGGGTCTCGGCCGCGAGTTTTTTTACCCGGCTCGCCGCCGGATGGATCCGCTGCAGCAAGGCATCGAAATCATACGACTCCCCGGCCGGCACCACGATCTCGCCGTCGACCACGAACGCCGGCCCGGGCAGGCGCGCGAAGGCCTCGGCGAGCTCCGGGAAATACCGCGTGAGCGGCTGGCCGGATTTCGACTGCAGCTCGATCCGGTCGTTGTCGCGGAACACGATCGAGCGGAATCCATCCCATTTGGGCTCGTACTGCCAGGCATCGCCCCTGGGGATGCGTTCCACGGATTGCGCTTCCATGGGCAACAAGGGCGGAGCGAGTTTCAAGGCCATGAGAAGCGCCGGACCGGTCGGCCACGCAACGTCGGACGGCAGCGCGGTGTTCCTGTTTCGGCTTCTGGATCGATGGATTGCGGAATCCGGTCGGGCCCTGGCGATCCGAGAGCGGGCGCGCAGGTCCCGACTCATGCGAGTGTGCGGCGGATTCGCTGACTTGCGGCACGGCAGTTCCGCCCGTAAGTACTGAGTGGGATTTTCGAGAGCCCATGGCCGTCGTCCTCGACACGCTGCAATCGCCTCGGCCGCGCCATCCGGAAAAGGTGCGTCGGCCGGAAACGCCTTTATTGCGCAAGCCGCCCTGGATCCGGGTCAAGGCGCCGGGCTCGGCCGGCTACGCCGAGACCGTCCGCATCATTCGCGCCAACGGGCTGCATACGGTTTGCGAGGAAGCCGGCTGCCCCAACATCGGCGAGTGCTGGGAGAAGAAGCACGCCACCTTCATGATCATGGGGGACACGTGTACGCGCGCGTGCGCGTTCTGCAACGTGAAGACCGGCTTGCCCGGACCGCTCGACAAGGCCGAGCCGGAGCACGTGGCGCAGGCGGTCGAGAAGCTCGGCTTGAGCCACGTCGTCGTGACCTCGGTCGACCGCGACGATCTCGGCGATGGCGGCGCGCGGCATTTCGCCGAAGTGATCGCCGCCGTTCGCGCCCGCAATCCTCGAACCACGATCGAGGTCCTCACCCCGGATTTTCTGCGCAAGGACGGCGCCATCGAGACGGTGGTCGCGGCGCGGCCCGACGTGTTCAATCACAACCTCGAGACCGTGCCGTCGCGCTATCTGACCGTGCGGCCGGGCGCGCGGTATTTCCACTCGGTGCGGCTGCTCCAGCGCGTCAAGGAGCTCGACCCGCTGATGTTCACCAAATCGGGAATCATGGTGGGACTAGGCGAGGAGCGCAACGAAGTGCTGCAGCTCATGGACGATCTGCGCAGCGCGGAGGTCGATTTCCTCACCATCGGCCAATACCTGCAGCCGACCCGGCGCCACCATCCGGTGGTGCGCTTCGTCGAGCCGGACGAGTTCAAGGCCTATGTGACGATCGCCTATGCCAAAGGCTTCCTGATGGTTTCCGCATCGCCGCTGACGCGATCCTCGCACCATGCGGGCGAGGATTTCGCACGCCTGCGCGCGGCCCGCCAGGCGCGGAGCGGACGCTGAGCCGATGCCGCAATTCTCGACCACGCGACGCGTGCAGCATTCCGCGACCGACATGTTCGTGCTGGTCGCCGACGTCGAGCGCTATCCGGAATTCGTGCCGTTGTGCCGCGAGCTGAGGGTGCGCCGTCGCGTCGTTCAGGCCGAGGGCGTCGAAGTGCTCACGGCCGACATGACGGTCGCCTACAAGATGATCCACGAGACCTTCACCAGCAAGGTCACGCTCGACAAGCCGCGGCTGCGCATCCTGGTCGAATATCTCAGCGGGCCGTTCCGGCAGATGGAAAACCAGTGGATCTTCCGGCCGGTCTCGGAGCGGACCAGCGAGATCGAATTCTTCATCTCCTACGAATTCCGCAGCCGCGTGCTCGGCGCGCTGATGGGCGCGGTATTCGATACCGCATTCCGGAAATTCGCCGAGGCGTTCGAGCGCCGCGCCGATACGGTGTTCGCTTAAGGCCTCGCCAATTCCTCCAGCATGGCCAGCGCTTCGAGCACGGAGAGGCGGCGGATCTCCGCGCGCCCGGGATCGCCGAAACGCCGCTCGCGGTGAAGATGCCTGTCGTCTCGGCGCACGGCGGCAAAATGCACCAGGCCGACCGGCTTCGCCGCGGTGCCGCCGCCCGGCCCGGCAACGCCGGTAACTGCGGCCGAAACGTCGGCGCGGGAGCGTTCGAGCGCACCGGCCGCCATCGCCTCGGCGGTTTCCTTGCTCACCGCGCCCTTGGTTTCCAGCATCGAAGCCGGAACGCCGAGCATCGCCTGTTTGGCAGCGTTCGAATAGGTGACGAAGCCGCGGTCGAGCACGTCGGACGAGCCGGGGATCTCGGTGAGCGCCGCCGCCACAAGCCCGCCGGTGCAGGATTCGGCAACGGCGAGCTTGAGATTGCGGGCGCGGCACGCGTCGAGCACCCGGCGCGCGGCGGTCCGCAGCTCCTCGTCGATCATGCCCGTGTCATCCCTGCGTCCACGGCAGCCCGATCGTCGCGGTGGCGAACGCGACGATGCCTTCGCCGCGACCGGTGAACCCGAGTTTCTCGCTGGTCGTCGCCTGGAGCCCGACGCGATCGAGGGCAATGCCGGCGATCTCCGCGATGCGTGCGCGCATCGGCTCGCGATGTGGCCCGATCCGCGGCGCCTCACACACGATCGTCACGTCGAGATGGTTGATCCGGCCGCCGCGCCGGCGCACCCGCTCGGCCGCGAAGGCGAGAAAACGGTCGGAGGAGGCATTGCGCCATTGCGGATCGCTCGGCGGGAAATGCACGCCGATGTCGCCGTCGGCGAGCGCGCCGAGCAGCGCGTCGGTGAGCGCGTGAAGCGCGACGTCGGCATCGGAATGGCCGATGAGGCCGCGCGCGTGCGGGATCCGCACGCCGCCGAGCGTGACGTGGTCGCCTTGGCCGAAGGCGTGGACATCGAACCCGGTGCCGGTGCGCAGGTCGGAAAGCATCGGTTCGTTGTGCGCGCGCACGAAATCCTCCGGCGTGGTCAGCTTGATGTTGCCTGCCTCGCCCTCGAACACGGAAACCTTGAGCCCCGCCCATTCGGCGAGCGCGGCATCGTCGGTGAAGTTTTCGCGCCCCTCGGCCGCCGCATACGGTCGAGCGTCTCCACCACCGCCCCGGCGTCATCGACGGCTTTCACGGTATCGGCGATCGGGATTCCGGGGATAGCCGCGTCCGTGTCCCGGACCGCCTCGATGGCCCGCGAGATCAGGGCCGGCGAGGCAAACGGCCGCGCCGCATCATGGACCAGCACGAATTCGGGCTGCCGAGAAATCAGCGCCTCCAGCCCGGCACGGACCGACGCCTGGCGGGTTACGCCGCCGTAGACCGGCGGCAAGAGCGCAAGGCGATCGGCGGCCCGCTCGAAAAGGGTGCGGTCGTCGGGGTGAATCACGGGCTGAACGGCATCGATCCGGTCGTCTTGCGCAAACAGCAGCAGGCTGCGCCGAAGCACTGGTTCGCCGGCTATTTCCTTGTATTGCTTGGGAAAATCCCCGCCAGCCCGGACGCCGCGGCCGGCGGCGACCACGACCGCCGCGAAACTCGACGGCATTTGCGCGCCTTTCGTTCGCTCCAGTGCGAACGGGCTTACCGCGTCGATCGCCGGCCGGCAAAATGATTCTGTGACCAGCGGGGATTGCTGCAATGCAACACTTGCGCCCCGTCGGAAATTGTCTAAACTGTATGCATCAATGGAAATCGCCTAATTCGTGAGCAAAGATCGAAGTGAGCGCGCAGATCATTCCATTTCGACGCCGCGCCGGGATTACGGTCGGGGGCAGGAAGCTGCCCAACCGGGTCCTGCTTGCGCCGATGTCCGGCATCACCGACGCGCCGTTCCGGCGTCTCGCGGCGCAGCTTGGAGCCGGGTTGGTGATCTCGGAAATGACCGCCAGCCAAGCGCTGGCCTCGGGCCAGGAGGAGGCGCGGCTGAGGGCGGAAGGCGCCGGGCTCCCGCTCCACGCGGTCCAGCTTGCCGGATGCGAACGGCATTCGATGGCCGAGGCCGCGCGGATCGCCGAGGCAAGCGGCGCGCACGTCATCGATATCAACATGGGCTGCCCGGCCAAGCGCGTGATCAACGGGTATGCGGGCTCGGCGCTCATGCGCGATCCCGACCATGCCGTGGGCCTCATCGAGACGACGGTTGGGGCCGTTGCCGTGCCGGTGACGTTGAAAATGCGGCTCGGCTGGGACGAGCGCTCGATCAACGCGGCGGAATTGGCGCGCCGGGCGGAGCAGGCCGGCGTCCGTCTCGTCACGATCCACGGCCGCACACGCTGTGATTTTTATCGCGGCCGCGCGGATTGGGGTGCCGTGCGGGCCGTGAAGCAAGCGGTTTCGATCCCGGTCGTCGTCAACGGCGACATCCGCAGCTTCGATGATGCCGACGCGGCGCTCGCTCAATCCGGGGCCGATGCAATCATGGTCGGACGCGGCGCCGAGGGACGACCGTGGTTCCCGGGCCAGCTCGCCCGCTATCTCGAGTTCGGAATTCGCGAGCCGGCCCCGCCGCTCGAGGAGCAGCATGCGTTCGCAGCCGGCCTTTATCAGGAAATGCTCCTCCATCACGGCAAGGAAGTCGGCCGCCGGCACGCGCGCAAGCACCTGAAATGGGCGCTCGACGTCGCGGCCGAGACCGCCGGCATCGTTTGCGCCTCTTTCGATCGCTTTCGCAACGACGTGCTCACCTCGGAGGACCCGCGCCTCGTCGCCCGTCGGCTCGCCGAGGCCTACTGTGCTCTGGCAACGAAGGCCGCGGCATGAACGCGATCGAGCCGCAAGCGACTTCGCTCCTGCCCGGATCGGCCGACATGGTGCTCAATGCGTTGCCGCATCCCGTGCTGATGATCGCGCCGGACGGCAGGATCGCCGACGCCAATGTCGCGGCGGAGGATTTTTTCGAAATCTCCGTGCCGGTCCTGCGCCGTCACGCGCTGCGCGATCTGGTGCCGTTCGGCAGCCCGTTGCTCTCGCTCATCGAGCAGGTCCGCGGTCGGGCTGCCCCGGTCAACGAATATCGGGTCGATCTCGGCACGCCGCGCAATCCGGGCGAACGCATCGTCGACCTGCATGTGGCGCCGGTGCCCGAGCGCCGCGACCACGTCGTGGTGATGCTGCTGGAGCGGACCATCGCCGACAAGATGGACCGCCAGCTCACGCATCGCGGCGCCGCGCGATCGGTGAGCGCCCTGGCCGCGATGCTCGCGCACGAGATCAAGAATCCGCTGTCGGGCATTCGCGGCGCCGCCCAATTGCTCGAGCAATCGGCCGGTGACGAGGATCGCACGCTCACGCGCCTCATCTGCGACGAGGCCGATCGCATCGTCAAACTGGTCGACCGGATGGAGGTGTTCGCCGACCAGAGGCCGGTCGACCGCGAGCCGGTCAACATCCACGCGGTGCTCGATCACGTGAAAAGGCTCGCGCAAACCGGGTTCGCCCGGCACATGAAATTCGTGCAGGAGTACGATCCGTCGCTGCCGCCGGTCCTGGCCAATCGCGATCAGCTCATCCAGGTGTTTCTCAATCTCGTGAAGAACGCCGCGGAGTCGCTCGGAGAAGCGGGGCCGGAAGGCGAGATCCAACTGACCACGGCGTTCCGCCCGGGCATGCGACTGTCGATTCCCGGCAGCAAGTCGCGCGTGTCCTTGCCGCTGGAATTTTGCGTGAGGGACAACGGGCCGGGAGTGCCCGAAGACCTGATGCCGCATCTGTTCGATCCGTTCGTAACCACCAAGCCGAAGGGGAGCGGGCTCGGGCTCGCGCTGGTCGCGAAAATCATCGGCGATCACGGCGGCATCATCGAGTGCGAATCGCAGCCGCGGCATACCGTGTTCCGCGTGCTGATGCCCATGTTCACCGAAAGCGGACTGGCCGGGCCGGCCGAACCCGCGGCGCTCGACGGACCCGGCTGAAGAGGATCGCATGCGCGCTGGAAGCATCCTGGTCGCGGACGACGATGCGGCGATCCGCACCGTCCTCAATCAAGCGCTGTCGCGCGCCGGCTACGAAGTGCGTTCGACCGGCAATGCCGCCACCTTGTGGCGCTGGGTCAGCCAGGGCGAGGGCGATCTCGTCATCACCGATGTGGTGATGCCCGATGAGAACGCCTTCGACCTGTTGCCGCGCATCAAAAAGGTGCGGCCGGACCTGCCGGTCGTGATCATGAGCGCGCAAAACACCTTCATGACCGCGATCCGCGCCTCCGAGCGCGGCGCCTACGAGTACCTGCCCAAGCCGTTCGACCTGAAGGAGCTGATCGGCATCGTCGGTCGCGCCTTGTCGCAGCCCAAGGATCGGCCCGCGGCTGCCGCCAAAGCCGAGGAATGGGAGGGGATCCCGCTGGTCGGCCGCTCCGCCGCCATGCAGGAGATCTACCGTCTGCTGGCGCGGCTGATGCAGACGGACCTGACCGTGATGATCACCGGCGAATCCGGCACCGGCAAAGAGCTCGTGGCACGCGCGCTGCACGATTTCGGCAAGCGCCGCAGCGGCCCGTTCGTCGCCATCAACATGGCGGCAATCCCCCGCGACCTGATCGAGTCGGAGCTGTTCGGCCACGAGAAGGGCGCCTTCACCGGCGCCAACACCCGCAGCTCCGGGCGCTTCGAGCAGGCGGAAGGCGGCACGCTGTTCCTCGATGAGATCGGCGACATGCCGATGGAAGCCCAGACCCGGCTGTTACGGGTGCTGCAGCAGGGCGAATACACGACGGTGGGCGGCCGTACTCCGATCAAGTCCGACGTGCGCATCATCGCCGCGAGCAACAAGGATCTTCGCGTTCTGATCCAGCAGGGCTTGTTTCGCGAGGATTTGTTTTTCCGTCTCAACGTGGTGCCGCTCCGCCTGCCGCCGCTGCGCGAGCGGAGCGAGGACGTGCCGGATCTCATTCGGCATTTCTTCGCCCAGGCCGAGCGCGAGGGGCTGCCGCTCAAGCAGCTCGATCAGGAGGCATTGGAGCGGCTCAAACGCTATCGCTGGCCGGGGAACGTCCGGGAACTCGAGAATCTCGCGCGCCGTCTGGCCGCGCTCTATCCGCAGGAGACCATCACGGCCGCAGTCATCGATGCGGAGCTGGCACAACCCTCGCTCCTCGCGCTCGCCGAAGAGGAGCCGACAGCGGAGGACAAGCTTTCGCTCGCCGTCGAACGCTATCTCAGCAAGTATTTCGCCAATTTCGAAAGCACCTTGCCGCCGCCGGGCCTTTATCATCGGATCCTGCGGGAGGTCGAATATCCGCTGTTGTCGGCCGCGCTCGCCGCCACGCGCGGCAATCAGATCCGCGCCGCCGATCTCCTGGGCGTCAACCGCAACACGCTGCGCAAGAAGATTCGCGAGCTTGAAATCCAGGTAATCCGCTCCTCCGGTTGATCGTCGGCGCGGGAGAATTTTGCGCACCGCCGGCGGCATCGCCGCGGAATAGTCGCAATTCGGCAACATTGTTGTACAAACGCATCAGTTTGAGCCGAAAGCGCAGGGGGCGGGGGTCTTCAGGTCCGCTGCGTACTGCCCGCGTCGAGTTCCGCCGGTCGCAAGCGCCCATGACGAGCATCCAACAAGTCGCCTTTCCGGAGGCCGCCGAGACTCGCGGCCCGTGGTCCTGGCTCGCAAGCCGGCTCGCGGGCCCGGTCGCGGTCGGCTTGGCCCTGCTCTCCGCCATCGTCACCTTCGTGGTGCTCACCGGCCTCACTCCGGTGGTGCCGACCCACGATGTCGTGGTGAGGGTGCTGTTGGGCAACGGGGCGATGATGCTCGTGCTGCTCGGGATCATCGCCTACGAAGTCTTCAAGATCGTGCAGGCGCGGCGCCGCGGACGTGCCGGCGCCAAGCTGCACGTGCGCATTGTCGGGCTGTTCTCGGTCATTGCCGCAGTCCCGGCGATTCTGCTGGCGGTCATCGCCAGCATCACGCTCGAGCGGGGGCTCGACCGCTGGTTCTCCACCCGCACGCGGGCCGTGATCGAGAACTCGCTGACCGTCGCCGAAGCCTATCTGCGCGAGCACGCCGCGATGATTCGCGGCGACATCATGGCCATGGCCTATGACGTCGGGCGCGCACGACCGCTGTTCGATCAGGATCGCGAGCGGTTCCGCCAATTCCTCAAGGCGCAGGCTTCGATCCGCGGATTGCCGCATGCCATGATGATCGGCGGCGACCTGTCGATCATCGAGCGCGCGGATCTCAAGGCCGGCGGCGACTTCGTCGCGCCCTCGAGCGGCGCGCTCAAGGAGGTGGGCGACGCCGAGCCGCAGATTGCGCTGCTCGCCGAAGCCAAGACCGTCGCCGCGGTGATCAAGCTGCGCGGCTATGACGATGCCTATCTCTATGTCGCGCGGCCGGTCGATCCGCGCGTGGTCGAGCAATTGCAGGCAACCCAGGAGAGCGTGGCCGAATATGCCAGCCTCCAGGCCCGGCGGCTGGGCGTCCAGGTCGCCTTCGCCCTGATGTACACGGTCGTCGCGCTGATCGTGCTGTTGTCGGCGGTCTGGATCGGGCTGAATTTCGCCAACCGTCTGGTGGCGCCGATCCGCAGGCTGATCGGCGCGGCCAATCAGGTCTCGACCGGGAACCTGCACGTGCAAGTGCCGATCCGCCGCGGTGAAGGGGATTTGGCGCAGCTCGGCGAGACCTTCAACAATATGACGCAGGAGCTGCGGACCCAGCGCGACGATCTCATGCGCGCCCACGACGTCATCGACAGCCGCCGCCGCTTCACGGAAGCGGTGCTGGCGGGAGCGAGTGCCGGCGTCATCGGGCTCGATGCCGAGGGGTGCATCAGCATCGTCAACCGCTCCGCCGAGAAGCTCATCGCGCGAACGCAGTCGGACATCCTCGGCCGGCCGCTCGCGACGATCGTGCCGGAGCTGGCGCCGCTGTTCGACGAAGCGCGCTCGGGCGCGCAGCGGCTGGTCCAGGGTCAGGTCACGATCAACCGCGGCGGTCGCGAGCGCAATCTGTCGGTGCGGGTCACGACCGAGCAGTCGGCCGTCGCCGAGCACGGCTACGTGATCACGCTCGACGACATCACCGAGCTGGTGATCGCGCAGCGCAGCTCGGCCTGGGCCGACGTCGCGCGCCGCATCGCCCACGAGATCAAGAATCCGCTGACCCCGATCCAGCTTTCGGCCGAGCGCCTGCGCCGCAAGTACGGCGCGCTCATCGTCGAGGACCGGGCGGTGTTCGTGCAATGCACCGACACCATCGTGCGACAGGTCGAGGACATCAAACGCATGGTGGACGAGTTCTCGCGCTTCGCGCGGATGCCCAAGCCGGTGATCACCTCGGAAGACCTCGCCGACACCGTGCGCCAGGTGGTGTTCCTGATGCGCGTCGGTCATCCGGACATCGACATCGCGGTGGAGACCGCGGAGGACCCCATGCTCGCGCGCTTCGATCGCCGGCTGATCTCGCAGGCGATGACCAACATCATCAAGAATGCGACCGAGGCCATCGCCGCGGTGCCGCCGGAACAGCTCGGCCGCGGCCGGATCAAGATCTCCGCGACGCGCGAGGGCGCCGACATCGTCATCGACGTCGTCGACAACGGCAACGGGCTGCCGAAGGAAAACCGCAATCGCCTGCTCGAACCCTATGTGACGACCCGCGAGAAGGGCACCGGGCTCGGGCTCGCCATCGTCGGCCGTATCCTCGAGGAGCACGGCGGACGCATCGAGCTCAATGATCCGCCCGACGGCAGCGGCCGGGGTGCCTGGGCGCGGCTGCGATTCACCGCCGAGCGGGTCTCAGACGATGAAACTGCCGAAATCCGTAAAGCCGCCAGCGACCGATAGGTGCCGCCAATGTCGTCCGATATCCTGATCGTCGATGATGAAGCCGATATCCGCGAACTGGTCGCGGGCATCCTGCAGGACGAGGGCCACGGAGCCCGCACCGCCAAGAACAGCGACGAGGCGCTCGCCGCCATCGGGGCGCGGCGCCCCAATCTGGTGTTTCTCGACATCTGGCTGCAGGGCAGCAAGCTTGACGGCCTGCAATTGCTGGCCGCGATCAAGCAGGAGCATTCCGAGCTTCCGGTGGTGATGATCTCCGGGCACGGCAACATCGAGACCGCGGTCTCCGCGATCAAGCTCGGGGCCTACGATTTCATCGAGAAGCCGTTCAAGGCCGACCGCCTGGTGCTGGTCGCCAGCCGCTCGCTGGAGACGTTCCGGCTCAGGCGCGAGGTCAAGGAGCTCAAGCAATTGGCTCCGCAGCCCACGACGCTCGTCGGCAATTCGACGGCGATGAACCAGCTGCGCCAGACCATCGAGAAGGTCGCGCCGACCAACAGCCGCATCCTGATCGTCGGGCCCTCGGGCGCCGGAAAGGAGCTCACCGCCCGCACCATCCATGTGCTGTCCGGGCGCTCCCAGGGTCCGTTCGTGGTCATCAATGCGGCGGCCATGATGCCGGAGCGGATGGAAGAGGAGCTGTTCGGCATCGAGGCTTCCAACGGCTCGCAGGGACGCAAGGTCGGCGCGCTCGAAGAGGCGCACGGCGGGACCTTGTTCATCGACGAGATCGCGGAAATGCCGCGCGAGACCCAGAACAAGATCCTGCGGGTTCTGGTCGATCAGACCTTCCAGCGGGTCGGCGGCAGCGCTCGCGTCAATGTCGACGTGCGCATCGTATCCTCCACGGGACGCAACCTCGAGGCCGACGTCACCGCCGGCAGGTTCCGGGAAGATCTCTATCACCGCCTCTCGGTGGTTCCGATCCGGGTGCCGCCGCTCGCGGAACGTCGCGAGGACGTTCCGGTGCTGGTCGATTATTTCATCGAGCAGATCTCGCAGGCCACAGGCCTGCCGAAGCGGCGCATCGGCGAGGACGCCATCGCCGTGCTGCAATCGCACGACTGGCCCGGCAACGTGCGGCAACTGCGCAACAACGTCGAGCGGCTGATGATTCTCGCCGGCGGCGAACCCGATGCGGTGATCAGCGCCCACATGCTGCCGCAGGACGTGGGCTCGATGGTTCCCAACATGCCGAACGGCAATGGCGGCGAGCAATTGATGGGACTGCCGCTGCGCGACGCGCGCGAAGTGTTCGAGCGCGAATATCTGCTGGCCCAGATCAGCCGGTTCGGCGGCAACATCTCCCGCACCGCGGAGTTCGTCGGCATGGAGCGCTCCGCGCTTCACCGCAAGCTCAAGGCGCTGGGGATCGGGTGAGTAAAGATCCTCCGGCTCAGGCGCAAAGCCGCGAGCCACAGCCGTTCTTTACCTCCCCTTGCAAGGGGAGGTCGACCGCGAAGCGGTCGGGTGGGGATCGCGACCCCCTCCCGGCGCGCTATGCGCGCCGACCTCCCCTTGCAGGGGGAGGAGAACCGCGCGTGTGGCGATGCTAGGCCCGCCGCTCGAGATGCATGCGCATGCCGTAGCGCGGGCGGAGCGTGATCAAGCCTTGCGGCTCGACCGGATGGCCCGCCTTGAGGCGGAGCCGATAGCGCTGGGCGATCGCCGCCAGGATCAGCACGGCCTCGGCCATCGCGAACGCCATGCCGATGCAGATCCGCGGTCCGGCGCCGAACGGAATGTAGGCGAAGCGGTGGCGCTGAGCGCTCATCTGCGACGAGAACCGCTCCGGATCGAAGCGTAGCGGATCGCTCCAGAGCGCCGGCTTTCGATGCAGCAGCCACGGCGCAATGATGATGGCGGAGCCGGCGGGAATGCGATGGCCGAGCACGGCGTCGTCGCGGACCGCCTGGCGCGAGATCGTGTGCGCCGGCGGATAGAGCCGCATCGATTCCTCGATCACCATGCGCGCATAGGGCAGGCGGGCGAGATCCTCGTGCCGCGGCGGCCTTCCGCCCAGCACCGCGTCGCGCTCCGCATGCAGCCTTGCCTCGACCGCCGGATGCTGCGAGAGCAGATACCAGGTCCAGGTCAGCGCCAGCGCGGTCGTCTCGTGGCCGGCCATGAAGATGGTGACGACCTGGTCGCGCACCTCCTGCGACGTCATTCCGCCGCCCGTTTCCTCGTCGCGCGCGGCAATCAGCCGGGCCAGCAGGTCCTTCGGCTGCGCGTCGCCGGCGTGTTCGCGCGCCGCCAGCAAGCGATCGATGGCCTTGTCGAAATCGTTGAGGATGCCGCGTCCGCGGCCGGGGCTCGCGAGACGCGCGAGCCAATCGGGGGCGCCGAGCAGATCGAGCAGTCCGGGTCGCACGCTGCTTTGATAGCGCGCGACCCCGCGCTCCACCGTGTCGACGATGTCGTCGGAATCCGACGAGAACATCGCCCGCGAGATGATGTGCAGCGTCACGTGCATCATCGCCGCGGCGACATCGAGCTCGGCGCCCTCGGGCAGGCGGTCCCATTGGTCCGCCAGTCCGGACGCGATCTCGGTCATGATCGGCGCATAGCCGATGATGCTGCGGTGATCGAACGAGGGCGCCATGATGCGGCGATGTTTGCGCCAGCGCTCGCCTTCGCTCGTCAGCAGTCCGCGGCCGAGCCCGGGCTCGAGTAGCCGCCGCGCGATATCCGCCCGGACGTAATTGCCGGCATTGTCGAGCAGAACATGCTTGATCGCCTGCGGCTCGTTGACGATGAAGGTGCGCCGCCACAACAGCTTGCGCGGAACGATGTCTTTCTCGTAGGCCTCGGCCGGGAAGGTCGCAATCGAGCTGTCCCGGACCGTGCGCAGGAACTGCCACAGGCTCATGCGCTCCTGCGGCGGCCGCGGCGCCGCGAGGACGGGGGCGCGGGTGTCGTCCATCACCGTCATCGATCCGGCTCCTTTGCCATCGCCAGCGCCCGCGCTCGACCATTCGCCCCGACGCAAGACAGAACTGCCGTTCCGCCGGATTGTCAAAGCCAACCGGGACCGAGCGATTTGCCAGCTCGCGCGCCGAGCGGCTATTTTGGCGGCGCTCGCGCCGCCATCGCAGCAGCCCGCAACCTTCCCGGAGTTCGACCGTGTCGCGCATTGCCTATGTGAACGGCCGCTATGTTGCCCACCGCGAGGCTGCGGTCCACGTCGAGGATCGCGGCTACCAGTTCGCCGACGGCGTCTACGAGGTCTGCGAGGTGCGGGACGGCCGGCTGGTCGACGAGCGGCGGCATTTCGACCGGCTGGCGCGCTCGCTCGCCGAATTGCGGATCCGTCCGCCGATGTCGCGCGCGGCGCTCGGGACCGTGCTGCGCGAGACGATCCGGCGCAACCGGGTCCGAGACGGCATCGTCTACCTGCAGGTCACGCGCGGGGTGGCGCGGCGCGACCATGCCTTTCCGCCCCGGAACGTGTCGCCGAGCCTCGTCGTCACCGCGCGTTCGCTCGATGCTGCGGGCCGCGAGAGCACGGCGGAGCAGGGGATTTCCGTCATCACCGTTCCGGAGAACCGCTGGCCGCGCGTCGACATCAAGTCGGTCTCGCTGCTCCCCAACGTGCTCGCCAAAGAGGCCGCGCGCGAGGCCGGCGCCAAGGAAGCCTGGTTCGTCGACGCCGGCGGCCATGTGACGGAGGGATCCTCGACCAATGCCTGGATCGTCACCCGCGACGGCAAGCTTCTGACCCGGCCGGCCGACCACGGGATCCTGCGCGGCATCACCCGCACCGTGCTGCTCGACGTGATCGCCGCCCATGCGCTCACGCTCGAGGAGCGGGCGTTTACGGTCGAGGAGGCCTATGCGGCCCGGGAGGCCTTCGTCACCTCGGCGACCCAGATCGTCATGCCGGTGGTCCGCATCGACGGCCGGCCGGTGGGGAACGGCGCGCCCGGGCTCGTCGCGAGCGCGTTGCGCCGCGATTTTCACCGCCATGCGGAGCTCGCCTAGGCCGCGCGGCAGCAGGGCAGGGGACCTCTGCGACGGGGACTTGCGCTGCCCCCTATGGTACCTTCTAATGGCTCCGCCCAGTCCTCGACTGAAGGTCGAGCTTTTGACGGGGGGCACGAAGCGACAGACCAAAATGTCTCGCGAGGCCGGGTTCGCGAGCGAAAAACGGAACAGCGATAATGGCGGCCGATCGCTCTCAAAATCTGCAAGATACCTTCCTCAATTACGTCCGAAAGAACAAGACCCCGCTCACCATCTTCCTGGTGAACGGAGTGAAGCTGCAAGGCGTGGTCACCTGGTTCGATAATTTCTGCGTGCTGCTGCGGCGGGACGGCCATTCGCAGCTCGTCTACAAGCACGCCATTTCGACGATCATGCCGGGTCATCCGATCCAGCTGTTCGAGGGCGCCGAGGAGGCCGTGTCGGCGGCGCCGGCCGGGGAAAAAACCTGATTGGAGCCGCGTCGCCGCGACAGCCGCAACCGCCTGATCCGGGCCGCAGGCCCGGGGAGCGGGCGCGCGATGGTCGTCGGTCCGTATCTGCGCCGGCGGGTCGCGGATCGCGGCAGGTCGGGCCCGCACCCGGGAGAGCGTCCGCCCGCGGCGCGGCTTGACGAAGCCGTGGGTCTCGCCCGCGCGATCGATCTCAGGGTGGTGCAGGCCGGGCTGGTGCCGGTCGGCCAAATTCGGCCCGCGACCTACCTGGGCAAGGGCAAGGTCGAGGAGATCGCCGGGATCGCCAAGAGCCTGGACGTCGATCTCGTCGTCATGGACTGCGCGGTCTCTCCGGTGCAGCAGCGCAATCTCGAGAAGGCCTGGAACGCCAAGGTGCTCGACCGCACCGGGCTGATCCTGGAGATTTTCGGGGAGCGCGCCCATACGCGCGAAGGGGCGCTGCAGGTCGAGCACGCGCATCTGAGCTACCAGAAGAGCCGGCTGGTGCGCTCGTGGACCCATCTCGAGCGCCAGCGCGGCGGCTTCGGCTTTTTGGGTGGTCCCGGCGAGACCCAGCTCGAGGCCGACCGGCGCATCATCGAGGAGCGGATCGCGCGGATCGAAGCCGAGCTCGAACGCGTCAAGCGCACGCGGCGCCTGCATCGCGCCAGCCGGAAACGTGTGCCTTATCCGATCGTAGCGCTGGTCGGATACACCAATGCGGGCAAGTCGACCTTGTTCAACCGGCTCACGCGCGCGAACGTGCTCGAGGCCGACATGCCGTTCGCGACGCTCGATCCGACCTTGCGCGCCGTGGCGCTGCCGC
>WNGE01001665.1_pt1 | contig 33226 bp, 14 predicted proteins | sample 5400651 | NCBI WGS metagenome assembly WNGE01 (sample SAMN13153370, study PRJNA577476) | soil metagenome | isolation source: 60 cm soil or saprolite under grassland replicate 2 | place: USA:California | collected 2016-06-15
GCACCGATCATATCGGAATACGCCCTGAACGTCAGTATATTTCCAAGATTTTCCTGGCTACATTATGAGGCCGCCAGAGGGCTCGCGTGCCTGGTCAGGCACAGAAGTGCTACTCGGAGTCCCCGTAACTTCGGGCTAGACGTGGGAGGGGCTTGTGGGGCTCGATTACTCGATCTGGCATAGCCTGGGCGGTGTCCGGGGGTTGGAATCATCGCTGAGTGATCTACTCTGCATCCCCTATCTGCTCACGCGCCGCCCGCTCGGCTGTCTGATGGTGCTTGCCCGGCGTGAGGTGTCCAAGGATGCCGAGGTCCTGTTGCTCCAGCATGAGAATGAGGTGCTGCGCCGCCAGATTGGCGCGAGCCGCATGGAAGCCCAGCTCACGACCCGTGGCCGAGTTCTGGATCTGGAACCCAAGAGCTGCGTCAGTCATGCCTGGCCGGGGGCCGCAGTTCGATGGCTTCGAGCACTTCGGTGAACGGCACTCCTGCCCGCTCGTTGACAGTCGTGACGTCGGCAAGCGAGTCGGCGCCGAAGATACATATGGCCCGTCCCCTGCCGGGGATGAAGAATCCTCCGAGGTACTGCACGATGCGGCCGCCTGTGCTGGCCTGGTCGGCGGCGTCGATGGCCGCCTGCTGGGCGGCTGCGTACTGATCCCTGGTCACCCCCGGCAGCTGCCGCAGAACGAGGAATGTCGCCACCCGTAGCTCCTTCACGGTCCGTGTACGAGCCGATTTGACCGCAGGCTGACGCTAGCGCCGCATGAGAAATCCGGAATCGAGGAACCTACGTACTCGGCGTGCGTATTTTCTCCCGTAGACCGGTTACGTAGCGGCCAGAGGCCGGCGGGGCACCGACCATGGCGGCGACTTGGGAGCGGTTGCTGCAGCCGAGCTTGGCCAGGATGTGGCCCACGTGTGTGTCGACGGTGCGCAGGGCGATGAACAGCCGCTCGGCGATCTGCCGGTTCGTCAGTCCCCCGGCGATCAACTGCGTGATCTCATTCTCACGCGGGGTGAGCGGCAGATCCTGTTGCGCTGGATGCGGCGGTACTTGCTCCGGGGCTAACTCCAGGGCAGCGGCAATGCGATCGCCGCGGCCGGCTGCCCTGCCCGCTTCACGCCAAGGAGTTGCCGCCGCTCCAAGTTCCGCCGCTGTCTTTGCTGCTATAGCGTCGACGGCCGCCTGCATGCCCGGAAATAGCTGACCGCCGATACGCCCGCTCAGGCTGTCGGCGACACCGAGCACGAAAGCCGCCTGGCGCCATTCACCCAGCGCGGCATGGGCCAGCGCCGCCGAACCGGTACTGATCAGCAGACCCCATCGATCCAAAAGGGCTTCGAAGGTACCGATGCATACCCGCAAGGTCGCGAGGCCATCAGAGGGCGCTCCTTCGCTGACCAGGCAGTCAGCCAGGACGCACCGCGCGTAGCCGGCTCCCCGGTAGTCGCCGATTTCGGTGAACAGATCCACGCTCTGGGCCGCGCGTGTCCGGGCCAGAGCCGTGTCGGCCATCAGGGAGGCCGCCATGCCGGCCATCAGCAGGGCGAAGGCGGCAAAGTACCGGTCCTGCGACAGTCCGGCCAGCACCAGGGCCCGGTCGAGCGCCTCGGCCGCGCCCTCACGATCAGCCTGGTTTGCTCGCCAGAATCCCAGAATGGCCAAGGCTCGCGCCTGCCCTTGATCGTCGCCCGCTTGCTCATAAAGGGTGATGCTGGCGGCGAAGATCTCGCCACCCCGCTCGAACCCGCCGCGGAGACTGGTGATGACGGCCAGCCAGGTGAGGGCAGCCGCCCGCGCCCGGGCAGGGCCGGGCGCTCGCTGCAGGGCTTCGTGCAGCCAGTCGGCGCCCTCTTCGAGCAGGCCACGGATCAGCAAGTACTCCCCCAGGCCTGATGCCATCTTGAGCCCTAGCGCCGCGCGGGCCGGGTCGGCTGCGCACCACAGGCGGGCAGCCCGGAAGTTGGCTTGATCTTGGTCGAGGCACCTCGCCCACTTGCCCTGGTCTGGGCCGTGAAGCCTGAGGGCCACGTGTTCGCCCAGATTAGAGAAGTATGTGCCATGCCTGGCCCGGCCATCGTTGAGTTCTCCCGATGCCACCAGCTGCTCGTAGGCAAATGCTTTGATCGGTTCCTGCAGCCGGTAGCGGGTTCCGGTGGCGGAGTTCTCGGCCTGAACCAGCGACTTATCTACCAGGGCGGCAAGCAGCCGGGCTGCCTGGCCGGGTTCCACAGGCGGGCCGGAGCCCATCGCCTCCGCAGCGCTGAGCGACCAGTCTCCGGCGAAGACAGCCAGCCTGCGGAGCATGGCTCGCTCCGGCTGGCTGAGCAGCTGGTGGCTCCAGTTAACCGAAGCGCGAAGTGTCTGGTGCCGCGCGGGGCCGCCGGCTGTACGGCTCAGCAGCGTGTACTGGTCATCGAGGCGGTCGGCGATCTCCGTGATGCTCAGCGCCGAAACCCGCGCTGCGGCCAGCTCCAGCGCCAGCGGGATGCCATCGAGGCGAAAGCAGATGGAGCTCAGGGCGGCGATGTCGGCTGCTCCGATCATGAGACTGGGCCGGGCGGCGCGGGCCCGGTCCCTAAACAGGGCCACCGCTCCGAACTCTTCTAGTTCGTTAAGGGAGGGTGGGTGTTCGGGCCAGGGGAACGTGAGCGATGGCACCCGCCAGGTAACCTCTCCAGGCACTCCGAGGCCTTCGCGGCTGGTCGCGAGGATCTGCAATTCTGGGCAGCAGCTGAGCAGCCGCGTCGCGACTACCGTGGACGCGGCAAGAAGATGCTCACAGTTGTCAAGAACCAGAAGCCGGCACTGCGGGCGAATTACCCGCATGATCCGTTGCGGCAGATCGGCATCCGCTCGTTCCTCGACGCCAACCGCCCGGGCCACCGCTGCCCACAGCAAAGCCGGATCCGGCACTCCGCTTAGGTCAACCAGATCGACCCCGTCGGCGAACTGAGGCGCTGCTGCCGCGGCTTCCTGGATTGCCAGGCGAGTCTTGCCGACACCGCCCGAACCGACCAGGGTCACCAGCCGGTTACCCGCGACCAGCCGCGCTACTTCCGCGAGGTCGCGCTTACGGCCGACCAATGCGGTCAAAGGCATCGGCAAGCCCGGCGGCCACGCATGGCCACTTCGCTCCGGCCATCCCCCTACCACGGCCCTACACCCCCAGCGGCACCGGAGAGCGAGCTCACCACTCCGTGTTCAGGATCGGCTTCGGACCCTCTCCAAGAGACAGCCCATGGCACTCCTTGCCCAAGACGGCTCACCAAGTCCGCGTCCGCATCCGGCCCTGGTGTCGATGATGTGTTCCTTGTCCGCTCTCGTCAATGGTGCAGGCGGTGCGACACGAATGCAGGCCGGAGTTGGATGTGCACTGCTTGTCCCCCTGTCCATCGTCGCCGGCACCGGCCGGGACGGGTCATCCTGCGCCGGGCCAACTACCGCTGTGGGCACGGCAGGTCGACCCTGGCTCACCTGGCGCTCGCCGAACTCGACGCAGGCCACATCCCTGTGCTCACCGCCGCCCCGCGAGCGAGAGAAGCCACTCACCTCCGAGACCAGCGCCCAGCCCGGGGCGAGATCGCCCGCGCACCGCGGGTGCGAAGCCAGGCTGCTGCACAAATACGTATGCCAAGTACGTATTTTCCTCGATCCCGGCTTTCTACGGCGACGTTAGAGTCAGCCGCTTGGGCATCATTCTAAGGAACGCTGCGCAGCGTCGCAAACCCGGGCTCATTGGCGGACAAGTGCGCTATCTCCAGAGTTCACGTGTGCTGTGTCGGGCCTTTGAGATCGACGCCGCTACGTCCCGCGACCGGGCGGAGGTGGCTCACCGATGGCCTGTACACCTTCACCACCAGCGATACGGCCACTGGCTGCATACTCAGGGTCCCGTCATGCAGCCGGGTCACTTAGCCGGATCGACAGCAAATTAAAAAGGAACGCCAAATAAATGGCTAGTCAACCCTACATCGTGATCCGCCTGGTTCCGGAGTCGCCCGTCGATGGAGCCACATTTGCCACGTATCTGGACGGCCTGGCGCTTCAGGCGCTTGACGCACATACAGGGGAGCCTCGTAGTGATCTCGCATACTCTTCCCCTCTGATATTGATTGACTGGCCCGGTGTAGCGAAACGGCTTTCCATCGTATCAGTGCCAACCTCGGCATCAACAGATTACCAATCGGCAAACAATTACGGCTCGTCGCTAAAGTTTAACTCAACAGACGGAATCTCCGTCGGATCGTATGTCTTCAGTTCGGATCAGACCACCATCGGGCCAGGCTCCAACCTGCAGGTCACTGAGGTAACGGAGAGCACGGTCCAGCTGAATAACCCCCTAACAAAGTACGTTGCTGCAGGTACGGTCGTCTCATTCCTCGGTCAGTCATCCAGCGGTGATCCAGCGACCGCGCCAGTCTTTTCTTTCTCGCTGGCCACCAACTCGCCAGCCACAACCATAGACGGCCAGCCACCGACAGCGTCGGACCCTCTCATCGTTCTGCATTTCGCCGACGTGAGCGGTGTTACGGTCGGAATGCCGGTTGCCGGATCTTCCATCACCAGCGGCACGACCGTCGCAGAGGTGAATCCGAAGACCACTCCGCCGAGTGTGATAGTCTCACAAGCCCTGGCGGGGTCCCCTTCGTCGGTCACCTTCACGCTAAACCGTCCATTTGCCCATTTTTCACTAATACCGTCGTCCGGCACTCCGGTCGCCCATCCCACCACACTGAAATTTCCGGCGAACCAGACAGATGGCGTCGCCGTCGGTATGACGCTAGCCCCCGTAACAGGGCTCATCGCGCCTGGTACGAAGGTTACCAAAATAACCTCCACGACCGTTGTTCTCTCCAAGCAGTTTCTAGGGCCATTGCCATCCGGCCAGGACATCACGTTTACCTTCCCGTTGAGCTCGGGGATCGCTCAGCACGTTGAACCCCTCGCATCCTGGAACATCATCACCGGCCTTGAATTTGCTCTCATTCCCGCTGCCGTGGCCACGGCGATCATTCCGTTGAACCCGGCACCACCGCTGCCCGGCTACCTCGGTATCAAAATCAGCGCCACTCGCGGATCAGAAGTTATCCCCATCCACAACGCGTTCTACAACGTGAAGGTTGGCACAGATGCTTTGCCCACGGCGCCCGATCAGTACCAGGCAATCCCGCCAAACGATACCAGCCTTTACATTGCCCTCCCGCCTCAGCCCGGTACCAGTCCCATTTCCCTGGCTATACCAGGCGACGGCTCGCCGCCGCCGTTTGACGAGCTTTACGCGGCAATACAGAATGCCCTGACGAACGACTCGATCCCAGGCGCCACAGTTTCCTCGCTGATCGCATCCCCTGCTCAGTGCACGCGGATTGCCTACGACATCATATGGAGCTACCAAAACGCTCTCCCAGCACCTCCTGATCCCCTGGAATCGCTCTATACCAATCCTCCTAACCCCGGAGGGGGAGGCAGCACCACCAAAAGCAACGGCGGGAGCAACAATTTCGAGCAGGACCGGCAAAAATTTGAAGGTACGCTTAACAGCTTCTACTCGACCCGCAATGCTAATGCCGAGCGGCTTACAAAATTTGTCGCCGCGATATCGGCGGCGGTGGCCTGCGAGGAGGCGAGCCTAAATTCCGCCACGGCACTGATAGAATTCCCGATCGACCCATCATCCACTTTCGCTGCAGCGGTCGAAAGCGAGCTCCTGCTGGCAGGTCTTGGCATTGCAGGAGCCAGCGGCCTTAATTTCGGGGTGCCGGCCGCATTCTTCTATGCGCTGGGCGCACATCTGGACAAGACAACGAGCGCCGAGCACCGCTTCCAGATGGCAACCGGTGATGCCATCGAACGGCTCCTGCAGCAGTTCGCTACCGCCGAAAACGTGCTGGTGATTAAGGATTCCGAAAACTTCGCAGACACGAGCCTTGGCGCCATTACCTCCTTCCAGGCAGCGCGCCGCCTTGTCGCGCTTAGAGTATCGGCGGCGTCCAACAGCCCATCGGTTACCGTATTTGCCGGCAGCCCTCTTGCATCGCTCATCAATGATTGGCTATCAACCACTGATCCCGGGCTCACAGCCCCCCAGAACCCACCACTAACCTACCAAAACACTGACTTCAACATCTGGACGCAGCAGCTAGCCACCAGGGACCCTGAAGGTTATGTAGATGCCGATCTGGACGCACTGACCCAGGGTTACATCATCCCTCCATTCATGGCCAGCCCCAGCGCCAGCGCCGCTGCGGGATCGACGACACTGACGTTCGGGACCGGGACCGGAATTGGCGTCGGGATGCCAGTCAGCGGGCCGAATATCGCCCCCGGCACGATCGTCACCAGCGTCACCAGCGCCGCCACAACCACGACAATTACGCTCAGCGTGCCCGTCCTGGGCAGCGTACCGACGACGGCCGTACTTGTGTTCAACTACGCGATTCCCCCCGTCACGGCCACGACCACTGCGGATTGCCTGTCAGGCACCACGTCGATGACCTTTGGCGGGGCGGGCGGGACAAGCGGAATCAGCACCGGGATGGCGGTCTTCGGCATCAATATCACTCCAGGCACCACGGTGCAGAACGTGGCAGCCACCACGGTCACGCTCAGCACCGGGGTCTCGGCCAACGTCCCGAGCGGCTCAGCCATCACGTTCCTGATGATCCCGAGCACGCTGGCGGACCAGATTGCGGCCTGGCTGCCTTCCACCACGTCACCCCCGACGCCACACCCGGCTGTTGCCACATTGAAGCAGGTCACGGCGGAACAATGGACAATTTTCTTTACCGTGACGGGAAGCTCACAATGGCTGCCGCCATTCACACAGCCCGTCGCCCCTGGCGTCTCACCTGGCCAGGTCACACAGAAGGCCAGCTACATTGCCGCGCGCATTCGTGCGTTTATCCGGGCGGTACACCAGTTCTTTACAGTTTCGTCCGCCGCCACTGCTGCCCAGCTGCCAGCCGCTGGCATGCCGCCGACCTTCGATCTGCCCTCATATGACCCGATCGGGCAAGCTGTTTCGGACCTTCCTGGCACTTTTAAATTCGGCAGCACCTTGCCGGGCACGGACCTGACCACCGCGGTACAGACCGTGTTCACCAACGACCTGGCCGCACAAGCCTGGCTCTTCCAGGGGATGACGACTGTCAATGAGCTCTGTGAAATCGCGAGTGTTGTTCCAAATCCAGCACCTACCGGAGGATACAAGCTCCCTAATCCGGTGAGCTTCAGCTTTTCTGTGATGGAAGCGCTGTATGCCCGCGGCTTCCGAAGTGCAAAGGATATTACGAGTCTTTCTGCCACCGACTTCCAGCAGGCCCTGACAGGCACCGTTGCGTACGATTTCGCCAATTCAAGCAGCAACTCGCTCTATCAAAAAGCACAGCAGCTCGCTCCGCAATCCCCACCTGCCGGCCAGGACGGCGGGGCGTTCCGGCCGATCAACCCGGATGGTTCGCTGGTCAACTGCGTCCCGCCGCCGTGTCTGTCGCCGACGGGGCCGATCGCCTACCTGCAGGAGATGCTGACGGTTTCCGAGCTTTCCACCTGCGACACCGTGGCGGCCGCACCGGTTTCCCTGGCCACCGCTGCAGACGCGCTGGCCGGCGACACCGTGCTGGTCTTCACGTCGGCCGGAGAAGTGTCCGCCGGGATGTCCGCCAGCGCAAGCGATATTCCCACCGGCACCACGGTAACGGCCGCGGATGCGGCATCAGTGACCCTGAGCCAGCCGCTGACCGCCGCAGCGCCGGCCGGGACCAGCATCCTGTTCACGGCGCCGACGCTGGGCGTGGTGATGAGCCAGCGGCGGGGGCCTGTGGGCGACCTGGCGGCGAGCTGCGCGAATCTGGAGACCCCGCTGCCGCTGATCGACATCGTCAATGAATGCCTGGAGTACCTGGGCGCGGCTGCGACGTCCGCCACCGGCACGGTCTATGACACGGCCGACGATGTGCTGGCCGGGCACGTGCTGTGCGCCGGGGAACCGTGCCCCGACGAGGACAAGGCGGCGCCGTGCCACAATCCCGTCCGCCTGTTCGCCACGCTGCCGGAGTACTCCACTCCGGCGACGCCGGTGGCCGCCAACACTGCCGTCGAGCCGGCCGCGTTCAGCAAGCTGAAGGCGGATTTCTCGGCGTGCACGCTGCCGTATTCGCAGGCGCTGGATCTCTCACGGACCTATCTGCGCCATCTCGGCAGCCACCGCTCCGAGGAGATGCGGACCTTCCGCAAATGCATCACCGAATTCGTGCTGGACCCCACGCACGAGCCGGCCGGGTTCCAGCCCTGGGTGTGGCGTTACCCGGTGCGCATCGACATCGCCATCGAGTACCTGGGCATCACGCCGGAAGAATACTCACTGCTGTTCCAAGGCGCCGCGGCGCCGCCCTGCGCCACACCGCCACGGCGCAGCGCGGCAGCGCGGGGGCGCCGCCGCAGCGCCCCCGCGCTGCCGGTCCCCGCGGCGCTGCGCGGCACCATCGGGCTGCCTGCGTTCCTCGCCGAGACCTGCCTGAGCTACTGCGAGTTCTACGAGCTGTGGCAATCGGGCTTCGTGGCGTTCCGCAACGGCGCCGACGAACGTGACGGTGCTTTTCCGGAATGCGAGCCGTGCTGCCCGGACGATCTGTGGCTGCTGTTCACCGAGAAGCAGCACGAGCAGGACCTGGCGAAACTGCTGGTGTTCATCCGGCTCTGGCGGAAGCTGCGGGACTCGTGCAGCTCTTGCTATTCGTTCGCGCAGCTGCGTGACATCTGCGATGTCCTGCAACTGTTCCACGGCGCTGCGACCAACCCGAACTTCGTGCGCCAGCTCGCCGCGTTCCAGATGCTGCGCGACCACTTCGGAATGGACCTCATCGATCCCGCAAAGAAGATCACGCCGACAGCGATCGATGCCGATCGGACGCACCTGCTGGCGCTGTGGGCCGGGCCGACCGCCCCGATGTGGCCGTGGGCAGTTCGGCAGCTGATTAAGCGGGTGGAACGACACGCGCAGCGGCGGCATGAATGCGAGCGGCGCCCGGCGGAGTTCATCAAGCTGCTGATGGCGAATCTCGATCCGCTGTCACGGCTGGCGGGGTTCGACCCGTCCTCCGCCACCGGCTCCTGGCACGCACTTCCGACGCATACGTTGCGGTTCGCCGAAGTGCTCGCGAAAGTCTATGCTTCCGATTTCAGCGTCGGTGAGCTGATCTTCCTATTCACCGCTGACCCGCATCTGGACGGAGACGACCCGTTCCCGCTGCAGGAAGACAACGAGGCGCTCGACTCTCCGCTCGGGCTCCCCGACGACGAACGGTCACATGCGCTGTGGCGGCTGCGCCACGAAATGCTGAAGGTGCAAGTGGCTGAGGATGAAGGGGACGATTGGCCGTGGCGGCGCATCGAAGCCGCCCTGCACACGGAGTTCGGGTTCGCCCCCGGCGACATTGTTGCGCTGGGCCAGCATTTCTTCCCCGGCGTGCTGGCGCACTCCGGCTACCAGATCGGCGCGGCGGCGACACGCTTTGTGAGCAATCTCGCCGCCCCGAGCACGTCGGCACCCATGTGGAACAACCCGCCGGACGGGCCGCTGCAATACGACCCCTCCGCGCAGCAACTGTCCGCATGCGTGCCGCTCACCGACCGGGCTGTTATCCGCAAGCTGACGCATGTTCACGACCTGAACGCGGCGGAACAGCAGGCCGTGCAGGATCTGTTCTTCCAGCCGCGTGCCATGCTCGCAAGATTCGCCATGCTGTTCGCCGATTTCGCCACTGCACAGCACCGGCTGATCGAGGAGACGCAGGAGGCGGAGCGCTTCGCGTATTTCCGCCGCCAGTTCCTGCTTTGCCGTCGCCGCTGCCACGTCATAGCGCGGCATCTGTCGCATCACATTGCAGCCGCGACGGGACGGGAGGTGCCGGAGGGCGACGCGACAGCGGCACTGATCTTGCGCGCCTTGGCCGCGGACGAAAACAAGGCCCTCACCAGCTGGGAAGACGATTCCGGTGCGATGCCCGCCCTGACCTGGACGCCGCCGCCGAACGGAAGCGCGCTCGCCGCGCTGCTGGGCCTGACCGGCACTGGCCTCATCGCCGAGTACCGGCCCGCAGGCGGCGCGATCGTGTGGCGCGACGGGTCGGGGCCGCTGTCCGGCTTCGGGCCCGAGCGTAATCGGGAGAACTGCCCCGTGCCCACAGTGCTGCCCAGCTTCGGTGCCACACTGACGCCACAGCAACTGCAGTTCGCCAGCGTGCACAACGGCTTCCTGATGAAGGACGCGACCGGCGCATGGCTCGGCGGCGCGCAGGGTTTCACGGCCGCCTGGTCCGGGGCCCTGCTGGTAGAGCATGAAGGCACCTACGAATTCTGGGCCGGTGCACCGACCCCTGGCGAGGACCGGCCCGATTTCGAGGCGGCCGAGCATCGCCGGTGGCGGGTGGTGCTCCGCCGCGGCCAGCGCAGCTGGGTGATCCTGAGCCACCACTGGGCCGGCGAGGAGGAGCACCGGTCCTTCGCGCTGCCGCTCAAGCGCGGCGCCTACGAGCTGACGGCAGAGCTGGTCCAGCCCGCCCCGGAATTCGGCGACGACGAGCAGGTGCGCTCGCAGCACACCGGGTTCCAGGTGAAATACAGCGGGCCGGACAGCGACGCGCGGCGCACCGAGATCCCGCACTGCCGGTTGTTTGTGCTGCAGAAGGATCAGTCGCTCGCCGACGGCATCACAGGTCTCAGCCCGGGCGCGGCGGCGTACCTGAATGGGGTTTATCTCAGCTCGCTGCGCGACATCCGCCGGACCTATCAGCGTGCCTTCAAGGCGCTGCTGTTCACGCAACGATTCGCCCTGTCGGGAGAGCGCCAGCCGCACGGAACCTCCGAACTCAGCTACATGCTCGAGCAAGCGGCACGATTCGCAGGCGCAGGCTATTACCGCGCGGGCGCCGGGTTCAGGCGCCATGCCGCAGATTTTGATTTCGGCTTCCTGCCGCTGCGAGATGACTACCGTGCCCCCACGCAGGACGCGCGTACGGCCCCCTCACCGCAGCGTATCCAGGCGATGTTCGATTGGTGGGAGCGGACGTTCGACTACATCGGGGCCCGCGCAGAGGTGCACCGGCGCTGCGGGCGCCAATTGTGGCACCTGTTCGAGGAGGCACAGGAAAAACAGCCCGCCGATCCCGCCTCGCTGCTCCGCCACATGGGCGCGGACGCACGCCACTGGCACCTCGATCTGCGGTATTTCCAGGGTCAGGACGTCCGGGTCTATCCAGTAACCAGCGCCGACCTGGAGGACGAGCGCTGGACGCTGCGTGCCTGGCACGCGGATCGCTGGCTGCGGGCACTGCAGCGCAGCTTCGCCGCCAAGGACCTCGCTGCAGCGCGGCCGGACCTGTGGACATCGGACGATCCCAGCGCGGAGCTCCCGGGCGAAAACGAAACCGGTAACGCCAATCTGTCGGCGTTGCTGGGCGACGGCTGCCTGGAGAGCGGCGAGCCGCGCCGCTACGAAGACCTCAAGCGCCTCAATGACGGGCTGCGCGATCGCGGGCGCAACGCACTGATGGCTTTCCTGTGCCACATGGACCGCGTCGCGCTGCCCTGGCAGCCGGGGCAGTTCGCTACGGCACCTGGCGACCTCAGCGAGCTTCTTTTGCTCGACGTCGAAGCCGGCATTTGCGAAAAGGCAAGCCGAATCGAAGAGGCAATCACGGCAGTCCAGTCGTTCGTTCGCCGGAGCCGACTGGGACTGGAGCCGGACTGGAACGTGACTCGCGAATTTGCGCGACTGTGGGATAGCCGATTCGAAACATACCGCACATGGGAGCGGTGCAGGCGCGGGGAACTTTACCGTGAGAACTGGGTCGAGTGGGACGAACTGGGCAAGGCCCGCCGCATTGAGGCCTTCCGATTCCTTGAATCCCAGCTGCGCACCTCGGACCTCACCCTGGCCGCACCTGGGGGTCTGGACTGGTGGGAGGACGACAATGTAGCTCTGGAATATGCGCCCGAACTCCTTCAACGGCGCATTCCGTCCGAACTCCAGCCTCTGTCACCGCCGCCTCATTCGGCGACCCGCGAGGGGCTCGCCACACTCGGCAGCCCCGAGTACCCGGCTCAGCCGACATGGCTGGCCGCGGTCCCGGACGTCAGCGCTCCCACCACGCCCGCGGACCCCACCCCTCCACCTAGTCCCGCAACCCCGCCTGCCCGTGCGCCCGGCACCGCGACTCCAAGCACAGCCCAATCGCTCGCGCAGGCGGCGGCAACCGGCAGCACACAACCGCGGTCTCTGCCACTTTGGATGGAGTCGGCGATGAATCTGGGAACACGTTTTGTGCGTGTCGCGGCGGCGGGAGTCCCACCAGCCGCGCTCGGGTTTGCCCCTCACGGGGAAGAGGCCCGCAGCGCCTGCTGCCATGAGTGTGACTGTGATCACCCAGTCCTGGTGGATGAGTATTATTTTTGGCTCACCAGCACACAGTTCTATACTTATACCGGCGAAACGGATGCCCAAAGCAATGGGGACGCGAGCTTTAGAGGCAGCTACCAGTTTGGTTTCCAGGATTCATATTACGATCAATTCCAGCAGCAGTCGGCCGAGTGGGACGATGAAGATCAGGTGCCGCCGCTACTGGCGAAGTGGCAGCCAAGCCCGGCCGTCCGTCTCGCCTGGTGCCGCGTCCACAACGGTGAATTCGGGCAGCCAAGGAGATCGGAAGAACATGTTGAGATTGACGGGCCTCCCGACCTGGTATTCCTGGGAAGAGCCGCAGACTCGCTGTACTTCCAGGTAACCGGTAGCGCCCCGCTGCCGGCCGGCTATGGTGCAGATCGGTCGCCTCCGGGCTTTCGGTATGATCTGCCATCGGACCATGCGGTAGCACTGCCGCAAGTTCTTAAGCCGCTGGCGCCAGTAACCCCATCTCCCTATCCGGGCGGACTGCTTTCTTATCCGTTCTTTAGGTACCACGAGCCGGGTGCCCGCCTCTTTCCCGGATCGTGGTTTTCTACCTCACTTATCGTTGCTGGCGCGCTCCGGGCGCATTGTAACTTCGAGCTCGCGCTCAGGTGGTACAAGCGCCCGTTCAACCCTCTCCAGCAGGACTGCGCCTGGGTACATTGCCCCGACATCTCTCAGCCGGGGACGTCTGACGAGAATGCAAGGCAGGCGGCGCCGCATCAGCCTCACAGCGCTGTGGCGTCACCGGATCAGGGAACTCCCCGGCAGGGTGGATGCTGCGACAGCACAAACGTCACGGAAGAAGGAGCCCGAAATCGCGCCCTGACGTTGCACTACTGTCAAACGCTCGTCGACTGGGGCGACGCTTTGATGCGCCAGCGGCGTTCGTCGGAAGCATTTCAGCAGGCGCGGCTCATCTACGACATGGCAGCGAAGATCACCGGCCCACATCCGAAAACTGTCCTACTGCAGGAGTCGGCCACCGCTCCGCCCGTCTCTGCGTTCATTCCCGCCTATGCGCCGCTCAATTCCCAGCTTATGGATCTTTATGATCTCGTCGCTGACCGACTGGGACTGATTCACAGGTGTCTCGACGCGCGGCGGCTTCATAATGGCCAGCTCAACAAGGACATGAGCTATTTCGGGGACAGCCCACTGCCTGACGGCTGGCGCACCGTTCCCGACGCTTGTGCTGACGAAGGCGAATGGTGTGGCAGCCCCTGTCCTTACCGTTTCGTTTTTCAGATTGAGAAGGCCACCGAGATTGCCGGGAGGGCGCGCGAGCTTGGTTCGGCGCTATTGTCCGCATATGAAAAGGGCGATGCTGAGCATTTGGGTTCGATTCGTGCGGAGCAGGAGCGCGAGATGCTCGCTCTTGGTGTCGCCATCCGACAGGATCAATGGCGCGATGCGGATTGGCAGATACAAGCGCTGCAGCAAACGAAGGATGTCAATCAGGCCAACTTGCTTTATTATGCCAATTTGTATCAGGGCGGCCTGATTAATGACGAGATCCAGAACCTTAATCTCACCACTAATGCAATGCAGACTCGCACGGGCGCCATCGTCATCGACGTGGTCGGCGAGGTTATGGCTCTCATTCCCGATTTTTTCGTTGGGGCCATGTCGACGTTTAGCCAAGTTCCGATCGGCACGAAGCTATCTGGCCTATTTCAGACGATTGCCAAGGTGATGCAGGAAGTTGCGGAAATCCAGAGCACAACTGCGGCGATTGATATGACGCAGGCGGGCTGGCAGCGCCGTTCAGTCGAGTGGTTCCACCAAATGCAAGCTCTTCCAATAGAAATCCACCAGACCGAGCTTCAGATTCTTGCCGCGCAAAGGCGGCGGGATCAAGCCCTTCGAGAGCTCAACAATCAGCAGCGGCAGATAGAGCATGCCACAGAAGTCCAAGACTTTCTCCGCGACAAGTTTACCGCCACAGGACTCTATCTGTACCTGCAAAAAGAGACCGCCGCCCTGCATTCCCAGATGTATGAGCTAGCGCTTCATTCGGCGCGAGAGGCCGAGCGTGCCTTCAACTTCGAGCGTGGCCACACCATCAGGCGGTTCGTCCCTGAGGAAACCTGGAACAACCTGCACGAAAGGCTTACTGCTGGCGAACGCCTCGAATTCGCCCTCCGTAACATGGAGAAGGCATATCTCGACGAAAACCGGCGTGAACTCGAGCTAACCAAGCACATCTCGCTGCGGCTGGAGTTCCCCGCCGCATATCTGCGGCTGCGAGCCACTGGCTACTGCGAGATCGACATTCCCGAATGGATGTTCGACCTCGACTATCCCGGCCACTACATGCGGCGCATCAAGAATGTGACGCTGACACTGCCCTGCGTGACCGGCCCCTACACCGGCGTGCACTGCCGCCTGACCCTACTGAGCAGCACGACCCGCATCCATCCGGAAATCCGCCCTCCAGCACACCACTGCTGCCCGGACCGCAAGGATCGTAGTCAGTACGAACCCTGCGCCGAAGACCCACGCATCGTCCGTGAGTACGCGGCACGGGAATCGATCGCGACCTCCAGCGGCCAGAACGACTCGGGCATGTTCGAGCTTAACTTCAGGGAGGAGCGGTATCTGCCTTTCGAATACCTCGGGGCCGTTAGCCGGTGGCGTATCGAATTGCCTCCGGAAAATAACTATTTCGACCTGGACACGCTGAGCGACGTGATCCTGCACCTCAACTACACGGCACGCGAGGGCGGCGGCGCCCTGCGCGCGGCAGCGTCGCGCGACGCCCGCGGTCGGCTCCCGGGCGACGGCCTGCGGCTGTTCGATGTGCGCCGTGACTTCCCGGACGCGTGGCCCGCGTTCCGCAGGCCGGACCAGGAATCCCGGCAGGAAGATCACGATGATCGGCACCACCGGCTGAGGCTGGGCTTTACGCCGGCGATGTTCCCGTTTGTTCCCGGTCGGCGTGCCCATAGCATCGACCGGCTGCTGCTCATGTTCGAAGCATCCGACGCCACCCCCGGGCACCGTCGCCTCGTCCGCTTCCGGCGGGACGACGCCGACGGCGACAGGACCACTGAATTCGAATGCGTTGCCGATGGGGCGTGGCCTGGGTTCTTCTGCGGCACAATCGACCTATGCGAGCACCCGCTCGGGCCGCTGCGGGACGAGCGGCCAGCGGTCTGCACGTTCGAGATTCCCAAACAAGCGGAGGAAATCTGCAACGCCTACGTGGTCGCACAATACGAGGCGAAGTGCTGGCCACGCTGCGCCTCGCCAGCACCCGCAGAGTGCTGCGAGGGACCCGAGCACGGCGACGCGGCAATGGACGAATGTCAGACCTTCGATGGCCACCGATCATCCGCACCAATCGAGGGCTGAGCGGTGCTTCCCGTAGATCCCGGGGCGCCACCGGAGCAGCCGGGCTTCCCGCAGGCTCCGGCGCCCCCGTCGGGCGATGCCAGCGGCGGCGCGGCGGCCAGCGCGTGGCAGCCGACCGAAGGCGGCCCTCCGCCCCCTCTGGTGGTGTCGCTGCCGAAGGGCGGCGGCGCTATCCGCAGCGTCGGGGAGAAGCTCGCCGCCAATCCGGTCAACGGCTCGGGCAGGATGTTGGTCCCGCTCGCGCTCAGCCCCGGGCGTGCCGACTTCGGCCCGCAGCTGGAGCTGTCCTACGACTTCGGGTCGGGCAATGGCCCGTTCGGCTTCGGCTGGAGCCTGGCGCTGCCGACGATCGTGCGCAAGACCGACAAGGGGCTTCCGGGTTATCGCGACGGCGAGGAGTCCGACGTCTTCGTCCTGTCGGGCGCCGAGGACCTCGTGCCGGTGCTGGACGCCACCGGCGAGCCGGTTGAGGACACGACCACCGCGCCCGGCCGCCGCTTCCATCGCTACCGCCCGCGGACCGAGGGCCTATTCGCGCGGATCGAGCGCTGGACCAAGCTCGGCGATCCGAGCGACGTCCACAGGCGGTCGTTGTCGCGCGATAACGTCCTCACGGATCACGAGCCTCCGGATCGAAGCTGGCGTGGACGGTCGCCCGGGACGCCGCTGGCTGGTGTAGGCCCATTTGCGTGTGACCAGCCGACGATGCCAGGCGAGCAGCGTCGCTGGAGTCACCATGAACGCCTCACCCCACCGGCGGCGGGGGATCAGCCGCGACAGTGCCGCGGTCCACAGCCGGTCGCCCGGCTGGTAGCGGACCCGGCTAACCTGGCGCCGCAGCAGCGTGTTCTGGCGTCTACTGAGGGACGCAAACCAACGCCACTTGGGACGGGGCTCGGCGCTCACGTAAGTGCCCGTGGACCGTCTGGCCGCTTTGGCCCGTTGTGGGCCGGGTGCCCGCAATTGCGTAGGTCTTCACGCCCTTGATCGGGACGGGAAGGGGAGGGGCGCATGGCCGAAGATAGGGCCGCAGATGGGCATGCGGACGGGCAAAAGTCCTCTGTTCCGGCGATCACTCTGCCCAGAGGTGGCGGTGCCATCCGTGGCATGGGGGAGAAGTTTGCTGCCAACCCGGTCAGCGGTACCGGTTCGATGTCCGTCCCGATCGCGACCAGTCCTGGGCGCAGCGGCTTTGGCCCACGGATGGAGCTCTCGTACGACTCCGGTGCGGGAAACGGCCCGTTCGGCTTCGGCTGGAGCCTGTCCATCCCCGCGATCACTCGCAAGACCGATAAGGGGCTGCCGCTATACCGCGACGGCGAGGAGTCCGACGTCTTCATCCTCTCCGGAGCGGAGGACCTGGTACCGGTGCTCCGGGGGGATGGCCGGCGCTTCGAGGACACCACCACCGCGGCCGGTTATCGGATCCATCGGTACCGTCCCCGAACTGAGGGACTATTCGCACGGATCGAACGGTGGACGAGCGTCGCCGACCCCGCCGATGTGCACTGGCGGTCGCTGTCCAGGGACAACCTGCTGACCATCTACGGCCGGGACGGCACGTCGCGGATCACCGACCCCGACGATTCGAGGCGCATTTTCAGCTGGCGCATCTGCGAGACCCGCGATACCAAGGGCAACGCCGTGGTCTATAGCTACAAGCCGGAGGATGGGACGCATGTCGATCTAACTGCCGCCCACGAGCGCAACCGGGGCAGCCGGGATGACCCGAGGCGAAGCGTCAACGGCTACCTCAAGAGGATCAGATACGGAAACCGCGTACCGCTGTTGACCAATACCGGGCAGCGGCCGCGCTTGCTCACCCAGACCGAGATCGATCACGCGGACTGGTGCTTCGAGCTGGTGCTCGACTACGGCGAGCACGATCTCGACACGCCAACGCCTAATGAGGAACCGAAGCCTGTGGGGGAGTGGCATTGCCGCCGGGACCCATTCTCCACCCACCGAGCGGGCTTCGAGGTGCGCACGTACCGCCTGTGCAGTCGCCTCCTGATGTTCCATCACTTCCGAGGCGAACCTGGGGTGGGACAGGACTGCCTGGTGCGATCCACGGACCTGAGCTATCGGGAGACGCCCGTCGCCTCCTTCCTCACAGCCGCGACGCATACAGGCTACCGCCGCGACCGCAACCGCTACGTCAAGCGATCGCTACCCGCGCTCGAGTTCACCTACAGCGAGCCGGTCATCGACGAGGCGATCCGCGACGTCGATGCCGGTACACTGGAAAACCTGCCCGTTGGGGTGGACGACACCACCTACCGCTGGGTTGACATCGATAGCGAGGGCCTGTCGGGCGTCCTTACCGAGCAGGCCGGAGCCTGGTTCTACAAGCCGAATCGCGGCGACGGCAAGCTAGGCCCGCTCCGGCGGGTCCCCCGCATACCTTCGCTCGCCGCGCTCGGCAGTGGCCGCCAGCAGCTGCTCGATCTCGCCGCCGACGGCCCGCTCGATCTGGCCGAGTTCAGCGGGCCGACACCCGGTTTCTACGAACGCACCGACGATGAGGACTGGGCTCTGTTCCGGCCGTTTCGCTCGCTGCCCAACATAGCCTGGGACGATCCGAATCTGCGGTTTGTGGATCTCGACGGTGATGGGCGCGCTGACGTGCTCCTCACCGAGCACGACGCGTTCACGTGGTACCCGTCGCTCGGCGAGGATGGCTTTGGTGAGGCCCTACGCGTCTACCAGCCGCGGGATGAGGAACGCAGAGCGCAGCTGGTGCTGGCGGACCCGACCCAGCAGATCTACCTCGCCGACATGTGCGGCGACGGACTCAACGACCTCGTGCGCATCCGCAACAGTGAGGTGTGCTACTGGCCGAACGTCGGCTACGGACGCTTCGGCCGGAAGGTCACGATGGACAACGCGCCAATCTTCGACGCCCCCAACCAGTTCAGCCAGCAGCGTCTGAGGGTCGCCGACATCGACGGGTCCGGCACCGTCGATCTCGTCTATCTGGGCCGTGACGGCATCCAGCTCTACTTCAACGAGTCCGGCAACGCCTGGAGCGACGCCCGCCGCCTCAGCGGGTTCCCGCACGTCGACAACCTCGCGGCGGTCACCGTCACCGATCTCCTCGGCAACGGCACCGCCTGCCTGGTCTGGTCGTCGCCGTCGCCCAACGACGCACGCCGGCAACTGCGCTACATCGACCTGATGGGCGGACAGAAGCCGCATCTCCTGGTCCGTACGGCCAACAACCTCGGCGCCGAGACCCACCTCCGCTACGCGCCGTCCACCAAGTTCTACCTGCGCGACAAGGCCGAAGGCAGGCCGTGGATCACCCGCCTGCCGTTCCCCATCCACGTGATCGAGCGCGTCGAGACGTACGACCGGATCAGTCGCAACCGCTTCGTCACCCGCTACGCATACCACCACGGCTACTTCGACGGCGTGGAGCGAGAGCTGCGCGGCTTCGCGATGGTGGAGCAGTGGGACACGGAGCGATTCGCCGTCCTGAGCCGGAGCGAGGACTTCCCCGCCGGCGACAACGTCGACGCCGCCTCTCACGTCCCGCCGGTCTACACCAAGACATGGTTCCACACCGGCGTGCACGTGGGCCGCGGACGGGTGTCGAATTTCTTCGCCGGTCTGCTCGACGGCCGGGACGCCGGGGAGTACTACCGGGAGCCCGCTTGGCGTGATGACGACGACGACGAGGCCCGCAAGCGCCTGCTGGACGACACTGTGCTGCCGGCAGGTCTCACGCTCGAAGAGGAGCGGGAAGCCTGCCGTGCCCTCAAGGGCTCGATGCTCCGGCAGGAAATCTACGCGCAGGACGGCACCGGCAACGCCGACCACCCGTACACCGTTGTCGAGCAGAACTTCACCGTCCGGATGCTGCAGGCCCGGGGCCGAAACCGCCACGCGGCCTTCCTGACGCATGCCCGCGAGGCGATCACATATCACTACGAGCGCCAATCGGACGACCCGCGGACGTCGCACACCCTCACGCTCGAGGTCGACCCGTTCGGCAACGTCCTGAAGGAAGCCGCCGTCGCCTACGGGCGGCGCACACCCGACGGCTCGCTGCCCCTGGCCGCGGATCGCGCGAAGCAGACCGGAGCGCTCGTCACCTACACGGAGAACCGCGTCACCAACGCCGTATCCGGCGATGACCACTACACGCCGCTGCCCGCCGAGACGCGCACCTACGAGTTGACCGGCTACGTGCCGGTGGGCACCCGCTTCCGGCCCGACGACTTCGTGCGGCTGAATCCGAACAATCCGACGCGCCTGGTGCACATCTTCGACGAGGAGATCGACTACCAGGCCCCGGCGACGAACGGCCGGCAGCGCCGACTCATCGAGCACGTCCGAACGCATTACCGCAGCAACGACCTGACAGACCTCTTGCACCTGGCACAGCTCGAGTCGCGGGCTCTGCCCGGCGAGACCTACAAGCTCGCCTTCACCGCCCGGCTGCTGGGGCAGGTGTTCCAGCGCCCGCGCAACGGGCAGCCGCCGGAGAATCTGATTCCCGACCCGACCGCCCTGCTGGGAGGCGAGGGCGGCTATGTCGACCTCGACGGCGACGGCCGCTGGTGGATTCCCGCCGGCAGGGTCTTCCACTCGCCGAGCGACACCGACACGGCGACGCAGGAGCTGGCGCACGCCCGGCGGCATTTCTTCCCCACCTGTCGCTACCGCGACCCGTTCGGGCACACGTCCACCGTGACGTTCGACCGCCACGACCTACTGATGATCGACGTCCGCGGCCCACTTGGCAACCGGGTCACCGTCGGCGAACGCAAGCCCAACGGCGACCGCGACACCGACGTGCCCGGCAATGACTACCGCGTCCTGCAACCGTTGCGTGTTATGGACGCCAACCGGAACCGGACGCAGGTCGCGTTCGACGCCCTCGGTTTGATGGTCGGCACGGCGGTGGCGGGCAAACCGGAAGAGAGCCTCGGCGACGCACTCGTCGGCTTCGAGACCGATCTGTCCGAGGCGGCCGTGCTCGATCACCTGGACAGTCCACTCAACGATCCGCGCGCGATCCTGCAGGGGGCCACCACCCGGCTGGTTTACGACGTGCTGGCCTACCAGCGCACGAAGAACGAGCCCGATCCGCGGTCGGCCGTGGCGTACACGCTCGCACGCGAGACGCACGACGCCGATCCCGATGGTCAGCAGTCCAAGGTGCAGCACACCATGGTCTTCTCGGACGGCTTCGGACGGGAGGTCCAGAAGAAGACGCAGGCCGAGCCGGGTCCGGTGCCGAAGCGCGACGCGAGCGGCGTGATCGTCGTTGACGCGGACGGGCAGCCGCAGATGACGACCGACTACGTGAGTCCCAGGTGGGTTTGCAGCGGCTGGACGATCTACAACAACAAGGGTAAGCCGGTCCGTCAGTACGAGTCGTTCTTCAGCGATACGCACCGCTTCGAGTTCGGTGTGCGCGTCGGTGTCAGCCCGGTCCTCTTCTACGACCCGATCGAGCGCGTCGTCGCCACGCTGCACGCCAACCACACCTACGAGAAGGTCGTGTTGGACCCGTGGCGGCAGGTGGCCTTCGATGTCAACGACACCGTGGCGCCACAGGCCTCCGTCACGGCGACCGGCCCGGAAACCGGCGACCCGCGAACCGATCCCGACATCCGGGGTTACGTCGCGCAGTACTTCGCCGCGCTGCCCGCGGACTGGCAGACCTGGCGCGCGCAGCGTCTGGGTACGGCACTCGGCGTGAACGAGCAGGTCGCCGCCGGCAAGGCCGCCGCCCATGCCAACACACCGACGACCACCTACTTCGACACGCTCGGCCGCCCGTTCCTGACCCTCGACTGGAACCGGCTCCCCCGCGCCGGGGTCACGGTGGACGAAACCCACCACACCCGCGTCGACGTGGACATCGAAGGCAACCACCGGGCCGTGCGTGACGCGATCGAGCAGAACGGCGACGCGCTGGGGCGCGTCGTGATGCGGTATGAGTACGATCTGCTCGGCAACCGGGTCCACGAGGCGGGTATGGACACCGGGAGGCGCTGGACGCTCAACGACGTCGCGGGCAAGGCGATCCGGGGATGGGACAGCCGCGGTCACACGACCCGAACCGAGTACGACTCCGCGCGCCGTCTGGTTCGGACCTTCGTCACCGGCGCCGACCCGGACCATCCCACCCGGGAACTGCTGACCGAACGGCTGGTCTACGGCGAACAGCATCCCGACGCGCTGGTGAGGAACCTGCGCACACGCGTCAGCCTGCACTTTGACCAGGCCGGCGTGGTCAGCAACGACGCTCACGACTTCAAGGGCAACCCGCTGGCCGGCGCACGCCGGATCGCGGACGAGTACCAGGCAGCGATGGACTGGAGCGCGATCGACGCCGCGCTGCCGGCGGACGACACGGTGCCGTTCGACCCGGTCGTGCTGGCGGCGGCCCTGTCCTCGCGGCTGGAGACCGAGACGTTCACGACGAAGACGACGTACGACGCGCTCAACCGCGCGGTCACGCGGACGGCCCCGGATACCAGCGTGGTGCGCACCGGTTACAACGAGGCCAATCTGATCGAACGGATCGACGCGAACCTGCGCGGTGTCACCGACGCGGGCAAGCCGGTGTGGACGCCGTTCGTCACGGACGTCGACTATGACGCCAAGGGGCAGCCGACCCGGATCGTCTACGGCAGTGGCGCGAGCGTCGACCCGGTTGGCGTAACCACCACGTATGCGTACGACCCGCTCACCTTGCGCCTGATACGACTCACCACGGCGCGCGACCCGGCGACGTTCGCCGACGACTGCCCTCAACCAACGATCCCAGGGTGGCCGGGCTGCCGTGTGCAGGACCTGCGGTACACCTACGATCCCGTCGGCAACATCACCCACATCGTGGACGACGCCCAGCAGGCCATTTTCTTCAGGAACGTCCGCGTCGAGCCGAGCTCGGAGTACACCTACGACGCGCTCTACCGACTCGTCCAGGCCACCGGGCGTGAGCACCTCGGTCAGGCCGGTGGCGTGCCGATTCCGCATTCGCACGACGACGCCGCACGGATCGGCATTCTGCATCCCGGCGACGGCGCCGCGCTCGGCCGCTACGCCGAACGCTACGTATACGACGCGGTCGGCAACTTCCTCGAGGTACGGCACCGGGGATCCGACCCCGCGCACGCCGGCTGGACGCGTACCTACGAATACGACGAAGCAAGCCTGGTCGAAGCCGACAAGAAGAGCAACCGGCTGAGCACCACCATGACGGATGCCGATACCCCTGCGGTGGTGCGTTATCGCCACGACGCGCACGGCAACATCACCCGCCTGCCGCATCTGGGCGGGACCGATCCCGACCCGAACATGCGCTGGGACGACCGGAACCGGCTCTGCCGGGCCGACTTGGGCGGCGGTGGTACGGCCTACTACGTCTGCGACGCCGCTGGCGAGCGTGTGCGCAAGGTGTGGGAGAAGGCTCCCGGGATCACCGAGGAAAGCATCAGCCTCGGTGGCTTCGAGGTCTTCCGCATACGCAACGGAGCAGGCGTGGTCCAGTTCGCGCGCGAGACGCTGCACATCACCGACGACAAGCGACGCATCGCCGTCGTGGAAAAGCGGACGATCGACCGCTCGGGAACCCATCCCGGGCCGGATCAGCTGATCCGGTACCACGTCGGCAACCATCTGGGATCGACGAGCGTGGAACTCGACGACCGCGGCGGGATCATCTCCTACGAGGAGTACGCCCCGTACGGCAGCACCGTGTACCAGGCCGTGCGCAGCAGGTCCGAGACGCACAAGCGCCACCGGTTCGCCGGCCGGGAGCGCGACGAGGAGCATGGCCTGTACCACATTGGCGTCCGCTACTACGCCCCGTGGCTGGGACGTTGGACGGCCGCAGACCCTGCCGGACTCGTCGACGGTACGAACGTGTTCACCTACGTCAAGGGCAACCCGATCACGGCGGTCGACGCCTCCGGGACGGACACCAATACGGTCGTGCGCACGGACAACTACCGCGAGCTGCTGCGCGAGGCCCTCCAGGAGAACCTGCGGAGGTCGGTCACGGAGGAGGTGCTGAACCGGGAAGTGCCGCATTACCTCCGGTCGGCCGAGGGCGGCCTCGGTGTGCTGGCCGACGACCGGATCGCCTCGATGTTGAAGTTCAAGGTCGAATTGTTCGGCCGGACGACCACCAAGCTGCAGGACTTCCGACCGCCGGGCTGGGAGGGTGCCGGCAACAACGAGGCCGCGTGTTTCGACCTCGCGTGCAAGGGCGCGAAGACGACGGCGGCCGCGGGCGAGAACCCGACCGGCGGCGGAGGCGTGATCCTCTACGAGAAAACCGCGCAGCGGATCCAGACCGACAAGACCGCCAGTGAACTCGCGGTCAACCAGATCAGGCGGCACATAGACTCGGGCCGGGCGGTCGTTGCCGGTATCAACGAGCCTGGGCAGAACAGCGTGGTCGACGCCAAGAAGCAGCCTGTCACCGATCACTTCGTCGCCATCTACGGTTACCAGACGGACGCGACTGGTACGGTCGTCGGCCTCCTCGCCAAGGACAACGCCGTCGCCGGCACCGCCGAGGTCACGTTCGTCGTCAAACCAGACGGCTCGATCACCAAACCGGCGGAGAAACGACCGGCAGGTCAGGAGTACCTGAGGCAGGAATACCAGCTCTCCGAGATCAGGTTCAGCTCCGCATTTCCCTACACCGGGTCACTGCTGCCGACGAACGACGCCGGCGCCGTCATGTACTGGCCGGTACCCAAGAAGGAGGCGGTCAAGTGAGCTCTGGCGGGGCGTGCAGAGCGACGCCGCCGCACGTGCGGACCGCAGGCTAATAGCAATGCCGGGAACGGCACTGTTGCATTGGTCGATCCTGGAGACTTGTCGGATGTCTTCGCCCTGTACGAGTTCGGTCTTTGCTGGCTTCCGGTTCCCGCGGGAGGTGATCTCGGTGGCGGTCCGCTGGTACCTGGGGTACGGCCTGTCCTACCGGGACGTCGAGGAGCTGCTGGCCGAGCGGGGATCACGGTCGATCACGTCAGTATCTACCGGTGGGTGCAGCGCTTCACCCCCGAGTTCATCGAGGCAGCCCGGCCATGCCGACGCGCTCCCGGTCGCCGCTGGTTTGTGGACGAGACCTTCTGAAGGTCGCCGGGAAGTGGGCCTATCTGTACCGGGCGGTCGATCAGCATGGCCAGGTTATCGATGTCTTGCTGTCGGCAAGGCGTGACCTGGCCGCCGCGCGGCAGTTTTCACCCAGGCGGTGCGGGCCGGCACGATCCCCGTCGAGGTCACAACCGACCGCGCGCCCGCCTACCCGCGGGTCCTCGATGAGCTGGTGCCTTCGGCGCTGCACGTCGTGGAGCGATACGCAAATAATCCCGTCGAGTCAGACCACGGACGCTTGAAGGCCCGGCTCGGGCGATGCGCGGGCTGAAGCGGCACCGCTCAACGCGGATCCTCGCCGCCGGTCATGCCTTCGTGCAGAACCTGCGCCGTGGTCACCACGAGATCACGGCCGACGCCCCCAGCCGCGACCGACTCCACATCGCCTTTCATAGCCTCGCAGCCACCATCTGACGGCAGAGCATGCGGATCATTCTCCGACGCCGTCCAGGAACGGCACAACGCAACAGTGCCCGTCGGCAGGGTGCTCGCCGCCGTCGATCGCCGCACGCCGTGCGGGAAACGGGACTACGCGATCTTGCTCCTGCTGGCGACCTACGGCCTTCGCAGCCGGGAGGTCGCGGCGCTCACCCTCCACGACATCGACTGGAAGCGCGAGCGCCCGGCCATCCCCGAGCGCAAGGCCGGGCACTCGACCGCCTTCCCGCTGTCGGGCTCGGCCGGCGAGGCGCTCGCTGACTACCTCCAGCACGGCCGGCCCGCGAGCCACGACCGGCACGTCTTCTTCCGGGCGATGGCTCCGCTGCGGCCGATCGGGACCCGACGCCGTCTCCGGCTGCGCCAGGCGCTACCTGCTGAAGGCAGGGATCCAGGTCCCCCGTCCGGGCTCGCACACGTGCGCCACTCCGCCGTCCAGCGACTTGTGGACGCCGGCTTCTCGCTGAAGACGATCGGGGACTTCGCCGGGCACCGCTCGGCGGCCTCGACGGAAATCTACGCCAACTCTCAGGAATTGCATCAGCCGGGCGTGTTTTCGCAGGTCGCCATGTCGGGGCATGCAGAATCGGCCGATCCGGCAGCCGTCGCCGCACCGCTGTGACCAGGAGAGATACGGTGGTGAGCCCGTCTGATGCACGATCTACCCGGCAGCCGGGAAAGATCATGCGGATAGAAGGGCCGCCGCGGGCCAGGTCGCCCCGTCAAGAACGAGCGGGTGCCTGTGGAGCCAGCCTGCGGTTCGGCGACCAGACGGCCTTGAAGAGCATCAACGAGGAGATGGCTCCGGGTCCGCGGGCGCTGATCAGCTGAGGGCATTCAGACAGTTCCAATATCCGACTGTGCCGTTAAAGGTGGCCGTCGAGTCGCTCCGCCAGGTCGCCCTCGGCGACGGCGAGAAGGTGCTCGGGTGAGCGAGAACCTGGAAACTGCCGTTGAGCGCTTCCTCGAGCACAAGCGGGCGCTCGGGCGCAAGTACCACAGCGAGGAGCATGAGCTGCGGCTGCTGGTGCGCTTCGCCGGCGAGCACCGTGCCCGGCGGCTCGGCCAGCTGACCCCCGCCCTGCTTGAGGACTTCCTCGCGTCCCGGCCGAGGTCTAGGCCCCGCAGCTTCAATCATCTCCTGGGTGTGGTCGCTGGCCTGCTCGACTGGGCTGTCACCCACGAGCTGCTCGAGGTCTCACCGCTTCAGGTGCGGCGCCGCCGGGTGACCTCGGCGCGCGTCCCGTTCCTGTTCGACGCCTCCCAGGCGCGCCGGCTGCTGGAGGCCGCGGCCGCGCTGCCAGACAACTCCCGGGCCCGGCAGCGAGGCCCAACCTATCGCGCCATCTTCGCCCTGTGCTACGGGCTCGGACTGCGCGCCGGCGAGGCATGCGGGCTGCGCCTTGGCGACATCGACACCGGCCGGCACCTGCTCATCGTTCGTGGCGGCAAGTTCGGCAAGAGCCGCCTCGTCCCGCACGGGCCGCGCATCGCCGGGCTCGTCGAGGAGCAGGCCGGGCGCCGCCGGGCCAGCGGCGTGACCGGGCCCGATGCTCCGCTGTTCAGCTTCGACGGTCACAGCTGAGTCCATCCCGGCACCGCCAGCGCGGTCTTCCACCACCTCGTCGCAGCTCCGGGCTCCCCTCGGGCAGATCGGCAGTGGAGACGAACCGGATGACCTTCACGTAGATGCTGCTCCACATCCACTCAGCGGCGAAGCGGTCTACCCCTTCCTTGGCGGACCGTTTGGCCAGGACGCGCGGCACCTCCACGCAGGTGTGATGGGCCATGAAGCCACAGATGGCTAGTTTGCATAGCGAGGAAAAACGGGGACGGCAAGCTGCCCGTAACCGCCTTGATCACGTCACCCGTGATGATGGACGTGTCTATCACTGCCGTGAAGATGTCCCCGAAGGCAGCCAACGCACTGGACTGGGATAGGCGCGCCCACACCCGCATGCCACACGGGGGGGCGTCACCTCGCCCGATCCAGCAACCGGCCTCGGCGCAGCATCAGCCATGCGCATCACCATACGGTTGTGTGGCTTGCCGAATACACGCCGACAGTAGTACTCCGAGAGGTGTTTGCGCTGGTTACGGCGGTGTGGGGGAGGGTCTGTAAAACCGTCGGCACGCCGAACCACGACATGGTCATTCAGCTGATCAGGAAACTCGCTGCGTTGTCACCGTCAAAGGGCGCCTGATCAGGCACGTCAGGCCCAGTTCGCTGACTGCGACCGGTTTGGCCCGGCCGCGGTCGCCGGGACGCTGCACCTGGGCCGTGCCCGCCTCGATCGCGTGACCCAGGTAGGGGCCGCCACCACCTCCGGGGCCAGCCATTGCGCCAGCACGGCAAGCCAGATTGGCCAGTTCTGAGCGCCTCAACTTATGGACGGCGAGGCTCCCGGAGCCGCGCCTAACGGCGGCGATGCGCGCCTGGCCGGTGACCCGGTTGGTAACGGACAGCAATAGCGCACTGGCCAGATTTGGTCACCTTTCGGGCCAGGGCGCGACAGTCTGGCAGCCGTATTCCTCGGGCGCCACGTCTCGCACCGTCTCGGTGAACTGCCAGCGGTGGCCGGCCAGGTCTTCGACCCCGGTCGGTTGGCGGCTCAAGCACCCGGGCGCCGTGGGCTCGAGCCCGCTCGTACCAGGCCTCGACGTTCTCAACCCGAACCTTCATCACATGGGTCACAACGCCCTCTTGCGGCGGTTGCTGCTCACCCCGGACGTCAGCCACGATCATCGCCCCGTCCTCGCCGATGCTCATCTGCGCGCGGTGACTCTCGCCGATCCGGGTCCGCCCGGCGAAGCCAAACGCCGCGCTCAGCCACGCCACCGCCTGCCGCACGTCCGGGTAGACAAGCACCGGGATAACCGTGGACGGCGGAATGGACCGGTTGGGTTTCACGTGTCACTCCATTCCTCGCTTGCCGATCTCCCCATGGTGACCGAACGGCCGGCCCTGCCCGGGAGCTCCACCGGGTGGGATTCCGGCGCCACTGCCGCGATGGCGTGCATGACGACCGGCACCCGGGTCACCGGCGACGGGAAGCGGCCATTCGGTGGTCCTGCCCAGGATCTCATGGCTTGAGATTGTGGTGGTCCGGTGACTCGCCCTCCGCACGCACCAGAATGCCGTCGACAGCCAGCGCGAGAAACCCGGCCAGTGCGCGCAGTGCGGCGCCCTCGCCTGGGTGGACCACCAGGCATGAGCCCAGCAGACATGGGGTGCCCGGACCAAAAAGAGCCCGGAGATCTTCCCAGATTCAATCTCGGAAGACACGCAGAACAACCACACCCGCACGGCCCCGACGACAACGGCACCGGCTGGACAGCCACGCAGATCGGCGGTTCGTGCGGTTATGCCGCTTACGCTTGGTGACTCGGCCGGGTGCCCTCATCTGTGCCGATGAGCTTCAGGGTGTCCGCCCGGCCGTTTATCAGTCGGCCAGGCGGAGCAACCATGGTAGGCCCGGGGCCTATCGCGCCGCGCCAGCAATGTACGCGGCGACGATATAGGTGGCGTGGCGGTCCAGAGACGCCCGGGCCCGGTCATAGCGCATAGTGGTTCTCGGATCGGCGTGTGAAGCGGCTTCCTGCACGTCCTGCAATGGCACACCGGCGTCGAGAGCCGCAGTGATGAACGCATGCCGCAGCGTGTGCGGCCCGACGGGCTTGGCGATCCCGGCGCGGCGAGCGGCCTGGCGGACGATCCGGGCGGTCCCGTGGCGGTCCAGCCGACGGCCGTCCGGGGCCAGGAAGACCGGTCCCTCACAGCGTTCGCCGATGGCCAGGTCGATCGCCCGTGCGGTGCGGGGTGCGAGCGGGATGGTGATGACCTTGCCGCCCTTGCGGGTGATGACCAGGGTCCGGTGCCCGCGCTCGATGCCCATGGCCTCGATGTCGGCGCCGGTGGCTTCGGAGACGCGCAGCCCGTTGAGGGCGAGCAGGGAGATCAGTGCGTGTTCGGCGGGCGTGCCGAGCCTGGCGGCGACCAGAAGCGCGCCGAGCTCGTTGCGGTCCAGCCCGGTGGCGTGGGACTCGTAGTCCAGCCGGGGCCGCCGGACGTGGGCGGCGGGCGAGTGATCGAGGAGTTCTTCTTCGACGGCGTAGCGGTAGAACCCCGCGATCGTGCAGAGCCGGCGTGTCACCGTGGCTCTGGCGCGGCCGCGGGCTTCCAGGTCACGGGCGAAGCACTCGATGTCGGCGCGGCGGGCCTGGAACAACCGCAGGTGATGTTGCTGGCACCAGCTGGCGAACTGGCGCAGGTCCAGCTCGTAGGCCTGACGGGTCAGACCGCTGTACCCAGCCAGGAACCCAGCCAAGGCCAGCCGCTCGGTATTGGTGAATACCGGCGCAGTCGGGACGAGCGCAGTGGACGGGTTGGCCATCGGGCACCTCCGGGGTTCGGGCTGAGACCCGGAGGCTGGGCCAGCCACGGCCCCAGCAGGTAACGAGAACCACGGTAAGCCGACTGCGACGATCACGCGAAGTTACGGTCCGGGACTCACATCAGCGCACCTGTCGCCCGGGCATGCGCCGAGCGCCGAATACGAGCGGGTCGCCGGCGCTGTTGACGAGCGCAGATGGATCATTATTGAGCGTCGCAATACGGTGGCCGGATGCCCGGGCCGTAAGCGGCCGGCCTTCGGCCTGTCGGCCTTGAGCGAGGTGGTGGCGTCCGTGATAGGTCTCCCCTTGTGCCGGTGGGCCCGGCTATACCGGCGATTGGCCGGACCGGCACCACGGTCGCTCGGCGGGCGGCCCGGACGTGGCCGGCTGAGGCCGGTCCATCGGGGGCGCCGAGCCGGAGATGCTGGGCGGTGGCGTCGTCGAAGTGGGCGGCGGCAATGCGGTCGCGCCCCGGGCCGCGGCGAGCAGCCCAAGGCAGTAGCCGGCCGCGCCGCCGGAGGCGGCCCAGCCGCCACAGCTAGGGTGAACGCAGGTGGGCGCTATGACCATCTCGCCGTAGTCGCAAACCTCCACCCAGGGCTGGGCGTCTCATTGCGAACGGCCAGTGAGGCCGGGGGTGGTGCGCAATGGGACGTTTCCGGTCGTGGAGCCGGGCGGCTGCCGCCCTGGCAGCGGTGGCAGCTGTTGCCGTCCCCAGCACCGTTGCGGCAGTGCCCGCCGCCGCCAGCACCAGCGCGATATGCACGTCATCGGTCCATCCCGTGCTCGCGGCCAGGATGTCCCAGGACATCGCGGCGTCTCACCGGGGCCGCAGTTCCGTTACCGCGTTCCACATTGATGTCCCGTCCAGGAACCTGGTCTGCTCCTGGCACGCTTCCTGGCACTTCTATTCGGCCAGCATCGTCAAGGTCACAATCCTGGCCGCGTTGCTGCGCAAGGCCCAGGAGAAGGGGCGCAGCCTGACGTACGCGGAGCGGGTCCGCGCCTGGCGGATGATCACCTACTCGGACAATTCCTCTGCCACCTGGCTGTGGAACGACGTGCGACGTTGGTGGCTGCAGCACTTCCTCAACCTGGCCCACATGAGCCACACCATCCTTGGTTCGGACGGTTACTGGGGCCTTACCAGGGTCACCGCTTACGACGAGTCGCTCCAGCTTCGGCTGCTGGCCCACAAGAATTCCGTGCTCACCAGCGCACATCGGTGGTACGAGCTGTACCTGATGGCGCACGTGGTGGCGTCCCAGCGGTGGGGCACGCCAGTCGGCGTCCCCAGCAGTTACACGGTCCACCTGAAGAACGGGTGGCTGCCGCTGTCGGGTTACGGGTGGTTCATCAACAGCCTCGGTGCCTTCACCAAGACCGGCAGCACATACACGATGGACGTGCTCACAGACCACAACCCCACGATGTCCTACGGTGTCACCACGGTGGAGAAGATCGCGTACGCGGCCAACCACGACCTGAACCCCACTGCCACCGCCACGGTGCCGCCCTCCGCGCCCTATCCTTCCTGGGGCCAGCCGGACGAGAGCATCCCGTCCTGACTTGGATGGGCGTGTCCTGACCGGCAGCGAGGCGACGCCCGCTCCTATCAGCCAGAGCCGGTCGTCAAGTGCCCGGGCGAGCCGACTACCGAACGTGACGCAGACGCCGGATGACTCTCCACCTCCAAAAGCGCCGGATCGCCGAATCGGAGCGGCTGGCTGCCGTTCCTCCAGCCCCAGGGCAGATCATCCTGCTCGGGGTGCCGCCGTGTAGGCTGGCAACATCGGCGCAGGAGGGCGCCGCCGGGTTCGCGGGCAGGACCTGAGTCCACCTCCACTGCTCCTTACATGGTCGTGCTTTTCCGGCAGGATCGTCTTCGCATCGCGCCCGAATGCGAGCCCGGGCCGCGAGGAGACGTCAGCTCCGAGATTCCCGACCGACCCGACCTCGATCAGCTTCGCCGTCAGGCACGAGAGCTGCTTCGCGCCGCGGCAAATGGCGAGCCCCGCGCCGTCACCAGGCTTCGCGCGGTCTCCGAACGGGTCATGCTATCGGCTGCCCGGCTGGCCGTGGCCCGCGAATACGGCTGCCCGAGCTGGCCCGCGCTGAAAACCGAAGTAGAACGCCGCCGCCGCTTGTCCGAGTCGGCTGCGAGCCCGCCCGTGCCGGGCGGCGATGAGCGCCGTTCGCTGAATGCGCCCGAAGAACGGTGGTCTTTCGGCGGGGCCACCGCCATCGAGACCTCCGCGGGCATGCTGTTTCCCCAAGCGCTGGTCGTCGGTGCCGGTTACGCCGCGCTGGATGCCTCTCTGATGCCCTCGCGGAACGGCCAGCCCGCCTCGGCCCGGCGTCGCCGGTTGCCAGCACCGGGAATGCCGTTTGCCCGCTTGGCCCGCCGCAGGCGCGCCAAAGCCGCCGTGGCGACGATGAGGGCCCTGGCTCGGTTCGAGGACGTCACCGTCGTTGATGATCGGGGGGCGAGGTACGCGCTTCGTTGCGGGACAATGTCGGGCACACAGGGGCCATCGAGAGAACCCACCGGGCCCACGTCCGTGCGCCTTGAGCTCGATCCGGTTCCGGAGCGGGGCATCGGGTGGCTCGAGCTGCGCAGCCAGGACGGGGCAGCGACCCGCCTGCTGCCCTCGGCGCGTCCGTCCGTGCGGGCAGGCCAGCTCACGACGACTACATTGAGCCTGGCCGAGCGGGAGCTGTCGGACCGAGCCCTCGACGTCATCGCCCTTCACCTCGGCGACGACGCCGCGACGCTGGAGGACGCCGTCCGGCGGCGTTGCTCGGCCGCGCTGGTTAGGGCGGCCGAGGTCCGGCGATCTGGCGAGCTCGACCCCGCCAGCGGGCTACCGGACCAGCTGACGCAGCTTTGTGCCGCGCTGACCGAGCACCGCCCCGCCAGCCGGCTTCCTGCCAGCTGGTCGGGCATGCGCGGCGCGGCGCGGCGCGGCGGGCCGACGGCCCCCGGCATCATCTTGACATCGGGGCTGCCCTGCCGCCGATCGATGGCGTGGCCGTGCAGCTCGACAGCCTGATCTCCTGGCCCGGCAACTGGCGGCTGTATCTGCGCGCGATGCCCGGATGGTGGAGCTATAGCGAGGATGGCCACCGCAAGTGGTCGGCCGTCTCGGTCCATGCCGAAGACGACCTCGGCGGCACCTACGTGAGCACCTTCGGCGGCAGCACAAGACATCGCGACCACGAAGAACTCGCCCTTCGGTTCCTGTCCCGTCTCGACCCGCTTGCCCGTGCCCTGAAGCTGACGTGCAGGGGCGCAAGTGAGGAGGTCGCTGTTGACCTCGGTCTCGTACCTGCCGCCGCGTCGTAGCCGAGGCAATCACGCTGGCTTCCATACCGAATGGGACCAGAACAACCGATCTGCACGGGCGACAGCAATACATCGATCACGGCCCTGAGAGCACATATCGGCGG
>WNGE01001197.1_pt1 | contig 33186 bp, 20 predicted proteins | sample 5400651 | NCBI WGS metagenome assembly WNGE01 (sample SAMN13153370, study PRJNA577476) | soil metagenome | isolation source: 60 cm soil or saprolite under grassland replicate 2 | place: USA:California | collected 2016-06-15
CCCGAAGGTGCTGTACCGGCGCTGTTATTACTGGTGGGTGTATCTTCTATTTTCATAACTAAGACCTTGCTAGGATGAATTCTCATATCTTGTGTTCAGTATAACAAACGTGGAGAGGGTGGGGCAAGGAGTGAGGTCAAAGGATTGACAAGTAGCCTTTACTCATATATATATATCCCAGGCTTTAAAATTAAGACTACATATCATTCTGACAACCAGGCGCCTCTTGCTCGCAGAGCAAGAGCCCCGCACGAAATTCCAGACCAACTTAGACTGTAAACCCATATGCCTCTCAAAAGAAATGGACAGGAGGACGACTGTGCTTGCCCAGGATCTTCTGCTGCGGGGATTGCCGGCTTCTGCCTGGATCATCCAGGTACTGCGGCATATCGAAAGCACCTATAGCGGGCCGTGGTCAGAGTGGGTATCGGCTTAGCAGTAAACATGGTCTGACAGGTCAACCACCGACAAAACGTGAATATGCATTTGTGACGCAAGTCTTCTTACGCGCTAGTGCATTGCTTCGATGTAAGATCGCATAGAATGGTACCATGCTCGAAGTGTTGGCTTAAGACTGACGTACTCGATACGGTTTGCATGCCTATCGGGTAACCAAATTGCTTCAGTCCGCCGGACTTATCATAGTATGCCAGGATTGTCCCTGAAACGCTAAAACCCGTATAGATGTAGTAACGTCCCTGATCGGCGGTGGAAATGGTATTCTCTTTCTTGTCGCTGGCAAAGTAGTTCCACGCATTATCAAACGGGATTGGGTTTTGTTGAGAATCTACATCATGCGGCGAGATCCACTTGAAGTTATCGAAGCCCCAGTTCATCAGGTCGCGCATATCCGTCCACCAATTGTTCGTATGTATGGTGACGCCGATCAAATGATGATGATTACGCGTGCTTGAGATCACCTGTACAAAGTTGGATCCTCCATCATAGCCGGTCTTTCCTCCATCGACGCCTGGATACCACCAGAGAAATTGGTTGCCATTAAGAAGATCATGTTCCGGGTGGGTCGCAGTTTTCGGAATGATATAGGTTTGCGTGCCACTAATCTGGTGAATGAGTGGTTTGCTCAAGCTGTATTGCCCCAGCACGGTGAGATCGCGAGCGCTAGAATAATTTCCTGTTTCTGATAGCCCGTGAGGGTTCATGTAGTGCGTATCGAGAAGACCAAGCTGATGGGCCCGGGAGTTCATCTGGGCTACGAAATGAGGCAGATTTCCCCCAAGCGCATCAGCGATAGCAATAGCAGCATCGTTACCAGATAGGAGGAGTAGGCCGTAGAGCAACTCGCGCAGGGTATAGGTTTCTCCTCGTTTGAGGCCAAACATTGTACTACCCGCACTCAATTGGCTTATATCATGGTCCATGGCGCCAGTAATAGTAATTTTCTGATCTGGCTTTCCTTGCTCGACAGCCAGTACTGCCGTCATCAGCTTCGTTGTGCTCATCATAGGCAGGTGCATGAAGGGATTATGAGCGTAGAGAGTAGCGCCGGTGTCTGCATCGAGCAGGTAAGCAGCTGTAGCGAATACCGGTGGAGATGGATGATCCGTGTCTTGTGGCGTAATGACAAGCTCATGTGGATCTCCAGCGCTCTGTATACCGGTGGGGAGTGAGCCTTTGTGCTGGCTGCCAGGGGCGCTGGTACCGGCCAGAGAACCATGAGATTGAAGCGCATTGCCGGCATTAGCAATAATCATGCCTATAATCAGTAGGACCACTAATAAGCTGGAGATGATGATGGCGGGTTGGCTATGGCTCAGGTGTACAAGTTGATCTTGCAACGAGCGTTTAGGACGTATATGTTGTCGCGTGTGACGAGCTGGAGGTGGCGCTGACGGCGTAGAGACATGGTGATGCTGCACCGGCGGCATCACCCTTTTGTTTGTATTGTGCTTAGATGCAGGTCTCTGTGATTGAGCCGGCTTTGCTTCGTCTGCGTTTGCTTCCGCCTCATCCTCCACCGGCTCAACTGGATCAGGCAAGGTCTGCTGATCAAGGTAGAGCGAAGCCCGCCTGATTATGGGAATCTCGGGGTGTTCGTCAGGGCTATACTCCATTGGTGGTCGCCTGGGTTGGGCTACCTGGCGCCTGCGCCGCAGAGGTGAATATTCAGTTTGTTCGTCTTCCTGTGGCGGCGGTTTGTACATTGCGCCCCGTCCTCTTCTCTATGTATCAGTATTTTTCAATGCAGTGGTTAGTATACTACTAAACTTCTCCGGCAATTGCAATTGCTAAGGAGTGTGACTATGGTACCGGCTTTAGTTCTTTTTCTTTATTCTAACGCAAGTGTAACATAGCGGAAACGCCCTGTCGAGGTGATTCGAGGGTTTCTAACTTTTGCCCTTGACTACAAGCCAACGGCGTGCTACTCTGCTTGCAATAAGGAAAACCTCATCGTTGTCTAGAGCAAGGAGCCTCATTATGCTTTTGAGAACAGCAGTTATTCAAGTCAACTCACGTGATAATCCTGCTGAAAATCTGGCTACCGTAGAGCATTTCTTAGATCGTGCCGCCAATATGGGCGCTCAGTTCGTCGGACTCCCCGAGCTTTGGACGTATCTTGGCCCTGGCTCTGGCTTTGAAGAAGCCGCCCAGACCATCCCTGGTCCCACCATCGAACGCTTGCAAGAGAAAGCGCGCAAGCATAAGATGATCGTGCATACTGGCAGTATGGTTGAGCGCTCTCCTAATACGCCGGGCAAGTTTCATAATACCTCTGTGCTTATCAACCGGGATGGTGAGATTGTCGCCCAATACCGTAAAATTCACCTCTTTGATGTAGACCTGGCCAATGGTGAGAAGCATTACGAATCAGAGCGTATCGTGCCGGGCGACCAGGTTGTGACGGCTGAAATTGATGGTATCACCTTTGGCTTAACGGTTTGTTATGACTTGCGTTTCCCCGAACTCTACCGTTCCCTGGCATTGCGCGGCGCACAGGTACTGCTGGTCCCGGCTGGCTTTACCCTGCATACTGGAAGAGATCACTGGGAGGTCTTGCTAAGGGCGCGTGCCATCGAGAATCTCTGCTATGTCGTAGCGCCCGCCCAGGTTGGCAAATATCCTCCCAACAGGCAGTGTTTTGGCCGGTCAATGATAATTGATCCCTGGGGACTGGTGCTGGCGCAGGCGCAGGATATGCCAACGGTTATCATGGCAGAGATCGATCTCGCACAGATCGAGCATGCCCGCGCACAGATCCCATGCCTGGGTCACCGTAGACCTGAGGTCTACGAAATGTAAAAAATACTGTAACTCCTGAATTGTTACGATATTTTTAGGATTTCAGAAAGGACGACCATTCTTATGGACATCGCAGAAATCAGAAGTTTGGTTAAAGATGGCAAAATCGAATATGTCAAGATCGGAGCTCCTGACATCGAAGGCGTCTACCGTGGTAAGCGCGTTGCAGCCAGCCATTTCCTTAACTCATTGGACGATGGCTTTGCGCAGTGTGATGTGCTCTTTGGTTGGGACATTGCGGAGATTGTCTTGCCCAACCTCAAATTCAGTAACTGGGAACGGGGCTTTGCTGACATTATCATGAAGCCTGATCTCTCTACCTTTGCCATGGTGCCATGGGAAGAGAATGTTGCCTCCTGCATTTGCGACCTGTGGACAGAGCATGGTGAGCCTGTAACCATCGCTCCGCGTTACGTGCTCAACAATGTCGTGGAACGGGCGCGTTCTATGGGCTTTGAGCCGATGGCCGCCTCTGAACTGGAATTCCGTTTCTTCCGTGAAAACCAGGTTTCTGTGCGTGAAAAGGACTTTGGTCCAAATCTGACCCCGCTAAACCCGGGCTTTAACTGTTATGCCATTAGCCAGGCAAGCGCCGATGATCACCTGTTAAGCCGCATTGCCCGTATGATGCGTGACCATGGTGTGGAGATTGAAGGGTACAATCGCGAGCACGGGCCAGGCATGTATGAGATGAACATACACTATGCCGATGCCGTCACTGCTGGTGATAGAACCATGCTTTTCAAAACGGGCGTCAAGGAAATTTGTCACCAGATGGGGCTCACTGCCAGCTTTATGGCCAAGTGGAATGACCAGGAAGATGGGAGCAGTGGGCACTCCCATGTGAGCCTCTGGGATCGCGATTTGGAACACAACATGTTCTGGGATGAGGGTGCCGAGGGGCATATGTCGGGTACCATGCGACAATTCCTGGCAGGCGTGCTGCAGCTAATGCCAGAGTTCATGGCTTTGTATGCCCCGGTCATCAATTCCTACAAACGCTACGTGGAGGGTACATGGGCCCCTCTGAACACTACCTGGGGCATGGATAATCGCACCTGCTCTGTGCGCGTCATCAACGTTACACGACGGGCTATCCGTGTTGAGAACCGCGTGCCGGGCGCCGATGCCAACTTCTATCTCGTCTTCGCGGCAACGCTGGCCAGCGGTTTGTATGGCATCGAACACAAGCTAGAGCTTCCTCCACGCCTCGATGGAAACGCATACGACCCGGCTACCGTTGCCAATGCGCTTGCAACAGGCCAGATTCGTGCACTTGCGCACAACCTGTCCACTGCAACAGACCTGCTGGAGAGCAGCGATATTGCCAGGGAATATCTGGGCCCTGACTTCGTTGAGCATTTCGTGGCAACGCGACGCTGGGAAGTAAAAGAGTACGAAAAAGCGGTCACCAACTGGGACCGCCGTCGTTACCTGGAATTGGTCTAATTCTAATTCCCTTTTTTGTTACCCATGAGAGGAGTATTGATGAGCATTCAAACGATTAATCCAACTACTGGAGAAGTGTTGGAAACATTTGAACCGTACAGCGAGCAGCAGGTGAATCAGGCCCTGGACCAGGCACGCCAGGCTTTTCTGCACTGGAGCACAAATTCGTTTGCTGAACGGGGGAAATATCTGCACAGTGTTGCAAGCCATCTTCGGGATCACAAGACGGAATTGGCCCGCATTGCTGTTCTGGAAATGGGCAAGTCGATCACGGAAGCCGAGGCCGAGGTCGAAAAATGCGCCTGGAACTGCGACTTCTTTGCCGAGAATGCCGAGAGCTTCCTTAGAGATGAAAAAGTTGCCTCCAACGCCTCTGAGAGCTACGTTGCCTTCCGTCCACTGGGGGTGGTGTTGGCGATCATGCCCTGGAACTTTCCTTACTGGCAGGTCTTCCGCTTTGCTGCGCCAACCTTGATGGCGGGCAACACCTCGGTGCTCAAACACGCCTCCAACGTCTCGCGTGTGGCCCTGGAAATCGAGCGTATCTTTCAAGAAGCGGGCCTTCCGCAGGGTGTGCTGAGAACCGTCCTTGTACCAGGTTCCGAGACAGGCAGGCTGATCGAAGATTCACGCATCGCTGCCGTGACCTTAACAGGAAGCGAGGCAGCAGGAGTTGAGGTGGCCGCCACGAGCGGACACGTCTTAAAAAAGACGGTCCTGGAACTGGGTGGGTCGGATCCCTTTATCGTTTTGGAGGACGCCGACCTGGATGAAGCGGCACAGGTCGCCGTTACGGCCCGTTTCCAGAATAATGGTCAGAGCTGTATTGCCGCCAAGCGCTTTATCGTGGTGGATTCTGTTGCCGAAGCCTTTGAACAGAAATTTGTTGCCAACACGGCCAAGTTGAAAGTTGGTGATCCACTGGAGTATGACACCAGGATTGGTCCTTTGGCCCGCAAAGACCTGCAGGAGACGCTTGATCAACAAGTGCAACAATCGATCCAGCAGGGTGCCAAAGTCTTGATTGGAGGCAAGGCCCGCGAGGGGAAAGGCAACTTTTACGAGCCAACCATCCTGACCAATGTAACCCCACAGATGTCCGTCTTCACCGATGAGACGTTTGGTCCCGTTGCCGCTATTATTCGTGCTCGTGATACAGAGCATGCTCTTGAACTCGCAAACGACTCCACGTTTGGTCTGAGCAGCAATCTCTGGACGCGCAATATCGAGCAGGCTCGTGAACTGACTGCCCGCATCGAGGCTGGTGGGGTCTTCATTAACGGTATGACGGCCTCAGACCCGCGCCTTCCTTTCGGAGGAGTCAAGCGCAGTGGGTATGGACGCGAACTCTCCTCCTTCGGTATCCGGGAATTTGTCAACGTCCAGACCGTCTGGATTGGCCCCAAGGTAGAGAATCCGCCGGCAAAGAGCCCAAGTGAATAGCTGGGGAAGAAGGATAAAGTCACAAAAGTGGCAAGACGGGCGAATACGAGGTATTCGCCCGTCTTGCCACTTTTCTCATGTTTAAAAGCAGATAGGTGTCAAGATGATGCCCTGTGGGTTATGGAATCTTAACTGAAGGATGCTTTTTGATACCAGAGCATAACAAAATGTTCTGCATAGTTGCTAGCATGCTCCTTGTATACTGAAACCAAGTTTGTGTGGCAGGTCAGCAGTTTTCCTGCCACTTACATGATTTGGAATACGTCTCCTCTATGAGGTAAGACATGTAAAGAGACGCAGAAGGAAAGCGCTTACCCCTCTGCCTTTGAAACCAATAGTGTGAAGGTAGTAGTATTGCATGAGTGCCGATCCTGGAAGACCCTTGCAGCATCCTTCAAAACGGCCTCCCCACCGATTACAATTTCGGTCTATTGGGGACCTTTTCGAAGAGCAGGCAACCGGGAGGGTGCCGGCTACATCCTCCAATGAAGAAGCAACGTGGAAAATGCCAGTTCCACCCCCTTCTATGGACAAACCTCCTGGAGCACTTCTGAAAGCGCCGTTTCAGCCGCGGGAACTTTCACCGATCAATCACGATCACCCACCAGGAGTACCACAACCTTATCAGCTTGAAGCAGAGCCGACACGACGGATAAAAGCGCTGCATGCGTTACCGGCTCACCAGCAACAACGAGAAAAGCCTTCCACTTTGTTCAATGAAACACAGAGCGAGCCCGTGCGCGGGCTGGCTCTTCCACGATTACCTTTCGTGCAAACCGATGAGATGGAGACGGTACCACTACCGTCCATCCAACGGCAGCAAATAACAAGATTGGCAACAACTTTATCATCAAAGCCAGAAATACCCGGCTTTACCAGTGATGATGATCCTGAGTTCGAGAAGCGTTCTACGTTTCCCATGATGGTGCTCAAAGGGATATCGGCGCAGCAAGGCAAACCCGAACCCAAGATGAAATCGGAAGTTTCTGGGGCAGCAGGTGCGGCAGGTCTCGTTGGCATTGGGAATATCCTGGGCAGCATTCTGAAATATGGAAGCGCTTTTCTCATCCAGTATGGCTTCGGGCCGGGAGGCTTCGGGCTGTACACACTTTGCTTATCCCTGGTCAGCCTGGTCTCCGCTATCTTTAATCTTGGTTTGGATGATGCCATGGTTCGCTATGTCGCCATCTATCGCGGCAAGCAGCAGACAAAATCCCTGCGGGGGCTGTTGCTTTTCTGCACGACCCTGGCAGGATTGGCTGGTATCGGCGGTGCACTCCTTTTGCTCTATTTTACACCTTCCCTGGTTACTTACTGGATCGCTTTAAAGCAGCACCAGGTTGCCAACAAAGAAACCCTTAACCGGGCAATTTCACTCTTGCAGGTCATGGCCCCTATAATTCCCCTGATGACTATGCAGGTGATGTGGTTTGCGGGTTTGCGGGGGTTCAAGGCCTTCAAATGGCGTGTACTTACTTCGAACTTTCTCCAGCCTCTGTTGCAGATTCTCTTGCTTGGCCTGGTGCTTGTCTTCTTCCGTAGCAAAGATGGCATCACTGCGGTTGCCGTGGTACTCTTTGTCAGTACGCTGCTCAACACCGTACTCAACATGTATTTTCTTTTCCGCGAAGTCTCTCGTGTAGCCAGACCAGAACCCGTACGTTATGAAGTACGCGAGTGGCTGACCTTCGCTACCCTCAACTTTTTGACCACCATCATTGATACAGTATTGGACTCAATCGATACCATTTTATTGGCGACCTTTGGCGTTCCTGATGTGCAGCTTGGCCAGTACGGGGCCGCCATGAAATTAAGTAACTTTATTCAGATGCCATTACTTTCTCTCAGCAATATTTTCGCGCCCACGATTGCAGAACTGCATAGCAAGGGTGAAAAGCAAAAGCTGGAGGCTATGTTCAAGGTCGTGACCAAATGGTCAATCACATTTAGTTTGCCGCTCTTTCTGATTATGGTCATTTTCTCACCATACTTACTCGCCTTACCCGGGGCCAGCTTTGTATCAGCGTGGCCCCTGCTCATCGCATTTGCTCTAGGCAGTATGATCAATGCTGGAACCGGTACTGTTGGCTATATGCTGCTGATGACAGGTTATCAACGGCTCTCGTTCCTCAACTCGTTGGTCGCGGTTGCGGTCAACATTAGCCTGGGTATTCTCCTGACGCCGCGCTATGGGGCGATGGGAACGGCGGTGAGCACGGGCCTGGCTATCTGCACGCTCAATTTCATGCGCGTGCTCCAGGTACGTATCTTTCTCAAGATGTACCCCTGGCGTTCGGATATAGTGAAGCCAATAGGGGCGGGACTGATAAGCAGTGCATTGATTGGTGGAATATTGTACCTGCTCTATTTCAATCACATACAGACTTCTGTGAAACTGGGTCATGCCATTTTGTCCACACAGTTATTATTGATACCTGTTTTCCTGGTAATTTACGTGTGGCTACTTGCGCGGTTTAAAGGTAGTCCTGAAGATGAGATCGTTTTAAAGGCCATACGCAAGAAGTTCTTGCGCGGTAAAGGCAAGAAGAAAAGGAAATGAGACAGAAATTTTGCTGTCTGTGTCTGGCGGAACTGCCGGACACAGACAGCAAAATTTCTTCTTAAACGAAAAAGGAGCAAGGCGGGCGAATGCTAAACATTCACCCGCCTTGCTCCTTTTTCGTTATTATGCTCCTGTATGGATGATGAAAACCTTCAGAGTTTTTAGGAGAATAGCGAGGTCCGTGATACAAGAACGGCTATCGATATAACGCATATCGAATAGAACGCGTTCATCATAGCTGATGTGTTGGCGTCCACTGATTTGCCACAAACCGGTTATACCGGGTCGGACGGAGAGCCGTTTATGTGCCCACTCGCCGTAGCGTGGTAGTTCACTTGGATGAATGATGCGAGGGCCTACCAGAGACATCTGTCCAACCAGGACATTGAAGAGCTGGGGTAATTCATCCAGGCTTGTCTTGCGAAGAAATCGGCCTACTCTGGTAATGCGCGGATCGCGCTCCAGCTTCATGTTTCGCTGGTATTTCCGCATAAGTTCAGGATGTTTTGCCAGGTATTCGTCTGCATCGGGTCTCATCGTCCTGAACTTGAGAGCGAAAAAACGACGCCCACGTTGACCAATGATCTCTCTGAAATGAAGGATGGGCCCTCCATCATCAAGCTTGATACACGCTGCGATTATTAACAAGACTGGTAAAAGCACCAGGATGCCAAGTAACGATAGTGATATGTCAATCAGGCGTTTGGAGGCGTAGTAAATCATCGAGGGCTCACGGATAATGCTAGTGCTAACTACGCCGTGGAGGCTTACCACCTTCTTTGCTGCGGAAGCTGACACCTCCTCAGCTCGTTTTGGTAGGGTTACCGTTATCTGCTCCATATACATGTCTCTCAATGCTAATCTAATATATTTGTTCTCTGAACGTTTTAAGTGTATCAGAAAGACTCGGATTTGTGAGTAGCGAACGCGTTAAGATATGATTGTGAATGGAAATATCCGGTTAAGGTTTCTTTTGTTTTTATTTGTCCCAGCCAAAGTCCACTCCCAGGTACTTGTAGAGGCGGGAGTTGTGTGGCTCGAAATACTCACTTAAGCGTTTTCTTGTGGCAGGGTTCATCCGGGGTGGTGTTGTAGTATTAAGCTGCTCGTACTCTTCCTTTTGCGCTTTCAGACTGAGATCTGGCACGTTTACAAAATCCAGCACTTGTTTGAGCCCTGCTGCCGGGTCGGCATAGAAGTCCTCACTTTTGAGGATTAAAAACTGCTCTTTTGGAAACAGGTTCATCCAAACCTTGAGCTGATCTACATAGATGCCTCTGGCCAGGTAGGAGAAGTGCCGGTGGTTGTAACTGATGTACTGCTCGTTTTTAGCAAGTAGCTCAGCCTCCTTGGCTATCCTCTCTTCCTCGCATGCAATGGCCTCTTCGAATGTGCCTATTTTTTCGCGGCCTCCCGCAACTTCGTGATAATAGTGCGAATACGCCCTGTTCACCGGATTTCTTAGCAGCATTATCAGCTTTACCTGCGGTAAAGTCTTTGCAATTCTTTTAGGCGCATGAGGATGAAAAAGATAATAGGGGCTTGCTTCTCCTGTAATAAAATTCTGCTTTTGTACACGTTCAGTGTAATATTTTTGTACCGAGGAAGGGAACTGTGCTCGATACCAGTGGAGGCCCTTGGAAAAGTAGACATCGAAAAAATGTACTTCCTTCATATACGCCGGGCCAATATTAGGATGCTCGGTCAAATAGCTGTAGAGAGAGGTTGTTCCACCTCTCATGGTCCCAATGATAATAAAATCTGGCATCAACCGTAGAGGATGGGTGGTTGCTCGAAAGGCTTTTTCAAAAACGTGTTTATCAATCGTGGTCATCTTATTTATCCCACCCGAAGTCGCGACCTAGAAACTCGTACAAGCGTGCATTATATGGTTTGAAGTACTCGACCAGGCGTTCTCGCGTTGCTGGTGCCATTTGGGCGTACCTGGCATCATTAAACGCTTTGTACTCGGTGCTTAATCCACTTGTGGGCAAGTTTAGAAACTCTAAAGTTTGCTTGACGATTGCCTTAGCATCAGCATAGAGGTCTTCGCTTCTGAGGATCAAGAACTGTTCTCTTGGGAAAATGCTCATCCAGGCCGGGAGCTGCTCTATATATTTGCTTCTCGCCAGGTAGCTGTAATGCCGGTGATTGAAGCTGGAATACTTTTCGTCTTTCAGCAATTTTTCCTCTTCTCCGGCCAGTCTTTTCTCTTCACATTCGAGTGCCTCTTCGAATGTTAGCGGCTCAACTCCGTCTTGCCTGGTCTGGTGTTGGTACTGCGAATAGGCGCGGTCAATAGGATTTCTTAACAGGACAATGAGCCTGGCCTTTGGCAACGTTTTAGCAACTCTTCTGGCTGCCTGGGGATGAAAAAGATAATAGGGGCTTGCTTCTCCTGTAATCAGATCGTGCTTCTGGACGTGCCTGGCATAGTATTTTTCTACAGTTGTAGGAAAGTGTGACCGGTACCAGTGAAGGCCTTTATAAAAGTAGATATCAAAAAAGTGTGGCTCTTTGATATAGATGGGTGCAATGCAGGGATGTTCTATCAGATATCTATAGAGGGAAGTAGTTCCACCTTTTTGTGTTCCGATGATGATGAAGTCTGGCATCATCCGTAGAGGGTTGGTACTTGCTCTAAACGCTTTCTGAAAAACACTTTTATCGATCGTAGCCATGTCTTTTATTAAGCTCCCGAGATATTTTTGCGTAGGACAGAAGAAAGTGAGAGATTCGGGGGACACTCCCCGTTCCCCCGGCAGGAGGCTTTGCCCCTTGCTACCTGTCCTCCGGATGGGGTTCTCCCCCCATCCTGCTACTATGATAATAACGCGGGTAGCATAGCCGGAATACGCAAAAAAGTGAATGGGCAAATGGTAATGGATCGGTTATTATTATGACCTTGCGGTTGCGAAATGCCAACCACTCTATGAACATGGCAGCGATTATGGACTAATGGGTAAGGATGTTACCGCGGTGGCGCTATGTCGTCTTTCCCCGTAGGGAAGAGGTACCAGGACTGACTACAAATGTTACATAGCATATCTTGTGCCGTCAGTTGCAAGTGGGGAAGAAAAACAAAAACCGCCATTACTTGCCTGTTCCTATGACCAGGGGAAGCCGATAGTAATGGCTAAGAATCTCTTCTCAATTGGTCGTTGCGTGCATGAAAAGTCATAAGTTGTTCATCCGCAATAAATGAGTAAGATTTTCCTTTTTTGGAGTAACCGCCAAACCGGTAACCCATGTGTGGAGGGATAAGTCATGAATGTGCTATCTCTGCTTCTGCTATCGTCCAGACGAAAGAATGGCGCAGCGCGTCAGCCACGATTTTTGCGTTGGAGAGTGGTAATATTACTGTTCAGCATGGCTGTGCTGCTAAGTGCTTGTAGTAACCCATTTCAACGTCCCGCCCAATCTGGGACGCCTCAGCCGAATGCAGGCAATATCGATACTCCCACGTCCGTTGTCTCACCAACAACTGGTCCGTCAGGCGCCAAAATCAATTTCCAGGCTGTTGGTTGCCCATCCACACTCTCGATCAACTGGGATAAGCTGGTTGGGACGAAGGCGGGGGTCAACAAGGTACAGAAGGTTACCTGTGGTACTTTTGAAAATGGCGCTCTCACAGCATTGGTCAATGTGCGTTATTACTCGCCCGACGCCAAAATGGATTTCTATGTCTATGATAACCTGTTTGGCGCTCCCGCAAAACGGTTTGGAGTGCAGGGGTTAGTTGGCGGCGATGCGCAAATTAGCCCAACCAATACCATTATCACAGCGGAAAATCCTAACAATGACCCCCTGGGGCCCAACCTCTTCAAGGAATACCAGTGGAATGGTTCAACCTATACGCAGGTATTATTCCCAGGCATGTATCCGGACATGACCCACTACCAGGCTGAACAAGACCAGGCCAATGTCAATGCGCAACTGGCTCAAACTACGGCTACACCAACGGCAAGTAACAATGTATGGCAAAACTCTGCATTTGCCGTGGTCAATAAGATGGCCCAGGATGTCTTTCACTGGTCATCGTCAACGATAAAAAATACTGTTCTAACTTATAGCTCACCCACTCAGACCTATATCATTCAAACGACCAACTTTGGCCCAGGTGGAGGCGGTTTTACCACCAGTCTCTTCCGCCTGGATAATGTTGTGACCAACATCTTTGAAGTAAAACAGGTGTCTTCCATCGATGGAACTGCACTGCTCAACAGTCCTGCCAATGGTCTAACGCAACCAGTGACCAGCCCAATTAAAGTGAGTAGTAGCTATCAATCCAGCGGGACGATTCTGGGCCGCGTTGCTATCTATAGCGATACGTATGTGCTGGTTGGTGATACAAATGCTATTCATGGCTCAGCTTCTACCGGTTCGGTAAGCTTTGCTCCATCGGTTAGCTACCACCTGGAGACCAGGGGACTACAGGAAGGCCTGGTGGCTTTCTATGTCACCAATCAAAACAACATTGTTACCAGTAATCAGGTCGTGCTGGCCAAAGTATTCCTTTCTAGCTGAGATAAGTTAGTTATGGAATCTTAACCCAAGTCCACCAATCATCACCAGAATGCAACAGCATGGCCTGGTTAGCAGTAATAGGCGTTATGGTACAGTATCGAAAGTCTTATATGAATGCTCGGATGAAGGCATGACTCTTCCAGGCCAGTTCACAGACATATTGTTAGCATAGTTAAGAGACGTATATTGAGGCTAAATCAAGTGAAAGTTATTTTATTAGGAGGGGGGATATCCTTTGTCACGTTATTATCCAAGTATGAGGAAGCATAGCTGGATCATTGCTGCCTGTTTGGTGATCGGGCTTATAGGGGGTTTTGTGCTGTCGAAAGCACAACCAGCTGCTTACTTAGTCAACTCGACACTGCTTGTTTACTCCGCACCCACTTTTGGGACTGGAACGAATACCCAGGGGACAGCATCGTCCAGTACAGATACGTTGAGCCAGTCAGTGAATGATGCGGCTGAAATACCTACCCGTTCGGTCATGAGTTTTGTGTATCAATCTAATCCTGCGCTCCAGGCGCGCGGTTTCACTGCCGATGATCTACTGGTAGATGTGACTGCTATGAACCCATCGGCCACCACTTCTTCTATTCTTTTAACGGCAACAGCCAGGAAACCAGCTGACGCGGTTTTGTTGGTCAACGCTGTTGCCAATGGGTATGTCGCTTATAAAACGAAGCAAGCCCAGGATCAGTTGGATACCGCACGTGCGAACTACCAGAATCTCTACAACCAGTATAAAACTCAAAGCCAGGATCTGGAAAAACAAATCCTTTCATACAGCAATTCCTCTGATCCACACATTGCTCTGCTGACGGCTGATCGCAATGCAGTGATTGCATCTATGAATTCGGTACAGACGCAACTTCTCCAACTGCCAGCTACTGCAAAAGGAAATGTTGAGGTTGTTCAGCCGGCCAAACTTACTGATGTTTCCTCTTCGTCCAAGTCTAGCCTGATCCTGGCTGTTACGGCTGGTTTAGGCCTGGTAGTGGGTCTTCTCATCTGGCTCTTCGTGATCTTCCTGGATAAACGACTCCGGGCAGATGATCAAGTGCCAGAGAAACTGGGTCTGAGTTACCTGGGTACCCTGTCCAAAAATAGTGAAATTCAGCCTGGTTCAGTCCCCTCGACAGGTCTGGCGGCACAACAACTGGCAGATATTGGGGTCAACCTGCGTCTTACGGGCGTTTTGCCTGGTTCCTGGCGCGCTCCCCAGGGGGCAGTCTTACTGGTTACCAGTGCCCAGCCGGTGGAAGGCAAAACAACCGTTGCAAGTGGCCTGGCTGCTGCTGCCTCTCGTGGTGGACGTTCGGTCCTGGTGATTGATGGCAACCTGCGCCAACCTACGACCCATCTCGCCTTTGGTACGATCCCTGCCAGCTTCGGTTTAAGCGGCTTGCTCAAGGCTACAGGTGGAGAAAATCTGGATGCCGCTGTCCAGCGCAGCAACATCCCCGGTGTCTGGCTCCTGGCGGGTGGGACAGCTATGGAAGATTCTACTCTCCTGCTCGAACAACGTATGCCTGGTATCCTTACACAGTTGCGTAAGAAGACCGACTGGATCATTATTGATGGCCCTTCTCTACTAAGTGGCGCTGAGGCCAGTCTCCTGGCTTCAATGTCTGATGGTGTTGCCATGGTTGTTGATGCTCGCCATGATAAGATTGCGCTGTTGCTGCGAGCCAAAGCGGTACTGAGATCCTTGACCCATACACCTGTTGGAGTCATTCTGAACCAGCTAGCACGGCCAAAACGCAACCCGTATTATGCTGTAGTTTACGCAGAGGATACTGCAAACGAGGGCATGCTGTCTGGCCAGAAATACTCCAGTAATAGTAATGGGCACGATGTGCGACCTGAACAAGCCGCTGCTGCCGCGGGTCCATCAACACCCAACCAGTTCGGAGCATCTTCTATGCCTGGCCGGCCTATACCTATGGACTTACCGCTGATGCAGCCGAATCCCAATCCACCGTCTCCTTTCCCGACACCGCGACGGATGGATATGACTCCGCCACAGTCGTAGTGTAGTACCCTGGAAAAGAGAAGTGAAGTTCAATGCAGATCGCAGATACCTTTTCTAACGGCGGGCTTCCCCCTTCTTCTGGAGGGGGAGCATTTCTGCCGGATATTGCCAGTCAACTGCGTCAGCAGCAGGTGCGCCAACAGCGTATCCTGCGCTGGCGTGCGTTTGCTAGCTGGTGGTATCCTGTTGTTCTCATTATTCTGGGCTCGGCTCTCGCAATAACCCTGGCTGCTACACTTGGCACTACGTATCCGCTGCCGCTTTTTGCAGCCTTCCTGGGGTTACCGGTCTTTTTCTTACTGATCAAGCGCGTGGATTTTTCGTTATTGTTGCTTGCCGCCGGGACAACAGCCATAGCACCCAAGCTGGTTACGCTGAAATCAGCGGATATCTATCCATGTCAGATCTTGATCGCGGTACTCTTCTGCACGTTGCTGGTGCAGGCAGCTTTTCGTACGCACAAGATTTCCTTGCCGCCTTTACGCGCTTTCTGGCCCCAGCTTGGGCTGTTCATCCTGGCCATTATTTCCAATGTTATGATCCAGTTTACCTGGACGCATGGTGTACCGAAAAAGTTAAATAACAATCCCATTATCTATAGTGAGATACTTGGGATTATTTCGTTTACGTTTCCTCTGATGGTCTATGTCATAGTGAACATGATTGTTTCCGTGAAGGAGCGGTATGTTGTTTACATTCAGCGTATATTCATACTGCTGGGCATCTTTGTCGCACTGGTTGTCCTCTATGATTTCCGGCGCATTGGCGCTGACATTTACACCTTCCGTTTCTCCGAGCCCCATATTGCCTGGATGAGCCTGCGTGCCATAGCGCAGCTCCTCGCCCTGACATGTATCCTGGCCTATGCGCGTTTTCTCTATGCTACGACCTGGCGCCAGCGCATCGTCTATCTTGTAATTGTGCTGCTCAGTCTAACGACGGTTATTCTTACGCTGGAGAATAGCTGGTGGGTGGAGGCATTTATCGCCCTGATCGTGATGACCATCATCTATTCCTGGCGGCTGATATCGTTTTACATTGTACTGGCCATTCCACTTCTACCTTTCGTAAAGGCAGAATATACGAAATTGCAGACGGTCAAGTCTGCTGATACTGCGCGCTATATTATCTGGGTAGACGCTTTGCGAGTGTGGTCCAAGCAACCTATACTTGGAGTCGGCCCGGGCAACTTCTGGGTCTATGACCAGGTATTCACCAACTTACCGCGGGCCTTACGAAACTGTAACGCTACGGGCCTATGTGTAGCTCACAACGGCTATCTACAAATTTTGGGAGAAGAAGGCCCCCTGGGCTTGCTCCTCTTCCTGGCCTTCCCCATCGTCATCATTGGGCTCGCTGCTCTCCTCTACCGCCGCGCCCATATAGCGAGGAAGCGCAGTAGGGCAAATGTCTTCCTCAAATTTATGGGCTGGATTGGCTTAGATTTAGTTGATCTACCCGAACAAAGAAAAGCAAAGAAGCAGAGGCAGAACTATTCACCAGGAAAAGCAGTAGAGAATCGGCTGCTAAATCGGATCTGGGTAGCATTTTCGGACGATGCACGATCGGAGAGACTTGTGGACCGCATGCTGGCACTATCTGCTATTGGCCTGACAATAGGGTCGATGTTTTCCGATTTCTTCGCTGGCGGTTTTTTCATCCCACCTCGCCAGCTCAGCATTTTATCTGAGATGCCACAGGTGGTAACAAGCTGGATCATCTGGGCGCTCATCATGTACAAGGATCAAAAGTGGCGCAAGACCTGTAGAAAAGCGGAAGCTGCTGGTACCAGGCCACGCGCTTATCAGATGGAAGGAGAGAACAAATGAGTGAGACAGATGCAACTATGCAAAAGGCAGCCGTAGTATGGTTAAGCGGGGCACGGTTAGCAGATATCCGTACACTTCCTGAGGTGGAAAAGCTTCTAGATGCTGGTGCGATGGTCGAACTTGACCCATCGCCTATTACCGGCCTCCAGGCTCAACACTATCAGGTCTTGAGTGGTAAATCATCCGCCTCCTTTGGGTTTTTTGACACACTCGTCTCCCGTAACTATGCTGTTACGGAAGAAGTCACTGGACGTGGAAATGGTCCGAAATTGTTGCCCGATATACTTCGTACAATTGGTTGGACAGTAGCCTATGAGGAAACGGAGCTCTCGTCACTCGTCACCCGCTTACGAGATTTGATGCAGTCCGTTTCTGCCTCCCCATCTTGCTTGATTGTGAAGTGTGCTATCTCCACTGATCTGAAGGATACTGACGCATCTACAATTATCCAGGCTTTGCAGCTTGCCAGGGAATGGGTGGGAGAGACCGGCTTGCTAGCCCTACTCTCAGATACGCAGCCCGCGGCTGTAGAGCGCTTTGTCAACATTAATAACTTCCTGGCTGACATGGGAGTCATAGAGCGTGATGAGCAGACCGGTCAGGTCAACTGGTCAAACTCGCTGGCCTATTTCGCCGGAAATGGCCAACTCCTGGTGAACCTGCTTGGACGAGATGCTCAGGGAGCCGTACACCCGCAGGATGAGTATGAAGAAGTACGTGACACGCTCGTAAAAGCACTGCCAAATAAGTTACGCAATCCTGAGAATGGAGAGACTGTTATCGAACGCGTTTATCGCAAAGAAGAACTCTACTCTGGCGATTATCTTTTCTGTGCACCAGACCTCGTCGTCCTATTTAAGCCAGGCTATGCACCTTCACCCCGTAGCAGGCTCATAGAATTTGATGAGGCAACGTTTACTACGCCTGCCATTGGTGAGACGGTCGTGGCAGGCGTAAATCCTGCCATGGTAACTGGATTCCTCATCGCTTGCGCCCCATCATTGGCTGTGCGGGTAACAGAGTATGAGCACGCTCCACTAAGGGCTGTTGCTCCAACACTGCTGCATGCGCTTGGGGTGGAATACGTTGATATGGAAAGTTTAGCCATAGGTACACTGTTCTCATCCGATTACCTGGAAGAGCATCCTATTCGCTCCTCTATACAGAACCAGGAGCTTTCTGAGGAAGATGAAGAGCTTATTATTGGCCATTTACGCGATCTCGGCTACGTCTAGTCTAACAGGGAAATTTTCCCCCCTTTTGCTTTTGAAGGCAGTAGCATGAGCAACCAACTTGTACGTTCCTCTCAGGCACGTTCCTCTCAAGATTCCGCGCAGCGACGTCTGCGGCGGTTGAGTTTTCGGCCTCGCGTGGAGAAAACAACTGAAGGGGATGATCAAGCAACAGTGAAAGTGCCTGTGTCAACGCTTCACTATGTGCAACGTCGCAGAGAATTTCTGGTTGCGCCGCGGCCTCCGCGGCAGGAAAAAGAGCCACAAGAAGAGCAAAAAAAGTTACCGCAATCACGGCAATTTGTGCAAAGACAACAAAACAAAGTACGACTGCTCTTGCCGGCAATCCAGGAGCAAACAGGAAATAACTCCAGGCTGCTTGTGACTAAGCTGGGACAGGAAGAGCAGGTAGAGACCATGCGCCTACCGGTCTCAGGATCAGAAGATGATATGTCACTACTTGAGACCCTGGCGCTACTCACCCCAGATCTTGCAACAACCCAGGTCCTCAGAACCCCTGATGATGACCCTGAATTTGAGAAACTTAAGACTCTACCCATGATGGTACTTACAGGCATTTCGGCACAGCAAGGCAAGCCACAACCTGAAATGAAGTCGGAAGTTTCCGGTGCAGCCGGTGCAGCAAGCCTCATGGGGCTGGGGAGTATTATTGGTAGTATACTTAAATATGTCAGCTCTTTTCTCATCCAATACGGTTTCGGGCCTGGAGGCTATGGGCTCTATACCCTGAGCCTATCCCTGGTCAATCTGATTTCTGCTACCTTCAACCTGGGTTTAGATGATGCCATGGTTCGCTATGTCGCCATCTATCGCGGCAAGCAGCAGCCGAAATCTCTACGCGGGTTGTTGATTTTTTGCACGACCCTGGCAGGACTGGCCGGTATCGCTGGTGCATTACTTTTACTGTTTTTCACACCCAGCCTGGTTACGTACTGGATCACTTTCAAGCAGCATCAAGTTGCCAATAAAGACCTGCTCAACCGTGCGATTGAACTCTTGCAGCTCATGGCGCCGTTGATCCCTCTCATGACCATGCAGGTCATGTGGTTTGCGGGTTTGCGGGGATTCAAGGCCTTCAAGTGGCGCGTGCTCACCACCGGCATTCTCCAGCCCTCATTGCAGATTATCCTGCTGGTGCTGGTGCTTATCTTCTTCCGTACGAAAGATGGCATCACCGCAGTTGCTGTAGCACTCTTCATTAGTACAATGTTCAACACTGTACTTAACTTGTATTTTCTTTTCCGGCAGGTCGAGCGTGTTGCTACATCTGAACCTGAACATTATGAAGTACGCGAGTGGCTCACTTTCGCTTCATTCAACTTTTTGACGACCATCATTGATACGGTACTGGACTCAATTGATACTATCTTGCTCGCGGCCTTTGGCGTTTCTGAAGTAGCCATAGGCCAGTATGGTGCTGCTATAAGGTTGGGCAATTTTATTGCCATGCCCTTACTTTCTATCAACAACGTCTTCGCGCCCACGATTGCAGAACTCCATAGCAAGGGAGAACTGCAAAAGTTGGAATCTATGTTTAAGCTTATGACCAGGTGGTCGGTAATGTTTAGTTTGCCGATATTTCTGATGATGGTTCTTTTCGCTCCGTACTTACTTGCCTTGCCCGGTCCAGGCTTTGTTGCTGCCTGGCCGCTTCTCGTTGCATTCTCTGTAGGCAGCATGATCAATGCTGGAACGGGCGCCGTTGGCTACATGCTGCTGATGACGGGCTATCAGCGCCTCTCATTCCTCAACTCGCTGGTGGCAGTGGTGGTCAACATTGTCTTAGGTATTCTGCTCACCCCGCGCTACGGGGCAATAGGCACGGCCATTAGTACTGGCGTGGCTATATGCGTGCTCAATTTCATGCGCGTGCTCCAGGTGCGCGTTATACTCAAGATGCATCCGTATCGTTGGGATGTGCTCAAACCAATAGCTGCAGGTATTATTAGCGCTGTACTGGTTGTCGCCCTGCTGTATCTATTAAGAGTGAGTCATTTCCATACAACTGCTCATATTGGCCATTCCATTTTATCTATTCAATTGTTGTTGATACCCGTTTTTCTCGCAAGTTATATTGCATTGATTAGACAGTTTAAGGGCAGCCCAGAAGACGAAATTGTACTGCAAGCACTGCATAAAAAGTTCCTGGGTGGTAATAAACATAAAAAGAAAGTGAAAGAGGCATAGTATGCGTACAGTCATCTTCGGTGTTGATGGACTCGCTTTTCGCATTTTACATCCATTGATCAAACAAGGAGAACTGCCTAATTTTCGCAAGTTGAGCATGGAAGGCTGTGAAGCCATTCTCAAATCGCAATATCCACCGCTGACTCCTCCTGCCTGGATGTCACTCTCGACAGGCTTAAAACCTTCCGGTCACGGCGTCTACGACTTCTGGGCATACGATGACGAAGGTCAGGGAGCAAACCGCAAAGCTCACGTTCTTACACGCCGCAAGGAAGGAAAGGCAATTTGGAACATACTGAGCGAGTATGGCAAGCAGGTGCTGGTCATTAATGTGCCCACGACCTATCCACCGGAAGCCGTCAATGGCATAATGATCAGCGGCTATACGACGCCGAGCGCCAATGTTGATTTTACCTACCCGGCCTCATTCAAGGATGAAGTTTTCCAGGTCGTACCCAACTATCAAATCGACCTGGAGGTTGCCTTCCGCGAGCGGTTGAATGTAGCAGGCAAAGTTGGGCCGTTGAGCAATGCAGTCTTGAGTATGACAGAAGAGCGCGTCAAGCTTATCATGTACATGCTCAAAGAGAAGCCCTGGGATTTCTGTTATCTTGCGTTTATCGGCGCAGACCGTTTACAGCATCCATTCTGGGAAGAAGTGAGTTCCCTCCATCCTCGCACCAACGAGTATTTTCGGATGCTCGATGACGCCCTGGGACAGATTTTAGCTCTGCTCGGAGCGGAAGATAGTCTATTTGTGGTCTCCGACCATGGCTTTTGTGGACATGATACATACTTCGATATCAACGAATATCTTTATAACAAAGGCCTTCTCTCGTTCTCTAACGAGTCATTTGAGCAGGATCGCCTTAAGGCGAACCGTGGTGTACAAATCCGGCAGCTGGCATCACGACTGGGGATACGCTCAATAGCCCGTAAGATCAAACGCTCCCTTAAAACTGCCGGTCTCTGGCCTGCTTCAGAATTTGCTCCCGACGGGCTGGAACGGCCAACTCTTGAAAACGTTGACTGGGAGAAGACATTGGCCTACGTGCCCTCTCTCTCCGGCATGCCAGGCGGATACGCGGACATCTTCTTGAGTCATGTCATGACAGAGGAACAGATAGCTGAACTGATCGATGACCTCAGACGCCAGGTCCATCCAGGAACTGGCAAGCCATTGATTGATGCTATTTACACTAATGAAGTCTATGGAAATGGGCCCTATACACCTCGCGAGCCGCACTTGCTGCTGCTTCCTAACGAGGGTATTACCTTCCGCGTCGAGTTAGGGAACCAGTCCTTGTGGGAAGAACTTGGTAAATCCTTTGGGTCTCATCACAAAGATGGTGTCTTTTACGCTTATGGAGGGCCTTTCAAACGGGGCTTTAAGGCTCCAGATGCCCAGATTTATGACCTTGTGCCGACGCTGCTGCGGGCAATGGAACTGCCATTACCCCATGCTTTTGATGGTCGTATCCTGGATGAGTTATTTATTGAGAAACAGCAAGCTGAGCAATCATCTCCGGTTGAAGGTGGCCTGGCGCGGCGCAAACTCAAGAAATTGCTAGAAGTATAAACAGAATTAGCCGTTTGAGAAATAGAAGGAAGAAGGAGATAACCCATGCGTTCAGTCATCTTTGGTGTTGATGGTCTGACATTTCGCATTATAAGCCCACTGATCGAACGTGGAGAGCTTCCCAATTTTAAGAAACTGAGAGATGAGGGCTGCGAAGCCATACTCGAATCGAAATATCCACCACTCACCCCGCCGGCATGGACTTCGCTTTCGACGGGTTTGAAACCTGCTCGCCATGGCGTCTATGACTACTGGGTCTATGCTGACGAAGCAAAACGGGGTGTTACCCACAGCGTGCATGTACAGACGCAGCGTCGAGCGGAAAAGGCCATCTGGAACATTCTCAGCGAGTATGGCAAACAGGTGTTGATCATAAACATACCGGCAACCTATCCGCCAGAGACCGTGAATGGCATCATGGTAAGTGGCTATTTGACACCCAGCACTAACGTGGATTTTACCTATCCGCTCCCCTTCAAAGAAGAACTCTGGCGTGTCGCGCCCACCTATCAACTGAAACCGAATACGCCTGAATATGAGAAATTAAAATTGAAAGTAGCTGTGCGACCCATGGTTGACACGCTACTACATATGACTGAGCAGCGCAGCAAACTGATCATGCATATGCTCAGAGAGAAACCCTGGGATTTCTGCTACCTGGCATATGTTGGTGCAGATCGTCTACAGCACCAGCTGTGGGAAGAAGCTGTGGCCCTCGACTCTCGTACCAACGAGTATTACCAGATGCTCGATGACGCTCTTGGGCAGATTCTGGCCATGCTTGGGCCAGACGATACACTTTTCCTGGTCTCGGATCACGGTTTCCGCGGTCATAACAGCTACTTCGACATCAATGAGTATCTTTTGAGCAAAGGACTGCTTACCCTTGGTGCGAGCGTCCAGGTTAAACGTCGCAGTGCGAGGCGTTCCAGCAGCCTCAAACATGTAGCCAATCGCGTCGGTTTGCGTCCATTGGCCCGCAAGCTGAAAAGGTCGCTCAAAGCTGCGGGTGTGTGGGAAGAACAGGGCAATAGTGAAGAACGCCCCCTGCTTGAAGATATCGATTGGGATAAGACCCTGGCATATGTTCCCTCTCTATCTGGCCTGCAAGGTGGCTATGCAGATATCTTCTTGAGTTCAGATATGCCTGCTGAGCAGGTAGCAGAGCTCTGTGAAGACCTCAAGCGGCAAAAGGACCCAAAGAATGGCGAGACATTGATCAGCGAAATCTTCACTACCGAAGTATTCGGAACAGGGCAGTTTGCCCCTCGTGAGCCGCACCTGTTATTGCTGCCCAATGATGGCATCACTTTCCGCATGGATCTCGGCAATGAGCGCATCTGGGAGAATATCGGTAAGACGTTCGGCTCACACCATAAAGATGGTGTGCTCTATGCTTATGGTGCCGGTTTCAAGCGCGGCTTCAATGCTCCCAATGCTGAGATTTACGACCTGGTACCAACATTGTTGCGCAGCATGGGCCTGCCTTTCCCTTACAACTTCGATGGCCGTGTACTGGATGAGCTTTTCATAGAGGAGAAGCAGGCAGAACAGGGATTGGTCGGCGCAGGTAAAAGTGCCGAAAGTGGATTGACCCGGCGCAAACTCAAGAAACTGCTCGATGAAGAAGGAGTCATATAGTGCGTACAGTCATCTTTGGTGCTGATGGATTGGCATTTCGCATCATCCATCCCCTCATCGAGCGGGGAGACATGCCCAATTTCAAGAAATTGCGTGAGCAAGGATGTGAGGCTGTGCTTGAGTCGAAGTATCCGCCACTCACCCCTCCAGCATGGACCTCCCTCTCTACAGGCTTGAAACCTGCTCGTCACGGCGTCTATGACTTCTGGACGTACGAGGAACAACCGGAAAAGGGCAAAGCTCCTAAAGCGCATGTGCAGTCACAACGCAAGGGCGGGAAGGCCATCTGGAACATCCTCAGCGAATATGGCAAACAGGTGTTGGTGATTAACGTACCGGTCACCTATCCACCAGAGACCATCAATGGATACATGGTCTCCGGCTATTTAACACCCGGTGAAGATACGGATTTCACCTATCCAGCAACCTTCAAGGAAGAACTCTTTCGCGTGGTACCTGACTATGAAATTGATGTAGAGTACGCCGAAGTCTTCAAAGGAAACGTGGAAACACGAGTTAACCGGCTGGTCGATGAATTACTAGAGGTGACAGAGAAACGCATCAAACTCATCACCTATATGCTGAAGGAGAAGCCCTGGGATTTCTGCTACGTTGTCTTTGTTGGGCCCGATCGTTTGCAGCATTCACTGTGGGATGAAATCGTGGCTTTTGAGCCGCGGACGGTTGAATATTATCGCATGCTGGATGCCGCCCTGGGATTGTTCCTGGAGCAGCTTGGACCAGACGATAGCCTCTTCGTCGTTTCTGACCATGGTTTTCAAGGCATCAGCCGCTCTTTTGACATCAATGAATACCTGTATAGCAAAGGACTCTTAATGTTACACTCCAGCGCTCAACGAGATAAAGCCAGCCGTTTTGCTAATCTAAAGCATATCTTGGACCAGGCAGGTCTTCTGTCACTGGCGCGCAAAGCCAAGAAAGCGCTCAAGAGTGCCGGCATAATCAAGAAAAAACGCCATGGAGTATACAAGCCTCTCCTGGCCGATGTCGATTGGCAACATACCCTGGCCTATGTGCCTTCCATGTCCGGTTTTGGTGCTGCTTACGCAGATATCTTCCTGAATTCGAGCATGGAGGCCGGGCGTATCGCTGAATTAAGTGAGGACCTCAAGCGCCAGGTAGATCCAAAGACTGGCCAGCCATTGATCGACGCGATATATACAACAGAGGTCTACGGTAGCGGGCCATATGCTCCACCTGAGCAACACCTGTTGTTGCTACCCTCGGATAGTATTACTTTCAATATGAGCCTCGGTAACAAGTGGCTGTGGAATGATGAGTTTGTCGGCAGGGATAGCAAGAAGCGGCGTGGTTCGCACCAGAAAGATGGTGTGTTGTATGCCTATGGCGCGGGTATCAAGCAGGATTTCAAGGCCCCCAACGCAGAGGTTTATGACCTGGTGCCGACAGTGCTGCATAGTATGGGGCTGCCATTGCCCTATGAATTCGATGGCCGGGTGCTTAATGATCTCTTTCTCGAGGAGCATAAGCAGGCTGAGCAGCCCCCGGCTAGTAATGCTACGGAAGGAGGATTGACGCGACGTAAACTGAAAAAACTCTTGGAAGTGTAGAACTTCTTAAACTAACTCTGCCTTTTAGGCACTAAATTAAATGATGTAGATGGGATGGAAAGGTATAAAAATATGCAAATGCTAAGGAAGTATTGGCAAGGGACGCGAATGTGGGTGGAGGTTGGGCTGCTGCTCCTTCTTTTAGTAGCCTCCAGTATCTCCACTTTCGCGCTTAAAGCTCACCAGACAAAAGCAAGCCAGTTCGATGCTACTGCTGGTGGCTGGCCAACCTATATGGCTAACAACCGGCGTAGCGGCTTCAATGGGACTGAGACCTTAATCAATTCAGCAACGGCAGCTAACTTAAAGGTACACTGGACTTTCAAAGGAGGGGGTATGATCTTCTCCCAGCCAGTGAAAGCCAATCGAATGGTCTATTGGGGTTCGTGGGACGGGTACGAGCACGCCACAGACCTGCATGGAGGTTCTGTCTGGCAACAAAACTTAGGCCAAACAACCGCGAACTGTGGCACAACCGCTCCTTATGGTGTGATAAGTACAGCAGCGGTAGCCTCAGTATTGATCAATGGAACGATGACCTCGGTGGTCTTTGTTGGTGGAGGCGATGACCATCTCTACGCTCTCAATGCCTCTACTGGGGCCATCATTTGGCGTACTCCGTTGGGGGCGCCATCATCAAACACCTTCATCTGGGATTCACCGGTCGTGTACAATGGAAGCGTCTATATCGGCACAGCATCTCTTGGAGATTGTCCGCTCATACCAGGCCAGCTCTTGCGCATAGATGCTTCGACAGGAAGCATTCAGAACACCTTCAACGTTGTACCTGGCGGCTGCATAGGTGGGGGAATATGGAGTTCACCAACCATTGATCAGGAGAATAATTCTGTTTACTTCACAACAGGCACCGCGGGCCGGTGCCCAACATCGGAAAAAAATGCCATTGCCATGGTAAAATTAAACGCTTCGAATTTGTCGTTTATCAGTTCCTGGCACATTCCAAAGTCTGAGCGGGTGTTGGATAGCGATTTTGGCACCACTCCTACCCTTTTCCAGGCAGCTATTGGGGGTAGCACGCACCAATTGGTAGGTGCTGCAAACAAGAATGGGGTATATTACACCTTTGACCGTACAGACATTGGCAGCGGCCCACTATGGAGAGTTCAAATAGCTGTTGGAGGAGCTTGCCCGCAGTGCGGAAAGGGGAGTATCTCATCAAGTGCCTGGGATGGCACCATGCTCTATGTCGCTGGGGGCAACACGACTATCAACGGCAACAATTGTAAAGGCAGCTTACGAGCGCTTAATCCTTCTACTGGCCACTTCATTTGGGAGCATTGTCTGAACGAAGGAACAGTCCTTGGCGCTGTCACGGTCGTTCCAGGAGTGGTAGCGGCAGTAGAGGGGCCTGATCTTATTCTAGTCGATGCAACATCGGGAAAGGCCTTGTTTGCCTACAGAGGCTTGAGTGTAAAGTCACATTTCTACGGCTCACCGTCTATTTCGAACGGAGTGCTGTATATAGGAAACAAAGACAGCAGGCTTTATGCACTCGGAACTTAGTGCAAATGAGTGAGGGTGCAAAAGGGAATTCGCCAGTAGTATCGAATTTTGATACTACTGGCGAACCTCTTCATTGAGCACATATTCGGCGCGTTTTTGCTATCCAGGAACGGGGTGACTCATGTATGAACAAAGCTTACAGGTGGAAACTGTAGATGTTACCATCGGACGATCCCACAAAGACGACGCCATCTGACACAACAGGTGAAGCATCGATTTTCCCGCCGGTCGTGTACTTCCACAGTTTGCTTCCACTCTTGACATCTATGGCATAGAGGCTGTTGTCTCCCGAACCCACGTAGACGACGCCGTTGGCCGCAGCGGGAGTTGAATTGACGGCCCCTCCAGTAGTATAGCTCCACTTCAGGCTACCTGTCAGCGCATTGAAAGCGTAGAGCTTACCATCTTGCGATCCGATGTAGACATTGTTTTTGTCTACTGCCGGGGAGGAGGTGATAGGACCATTTGTAGTCTGGCTCCAGGCCAGTGCTCCCGTTGTAGCATTAAGCGCATAGAGGGTATGATCGGACGACCCGACATAGACAAGCCCGTTGGCCACGGCCGGAGAGGAGGTGATGCTGCCTCCAGTAGGAAACTTCCAGAGAAGCGAACCAGTCTTACTTATGGCGTATACATTTTTATCATGTGAAGCAATGTATACGGTGCCACCACTACCTAAAGCCGGTGTTGCAGAAATGGCGCCTTTCGTCTGGTATGTCCACTTGACCTTGGGCGTAGTTGTTGTTTCAGCAGGGATAGCATAGAGCTTGTCGTCACTGGAGCCAAAGTAGGCGGTGCCAGCGGCGATGATGGTTGATGAGAGAATGGGTCCTCCCGTGGGCAGCGTCCAGAGCAGGGCACCTGTATTGTAATTGAACGCGTACATTTTATTGTCGTCAGCACCCACATACACAATGCCATAATAGACGGCTGGACCAATGGAGGAGATGGTGGTATTGATCGTCTTGCTCCACATAACCCCGCCCTGCGGACGGAGGACAGTGACCCTGCCATTCTGTGAGGAAAAATACACGTTATCTTTGCGTACAATAGGTGTAGATGGGATGCTTTTGGTATTGTAAGTCCAATTGGTGACCAAATGGGAGGCATTGGTAGTGTTGATCACGTTCTCGTCAGGATTAAAGTGGGTATTTTGGGCATCGAAGCCAAACATGACCCACCAGGTCTGGACCAGGAATTGGGCTGAAGCCGTCGAGCCGGTGCTTTGCCCTTTCGCGGCGACAGTATGATTACCAGGAGTGGCTGAACCAGGAACGTTCACCTTTTGGGAGAATTTCGTCTGCAGTGCGGTGGCGGTTCCAATTACCGTCGAATCAAAAGTGATCGTCACTGACTCATTTTGACCGAAACCATTGCCACTGACCATAAACGAGGAGAACGGTCGACCAAAGTTGTGATAGAGGGCAATGGTTGTGTTAGCGGCGTTCGCAGGAGTGTGAGTCCTTCCAAGAAGGGTTACACTGACCACGAAGATCAATGTGAGCGAAAGAATGATCGGTGTGCATATACGTAAAAGCGATCGCACGAAGATACCTCTCTTTCAAACAAATGAAACTCAAAATTTTGTAGCATGTTAACTACTTTCCAGCTTATCCTAACATTTGCATGAACAGCATTAATAGAGCTATAGGGTTAAGATGTGGTAATGATTCTTGTCGATAAGTTGCTGTTTCTACATGTATCATCAATCCCCTGGGTCTGCACTATCATCTGGAGCGGTAATAGTACCAACGGTATCGGCATTCTCTGCTGAAACGTTCGTGCCAACAATCGGACCCTTATACATATTAGGTGCATTGGGATCAGCCCAAAGGCTTGGACTTGAGCTTTGATCGTCCTCAAAAACAAAAAAGAACGTATGATTTCCCGCAGGAAGTTGTATCTGCACCTGGAACACTGCCCCTTTATCATATGCATTGCAACCAGTTGTGCAAGTCATTGGGTAGCTTGTATTGTCCACGTAGAGCAATGCCTGTGCTGGTGCCAGGTTTGAGGCTTCCGTGTACGTTGTCTGGAATGTAAAGGTGGTCGAAGGGGCGCCAGTTGCTGGACTCACGCCAGATTGTGCCAGCAGTAATGGCGCGACAATTGGCTTCTCTTCACCATTGTAGATGAGCTGTCCTGAGCCATCCGTACTATCATCGAAGACATAGCGGGTGTAATGGGTGCCAATCGGAAGTGGCGTATTGTACTGGTATTTCACTCCCCGAGTGTAGGTACAGTTGCTTGTACAGGTTGATGTCATATTGTGGCGAACGCCATCAATATCGACTTCTGCCTGTGTTGGCGGTGTATTGGTTAAGGAACTATAGGTAGCATTGAAGACTATGGTTTGCCCTGGCAAATTATATTTATTGCTCAATTGCCATTTCACTTTAAAGTTACGTACCTCGGGACCTGGGAAAGGAACACCGTTATCGGGCAGCGTCACTGTGCCTCCTTTGCCATCCGAGAACGTAAATGTAAACTGATGTGAACCAAGTGCAAGGGTGGTTGTGTACTGGTACAGCGTCCCTGTACTGGCCTGGCCTTTATTTACCATTGGATGCGTTGCACCATCGACTGTGATATTGTAAATGGTAGGTGCCTGTTTCAGTGTATAGAGGATAGTATAGGTGAACGTGGTGTTTGTATCACCCTGGGATGGGACTACTGTACCGCTTAAAGCCTGACCATCGACGGTCGATATATGTACCGTTGCAATTTTCAGGACTGTCGAATAGGGCAGCTGATTGAGAATGAACGGCTGTTGAGGGATCTGGTTGAAATCAAAGAAATCAGTCAGAACACTGATTTTAGCTAATGAGTCACGTGCGCCCAGCGATGGAAGGCTCCAGTTCCATTCAATGAACTTATCGAACGAGGCATCCTCCCCTAGCGCACTTGAGATGTAGCCTTGTTTTGCAAAAGGCGAGATAACAATTAGCGGCACACGCGGGCCGAGGCCAAGATTATCGACCACGGGAGGAGATACGTGATCATAGAAGCCTCCCCAGTCATCCCAGGTAAGAAAGATAGCCGAGTCGTTCCAGTATTGGCTCTGCATGATGGCATTGATTGTTTTCGTCACATAGTTTTGGGCCGTTTGCTCCTGTGCAGGGGGATGATCGCTAGATGCCGGAACAGGTGTGACAAAGGAGACGGTGGCAAGGTTATTCGATGCAATATCTGCATTAAACTGGTTCGCAGCGTGAATATCGTTTGGTGACCCAGAGATGGATTGAATCAGCTTTGGCGCATCCCAGTTGGGAGCCGAACTATAGTATTTCCAGGAGATGCCGTTTTTGCTTAGTTCGTCTGGCATGCTGGCAACCTTGTAGCAGGGAAAGCTCCAATAGTAGTTCCCATTTGCTAACTGTCTCGAATAAAGTAACGAATTGGCTGTTGAAAGGCAACCTATGTTCGATGAACCATCGAAAACGCCACCTGATTGTGCTGCAATCATGGCAATATGATTTGGTGTACTATTGGTTGGCACATCGGTGAAGAAGTTATCGCTTATGCCAAATTGGTGGGCATAGGCATAGTAGTTTGGCAGGTCGTTCTGGTTATACTGTACGCTTCCTCTAGGCAGGAACTCGTCCATTCTCCCACCGTCGATAGCTGCAATCGCAGCCGGGCTCGTATGGTCGTTGTCTCCTTCCAGGGGATTGCTTGCCTGCCGTTCCATTGCTCCATTGACGCCCGGAAATCTCCCAAACAAGTTGTCGAAGGAGTGATTCTCCATCATAATCACGATGACATGTTTAATAGGTGAATTTGTGGCCTGCATGTCATGCGCCTTCGCCCAGTCACCTATTGGAAGTAACCAGGAGGCTGCGAGTGTAAAGAGTGCAAGTACGATCCCACCAACGAGGAAGGGACGTAAATATCTCCCCATTACTCTTCTCCTTGTATAAAAAATAATACAAACAATGAGAACGCTGCGGATATTGCATATACATATCCGTATATGCAATAAATGAAGGGTTATCAATTTGGCGTTCTTTATCCAGAACGCCGCTTCCAGGTTATCAGATGAACCTCAAAGAGTGAGTAACAAATGAGTTGAGATGTGATGGTGAATGTATCATTTCGGTTAAGGTTTCTTGTGATGTGGCGGGCACGTTCCTGGATCAACGTCGTGCGGTAGCGCGTCAGACCCCACATTTCCCGTTGTGCAGGGAGCTTTGTACCCAAAGCTCCCTGCACATCTCCAAGGGGAAATGCACCAATGTTGTTTCTTCCCCTCCCAAGTATATCCTATTTCATCCTTGGTGATGCGCCTCCTGCGCATGAGTCTTTGGGCGAAATTTAGGTAACTAATGCCTGGGTAATGCAAAAGTCCTGGTTATTTGCCTTGGTGATGTGTTTTGGTCCGATGATGTTGAACCCTGATTCGACGATGATGAGTGTGACGAGAGGTATTGTTGTATCATTGCACCCATCCCGGCGACCGCGTTAGGAGAGTTACATTTCCAGGGATGATTGGGATCATTCAATCTCGTCGGTGTGAATGTGGTACGGTTCTGAAGGAGGTAAGGAACGTCAAACTGCCATGCTGTCCAACTGATCTGATTCTGGCGCATGTAGTTCAGGAAAGCCGTTACTTTCTGGTTCGCATTCTGCATCGTGGCCGTTTCACATCGACGGGATACAGTTGAATTTGGCAGGAGCGCCCACTCACCATAGAAGAGGGGGTAATGGCCTTTGAAACTTCCCCACTCTTTATCCCACACAGTAGGATTTCCGGCCGCGACTTTATGGTAAGTATGTGCCGTATACATGATGTTAGGATCATTAATGCGTAAGGTGCCTGCGACGTGAACGCCGCCAATTATAATAATCTGTTTGGCCCCTGTTGCGCGAATTGTGTTCACCAGTGCTTGCATGCCGATAACCTGTGCTGTTTTGCCAGTTGAACCTGTTTGTGTCCCACCGCCCTTCAGCCATTGATTTGCACTGGCATAATGGGCTTCATTATAGGCATCAAACATGACCATGGGGTTGTTGAGATAGTGGGCTGCGATGGCTTTCCAGAAAGTCACACTTTCAGATTTTGGCGCATTAGCACCCGATCCATATGGAGAACCTCCCTGCCGATAGTCGTGGAGGTCAAGGATCACATAGAGTCCAGCTTGATTTGCTTGTTGGATAGCTGGATCGAGCAGGCTGAGAAATTGCTTCTGGTACTTGGCGAAAACCCAATTAGAAAGGGGGAGACGAACGGCATTCATATGCCATTTTTGGCTCATCTCCTGAAAAACAGTGCTGTTGAGCTTTCTGGTAAAGTCATTTTGCACGTTCTTGATATTTTTCCAGGGGTTTATGTATGCTAACGGGTTTTCGATCTGTGCGCCGCGTAGTAAAAAAGGGTTTCCTGAGGAGTCAATCAACTGAGCCCCTTGAACATGGGGTAAAACGTTTGTACTTGCTGCAGATGGTCTTTTTTGTTCAACCAGCAAAGTGATCGAAGCTGCAACGATGATAATAAGGAGAAGAAGTTGCAGCACCCGCTTTTTGGTTATCAAGGCAGTCACCTCTTTAGTAATATAAGGAACTCTAATCCTATCGATTTTTTCAGGCTATGTATTCAATAGCCCTTCCTTAGTAAATATATCCTGTTGATGCCGAGCCGTCAATAGAGATAGTATTAAAGTTTAGTAATGTTAAGGATAGTATTTTCTGAAAAGTTTATGCAAAAGGATGCATTTTTGATACAAATAGATACATAGTAGTATAAAATGATACAAATCGAAACAATTTTTTACGGAACTCAATAAGATGAACACTGTTCAGGCAATTTCGAGACCTGAAACAAATTCCCCTTGAAAGCTAAGACAATCCTCCTCAAAGGAGGACTTTTCATCCTCCCAAAAGTACTATTGCTACATGAACAATGTTAGCTCTACCACAAAACGGGGACTAAACCATTAGCGAGAACACGTCTCGCTGCCTCAAATGGCCCCCTTAGCCAACGCCTTGTGCTCTCTCCCTTTTTTGCCTTCATTCCAGCCCATCCGTCCAAATTCGGGATGACTCGTACATACGAGGAAGCATTCTTTCACCAATGCCAGGAGAAATTAACCATTTCGCTACCACATTTCCACCTTACATTAACTAGGGCCAGGGATAATGAACATGGTAATACAAATAGACGGAAGGGTTCTAAAACAATGAAAATTATCGATGTAGCGAAGCATCACACCAGAAATTTGCTAGAATTATCGACGCAAACGTACAGAGAAATGACAAGCTCGATACGATGTATGCCGGATTTTTTAATCATTGGCGCTCAACGATGTG
>WNGE01001932.1_pt1 | contig 33176 bp, 43 predicted proteins | sample 5400651 | NCBI WGS metagenome assembly WNGE01 (sample SAMN13153370, study PRJNA577476) | soil metagenome | isolation source: 60 cm soil or saprolite under grassland replicate 2 | place: USA:California | collected 2016-06-15
AAATTCGGTGGATCGCGGCTGACTGCCTCCTGCGCGGTTCTAATATCCTGCAACAAGCTTGACCGATTGGCATCGATCAGTGGGTGATTGGTCGGCCATCCGGTTCGATTCAAATCGATCGTCGCCTGCTCCATCACTCGAAGATGCTGTAACACTTCAGCGCGATGGGCTGCGGTCTCGTCCGGCGATACCATCAGTTCCCGCAGCTCACGCGAATGATAAGCTAACCGCCACATCGTCGACCGAAGTTGTTCGTCGGTAATGTAGTGGAAGGTCGGTGGATAGGTGTATTGGCGCACCCATGCGGCAAAGTCTGCGCAGGAGGAAGCTGGCAATGCGAGCAAGCAGACACCCAGCAAGATTATAGATTTTTTCAGGTTGGTTTCTCCGGCACCGCGAGCACTGGACAATGGACGCCCCGCAGTACGCGCTCGGTCGTGCTGCCGCGCAGCGCGTCCAAAATATCAATATGCCCTTGGGTTGCGAGCACCATGAGATCGGGACGCCAGTTCGCCTCAGCTTTGAGGATTTCGTCTACGACCTCACCTTGTCTTACGATTGTTTCAAAAGACCATCCGCGGCCCAACGGCAGATTTATGACGGGCGCCGTCCTATTGTCAGCTGCAATGTGAATTAGGCGAAATTCTCCTACCACGCAGTTCAGGCCCCGCGCCAAAAGCAAAGCTTTATCGAGCGCCGTTTGCGGATGAGGATCATGATCAACAGGAACGAGAATTTTTTTTAGCGCCGCTGAACCGTCCTTGGGTGAAACAAATCCTCTTCCTTCATGAGGAATGAATAGCGTCATGGCTCCCGACCGGCGCGCCAGTGGCTCCGCAACCGCTTTGTGCAACCAGCGATCAAGGCCTTCCCTCTGGTGTGTAGCCAGTACGATTAAGTCAGGCGGAAATCTGTGGAAATGTCGCAGCATGCTTTCGACAGGATCGGCGCTTGACGTTAGAATCTTTCTTATACGAAGGCCGGCTTTGGCCACTTCTTCCTGCCGAACACCCTTAGGCAAGATACTCCAGCGCGCCAAAGTGGCTCGCACTGCTGGGAAATCAAGCCAGTAGGCCTTCTCTGGCGTGAGATGTGCCTCCACGTGCATGATATCGAGCTTCCCCTTCGCCTGCAGCGCAATTTTGAGGGCATGGCCGAAGGCCACTTCGCTAGCCGAGGAGAAATCCGACGGATGGAAGATAACAAAATTTCGACCAACCTGGTTTGGGATTGAGGACATCATCTAGTCTAAATTCCTATCTATTAAGTCCCTCTTCGTCTGGGGCAGCGCCGTAGCCGTCAGCAAATTACCTCAGATCAGAGATCAAAATACTTGTCTATTCCGCCACTCTGCGGGCGCGATCTAGAATGGCCGGCACCGCGAGCACTGCACAATGGACGCCCCGCAGCACGCGTTCAGTCGTGCTGCCGCGCAGGGCGTCGAGAAAATCCATGTGACCTTGGGTCGCCATGACGATCAAGTCGGGCGACCAGTCAGCCGCCTCTTTTAGGATGCACTCCACAGGATCACCCGGCACCAAACTCTCTTCCCACCTCCAGCCCGGCCGGTGCGGCAGATACAGCGTCGGCATGCCTTTGTCCGTGCCCGCGTGCAGAAGTTTGAATACGACGCCGCGCCGGTCAAAACCAGACGCCAGGGAATACGCTTCTTCGAGCGCAGCCTGGGCACTGGGCGCATGATCGACCGGAACGAGAATGCGCCGCAACGTCACCGCACCGTCAGCGGGTGAAATAAATCCCCTGCCCCGTCCCGGAACGAACAAGGTCATGGCACGCGAGCGCCGCGCCAGCGGCTCAGCCACAGGTTTGTGCAGCCAGCGCGATAATCCTTCTCGCTGATGGATTGCCAACACGAGCAAATCAGGCGGATGATCTTCACAATAACTAACCATCGCTTCCAATGGGTCGCTTTCTAAGTTGAGGACTTTCATTACGCGTAGGCCCGTCTTGGCGACCTCTTCTAACTTGGCTCCCGCCGGTAAAATCTTCCAGCGCGCCAAGGTCTCACGCACCCCTGGAAAATCGGCCCAGTGAACGTCTCTGTCGCTGCCGAGTTTGTGCCGCTCCACGTGCACGATCTCTAACTCCGCCTTGGACTGCAGCGCGATTTTGAGCGCATGGGCAAAGGCCACTCGACTCGCCTTGGAAAAATCCGATGGATGTAAGATTCTAATCAACGGCTCGTCGTTTGGTTTCGCTCGATCGCTCATATCGAAGTCCTTAAGCCACCGCTCACCGTATCACCTGACTGCGTTCGGTTTGACCGTCAGCACCGGACAAGGTGCGTGGCGCACGATTTTCTCCGCCACGTTGCCGATTACGAGACGCTTGACGCCGGTCCGACCGTGCGTTGCCAGTACGATCAGATCGGTCATAAAGTCCTCCGCGCCGTCAAGGATCGCTTCAAACGGATCGCCCTTGCGAACATGATAACGGACCTTCGGAGAGTGTTGCACGACCTCGTGGCAGAATTGTTTGAGTAGGACTTCCGAGTGTTCTTCCGTAGCCCGCAAGATTCTTGCGCGTCTTTGCGGCTCGTTCGCATACATCTCCATGAGGGCGGGATCGGTCTCGGTGATCGCGGTCATGTACATCTCATCGAAGGGATTGTGAATGACATGCAGAATGTCGAGCGTCGCGCCACTGCTCTCAGCGATTTTGACCGCGAGCTTTAGCGCATCGAGGGAGAATCCCGACAGATCGACGGGACAAAGTATTCTTTTGAAATCCAAACTCATATTTTACCTCCTTCCGTTCGACTCAAACGAACGTTTTGAACCGTTTGAACGACTTAAGATGTCCGCCGGTACGAATTCTTTCAGCCTCTTCATATTAGTCACGACCGTCTAAAGTTATAGGCAAATGCTATGCCCAAATCGAGCAGCAACGTAAGCCGTCAGATTTCATTGAATTCCTTTTGCGAACCAGTATTAGCGAATTGTGCTTTCTCAGAGATGAAAATCAGTGACCCCGTTTCTCTCATAGATGGAAAAGTAGCGAGTCATTCTCCCGCACTAACAACCAAATTTTACGGCACAACACTTGCGTTCAGACATCGCCAGCGAGGCTCGTTCTCTTAAACTTCACAGAGACCATTTGGATAGAGGAGAAACCTCACGTCTACGCTCCACGATAACTCGCAGCGGAGTTCCTTGTTATGGGGACTAGTGTTGGCCGGCGGCGAGGGCAAACGATTGCAAGACTATATTCGAATCGCCCGCGGTGAGGACTTGCCGAAACAATACGTTAACTTTGTCGGCCGGCGCTCGATGCTCGAGCACACCTTCGACCGCGTCGAACGGCTAATTTCAGCTCGGCAAATTGTTACCGTCGTCAGTAAACAGCATTTGCGCCATGGGGCGGTCCGCGACCAGCTTTCGCGTCGCGCTCCGGAAAACGTGATCGTGCAGCCTGAGAATAAGGAAACCGGACCGGGAATCTTCCTGCCTCTGATGCACCTATACAAACGTTGCCCCGATGCTACCGTGGCGGTCTTTCCATCGGACCATTTCATGTTGGAGGAAGACCGCTTCATGGATCATGTCGCGGTTGCCGCCCAGGCGGTTGCCCATGACCCTAGCCGCATCGTGCTCCTCGCTATGGAAGCGAAATATCCCGAGGTTGAATATGGCTACGTGGTGCCGCGCGAAAATCACGGCCGCCTGAACATCTGGGGCATCCGCAACACCGCGAGGTTTATGGAGAAGCCGGATCCACTGACGGCGCGGCATCTAGTCGATACCGGCGGTCTGTGGAACACTATGATCATGGTCTTCAAAGTTCGAACTCTGTTGACGATCCTGCAAAGGCTCCATCCGACTATGCATGAGCGTTTCGGCCGCATCTACGACGCCATCGGAACTTCAGCCGAAATCAGGACCATTGACGAGGTGTATCGAACCCTGGAGCCGATAAATTTCTCCAAGGGTTTTCTCGAATTGGTCGCTGCGACAAGCCCCGAGACGATCTCTATCTTGCCGGTGCTGCAGGTATTCTGGAGCGATTGGGGCTCGCCGGAGCGGTTGTTACAGGTACGAGAAATACTAGCTAACTCGGGGCACGCGGTAACCGAGAGGACGGTTGGATCGCGATCGAATCAAAGCAGGCCCGGAGTAAAGCCGCCGCTAGCGCAACGACCACTGTTGGCGTACCGGACAGACTCATCAATCGAGTGGAAGACATCTAGTGAGTCGGGTTGGACTGCGCACTCTACTGGTCGGAACGATCATGTTGGCAGGACCGCTCACGGCATGGCCGCAGAACGTTCGCGATCGAGAAGAAATTGTACGAATTCTTACCGTTGAAAAAGTCACCGTCGCTGACGGCGTGATTTCAGGCGAGGTCCTCAATCGATCCGCCAACACGCTCCGCGACGTGCAGCTTTTTATTTGCTACACTTGGCTTTGGGACAGCTGAACGATGGCACCATTCTCAGCCGCCACCGCATCGAAACGTGATAACTCTTCGCACGTCCGTTGGACGTCCTCCAAAACCCGTCCCGTCACCAACAACGTCACGATGCGCCCGCACCGCTGCTGATGCGGCGTACAGCTCGGGCGCAGGGTGACCGTCAACGGCTCCGGTAACCGTCAAAGTCGCAGGCGATTACGCGGCAATACATTCAGCGCTCTCAGGCTTCAAACCGATTCACGCCGCTTTTTTCTTGCGTTCGCCGACCAGGCGGACAACCTTAGGCTGCACCAGTCGTGCGAAATCTTTGTATTTGAGCCGCACCGTCTGCACGTAATTGCCGGCGTTGAAGTAAATGTACTCGTCTTTCTCCAGCGCCGGATCGACATAAACTTTCACCCCGAATAAATTGCCAAACGCTGGCATGGCGCCGATCTCGCACTCCGGAAAGCGGGCGATGAATTCATCTTCCGTCGCCAGCCAAACATTGCGCACGCCAAGGCTGTCCTCGACGGCACGCAAACTTATTTTGTCATTGCCGCGAACGACGCCCATCACTAGCTTTTCGGGCCGCTTTGAGCATTACCACCTTGGCCAATTCATTGCCGGAGAAGTGCTGCTTCGCGGCAATCTCTTGCGCCGTATAGGCAAGCGCATGGTTAAAGACCTCGTGAGGCACTTTCGCGTCATCGAGCAGTGCTTTTAGTTTTCTGAGAATCGGCATGTTGCCCTCCCTTCTCTTGTTCGGTTAGTTGCTGGTTCGGTTTCCTTCACCCTGGAATTAACTGCTATCGATCACCCCAACGATTGTTTCATGGGCCATCTTTAAGCGTTACAAGAATCATGCCCGCGATCCGCGCAAATTCTGGGGTATATTTCTCTTTGTTAGGCGAAGATATCGGACGATCTTTACCGACGTACCTCTGCGACGAATCTGCAAGGATAGGAATAATTCTGCGGCCATTTGTCACCTGTGGGAAGAGGTTTTGGCGGCGCTCGGGCCGGCGCCGAATGTCTCGCGAAATCAACTCGTTTTTACGCCGTCACTCAAATGGCTCTGGAACGTCTCTTGCGTGAAGCAGTGCATCAAGGAGAGAAAACCCGTGCATAAAATCATTACGATCAATATTGGAGCTCTGATTATCGGCATTGTTCTTCTCCAACCGGCGGAAACCTACAGCCAAAAGCCGCCCCAACTACCTGCGCAGATTATTGTGGGTGGTCCGATAAGCCTCTCGGGTCCTTATGCAAAAGAAGGGTCGCAGGGACTTTGGGGATTCCAGGTCGCTGAAAAGTGGATCAACGAAGTCAACGGCGGCGTTAAGCTCGAAGGGAAGAAAATCCCGGTCAAATACGTCCACTACGACGATGAATCGAAAAAGGAAAGCGTCACGAGCCTGTTAGAGAGACTGATTGTCACCGACGGGGTGAAGTTCATTTTCGCTCCTTACAGCTCGGGTCTGACTCTTGCTGGCGCGCCTGTGACGGAGAAGTACAAAGCCCTTTACAACTCCCATGGCGGAGCGAGCGACCGAACATTTGAGCAGGGATACAAGTATGCGGTTCAGACCATCGTCCTTGGCAGCCGCTATCACGTTGACGTCTTCGATGTAATGAAGAAAGTTGACCCGAAGGCGAAGAACGTGGCCATGCTCTATGAAGATGACGAATTCTCTCGGTCCGTTAGAGATGGAGCGTTGCAATATATCAAAAATGGCGGATTCAAAGTCGTTTTCGACCGAACGTATCCGTCAAAGGTCCAAGACATGACTCCTGCCCTCACAGAGATGGCGGCGGCGCGAGCGGACTTTTTGATCGGTGGCGGACACTTTCCCGACGGCCAGCTCCTAGCGAGGCAGATGACCGACTTAGGAGTCGATGTTAAGGCTGCATCTATTCTTGTGTCTCCCACCTTGCCCGAATTCTACAACGCCCTTCGCACGGCCGCGGAGGGCATCATCGGTCCGGCACACTGGGAAATCGGCGTAAAGTTCAGCCCAGAGACAACCCCGAAAGGGATGAAATACTTTGGCCCAAACCAGCAAGAATTTCTCGACTCTTTTCACAAGATCTCTAAAGGTGTTGACCCAGACTACCACGGCGTCGAGGCGACTGCGGCCATGCTTTCTTACGCTCTAGGAATTGAAGCGGCGAAAAGCCTTGATACCGACAAAGTGAGAGCCGCCATGGGCAAACTCCGCTTCATGTCAGTTTATGGCGATTGGGGAATCGATCCGCAAACCGGTAGGCAGGTCGCACATAAGTCCGTCCTGATTCAATGGCAAAGGGGCAAGAAGGAAATCGTCTGGCCTGCGGATACCCAGACGGCAAAACTTTGCTATCCGATGCCGTCATCACAAAACAGACTTGCGGGTAAAACTTGCTAACAACATGAATTGCCGTGTCTGCGCTCGCGGTAGTGCGAGTGCAGGCCAACCAACCCGTTTGATTTGCTGATTGAGGCGAGACGCTATGTCGCAGTTTTGGATCCAACTGTCGGGTAATCTTCTGAACGGTATGATTCTGGGTTCCGTTTACGGGCTCATGACGATGGGGCTGAGCCTTATCTTTGGCGTTCTTAAAATCGTCAATGTCGGCCACGGCGCATTCATGATGGTCGGAGCCTATGTCGCGTTCTGGATGTTTCGACTTTTTGGCCTTTCCCCGATCCTAGCGATTCCTGTCGCTTTGGCGGTCGGCATGGCACTCGGATATTGCTTCTTTCAAATCGTCATCCGGAGATTGACCGCAGCTGCGGAGCTGACCACGCTGTTAGCGACTTTTGCCATCGGAATTTTGCTGGAGGAAAGCGCGAGGTTTTTCTTTGGACCCGACTACCGCGGCTTTAGCTGGAACGTGGGACGCCTCATGCTACCTCCTGTTGCGATTATTCCTCTGGGAAAGATCTACGCGCTCATCTCTAGCATCGTCGTCGCTGTGTTGCTTTACCTCTGGTTTAAAAAGGGGCGATCGGGTTCAGCGGTGAGAGCGGTAATGGAGGACCGCGAGGGTGCGAGGGTTTGCGGTATCAATGTCGAGGGAATCTATGCCTTAAGCTTCTCCGTCGGAATCGGCTTAACGGTCCTGAGTGGAAACCTTCTGACGCTGTTCGTGCCTGTAGGAATCAATCCCTACATGGGCGGAGTCTATACGCTCAAGGCGTTTGTCATAGCCGTTTTAGGCGGATTGAGCTCGCCGTGGGGCGCTTTTTTCGCTGGCTTCATATTCGGCTTGATCGAGAATGGTTCTTACACACTCTTTGGTCTTGTGCCGGGCCTTGAACCATTCAGTATGACCCAGTTCTTCGCTTTCTTTCTCCTCCTCATGATCCTCCTGTGGAAACCTACCGGTCTTCTTGGCGCCAAATGAGTCGTCTAGAGAAATTCTTTCCCCTGATTCCTGTTTACCTTTTGTACGGTGGTCTCTTTACTTTTGGTAATTACGTCGAGGGAATGTGGCAGGCGGTAGCGCTGTGCGCTTTTTACGCAGCCATGGGGCAAGCGTTTAATGTTTTTTTGGGCATGACAGGATATGTGGATTTTGGTTACGTGGCGTTCGTAGCGCTCGGCGCTTATGGAATGGCCCTTACGGTTTCAAACCTCTATAGCGTCGCGTGGTTGGGTGGATGGATGATTTTCATTGGTCTTATTGCAGCGGCAGTTTTTTCAGGCGTGCTCTCAATGGTAGTCGGTGCAATCGCGCTCAGACTAAGAGGCGCCTACTTCGCGATCGCGACGATAGGGGTCAACGAGGGTTTTAGGTTTTTACTTGAAGGGACAAAACTTTGGGGCGGTTCTGAAGGAATCGTGATCTCGAGCAATTTGCGCACAGCCTTCGGCACCGAAGGCGCGAGTCAACTCTCCACATTTTGGGCAGACGTCTTTGTTTTCTTGATAGCGGCCTTAGCGGCATTCATAACATTGCAGTACATGCAGAGCCGAGTCGGCTATGCACTCGCGGCTCTGAGGGCGGACGAAGATGCCGCCAAGGTGATTGGTGTGAACACAACCAAGTATAAGATTATCGCTTTTATCACGAGCTCCGTTTTGGGAGGGCTCGTCGGTGCGACTGCATGGACGCTCAAACTGACCTACGTGTTTCCCGCAGAAGCGTTTGCCATTCATTACACCGTCGAAGCAATAGTCATTGTGTTGTTAGGCGGCGCGGGGACTTTACTTGGACCCGTGGCCGGTGGCGTGCTCTATGCAGCTCTCAAGTATGGACTTGCCGTCATCTTTCCGGGACTGCAGCTCCTCATATTGGCGCCTATTATCATCGCCGTCATCGTTGCGGTTCCGGAAGGGATGATAGGGGTGTTGAGAGCGAAAGTCAGAGATACAGCTTTGGAGAAGTTCATTGTCTAGCAGGCGAACAGTATTTTCAGCGGTCTGCTAAAGAACTATCATGGCGCTACTCCATCTCGAAAATGTCACGAAACGCTTCGGCGGCCTTGTCGCAGTGGACCACGTCAGTCTCGATATCCAACCTGAGGAAGCGGTAAGCATCGTTGGGCCTAATGGGAGCGGTAAGACGACGCTTTTTAATATCATCAGCGGTGTCTACGTTCCCGATGAAGGCAAACTCATTTTTGATGGCCGCGATATGACCCGGCTACAGCCGTACCAGCGAGCCCATCTCGGTATTGGTCGCACGTTCCAGATTCCCCGACCTTTTGGAATACTAACGGTCCGGGAAAATGTCGCCATCGGCGCTATGTTTGGCGCCCACGGAACTCAGCAAGGTGTTGAAGACGCGCTCAAAGTCGCCGACAAACGGCTCGAACTGATGGGCTTTTACGACCAAAGATATCGTCTGGCGAGAGAGCTTACACCTGTGGAAATGAAGATGATGGAAATTGCCCGTGCCTTGGCAATGAATCCCAAACTTCTTCTTCTCGATGAATCGATGGCCGGCATGCCGCCCAAAGAGATCGACACGTTGGTTGAGTTTTTGAAGCGGATCAAGCAACAGGAGGGTATCGCGGTCATCGCGATGGTCGAGCACATCATGCGGGCGGTCGTGAATTTCGCGGAGCGCGTGATCGTTTTGTACCAAGGGAAAAAAATGCTGGAGGCGCCAACTGCAGAGGCGCTGAGCGACCCAAGAGTCATAGATGTATACCTGGGGCGAGAGTCAGAGGTTGACCCATGTTAAAAGTGGATAACCTTGAATCCGGGTACGGCTTGGTTCAGGTCTTATGGGGCGCCAGCCTCGAAATAAAAAAAGGCTCCATTACGGCTCTCCTGGGTTCCAACGGGGCAGGTAAGACGACCTTATTGCGGACCATATTAGGCAGCGTAAGGCCTTCGCGCGGACGCGTCATCTATAAGGACCTGGATGTCACTTACTTTCCGCCACATGAAAAGGTTCGCCAAGGCTTGGTGCTTGTGCCCGAGGGACGCCACTTGTTCGTGAATATGACAGTCCGAGAAAACTTAATGATGGGTGCCTATCACAAAGAAGCGCTCAAACATAAAGAGCAATCCCTTGACACTGTCTACGCGCTTTTTCCCCGACTGAAAGAACGGGAAGAGCAACGAGCGGGAACTTTAAGTGGCGGTGAACAACAGATGGTGACAATAGCGCGCGGTCTCATGAGCAAGCCCAAGCTCATGATGCTTGATGAGCCGAGCCAGGGACTTGCGCCAAAGCTCGTGCGTGAAGTTTTCTCCGCTATAACGAAAATGAGAAAAGAGGCCGATCTCACTTTAATGCTCGTCGAACAGAGCGTGGATTATGCTTTGGGAATTTGTGATTACGCTTACATCATCCACGAAGGGCGCGTCAAAGCCGGTGGAACTCCGAGCGAGGTAAAACAGTCTGAAGTCAGAGAAGCTTATCTAGGTGTCTGACACTCTTCGATTGCTCTTCGCACGCCCGTTGGACGTCTTCCAAGACGCGCCCCGTCACCAACAACGTCACGATCCCCTGCGCCCGCGCCGCTGCTAATGCGGCGTACAGCTCGGGCGCCGGGTGACCGTCAACGGCTCCGGTACCGTCGAAGTCGCAGGCAATGACGCGACAATACATTCAGCGCTCCCAGGCTCAAACCGATTCACGCCGCTTTTTTCTTGGGTACTTCAACCAGGCGAGCGATCTCAGGTTTCACTAGCGCGACGAAATCTTTATATCTCAACCGGACCGTCTGCACATGATTACCCGCGTTAAAGTAAATGTACTCGTCTTTCTCCAGAGCAGGATCGACGAAGACATTTAGACCGAACAAGTTACCAAACGGCGGCATCGCACCAATCTCACATTCGGGGAAGCGTGCAACGAATTCATCCTCGGTCGCCATCCGAATTCGATGCGCACCTAGACTTGTCCTGGCGGTATTGAGGTTCATCTTATCATTGCCTCGGAGCACCCCCATGACCAGAGCATCGTCGACCACAAGCATTACGACTTTGGCCATTTCGTTGCCGGAGAAATGCTGCTTCGCGGCAATCTCTTGCGCCGTATAGGCAAGCGCATGATTGTAAACTTCGTAAGGAATCTTCGCGTCAGCGAGCACTTCTTTGAGTCTTTTTAGAATCGGCATAATTTCCTCCTTTGGTTCGCTTGGTTAATCTTCTGCGGCGCGTCTTTTCCCAGCATTCACCGCGAAACTCGGCTTGGAATCATAGCGCCGTCACTCACGTGAGAGGCGCAAGAATTATGCCGGGGTTGTCGAGCAAAGAGCCCGCTTTTTCATGTTGTTCTGCAAGGGTCCGGGAGCATTTCATGCCGCACTACGGCCATGGCCATTTTCAGGGATGATAATTCTTTCGAGCACATTTCCTATGCTTGCAAAGAGGACTCGCGAGGACAAAAAAATAACCAACTAGCTCAAGCATCCTTCTTGATCGGTGAAGCGATTCGGATGGCACATCTCTTGCCCCCCCGGTATGGGTGGTCCATCTGCGCAATGCCTAACGGAACAGGAGAAATTCGAATGGAAATTCCCTTGCAGATTACTTTTCGCAACATGCCCCCCTCAGAGGCCATTGAGAGGAATATCCGTGAGAAGACCGCTAAGCTCGATTCGTTTTACGAGCGAATCACCAGTTGTCGCGTCATCGTAGAAGCGCCACACCGGCACCATCACAAGGGCAAAGCCTATGAGGTACGCATTGACCTTACCGTGCCAGGGGGCGAGATCGTCATCAATCACGCACCCACACGCCTTAGCGCGCTGAAGTTACGTGAAGACGGCGGCTCCGAGAAGGAACTCATCGAAACTCATGAACCCAGTAAACACGCAGCCCATGCAGATGTGTATGTAGCGATTCGCGACGCGTTCACCGCCGCAGGGCGTAAGCTTCAGGACTTCGCGCGGCGGCAGAGCGGAGCCGTCAAAACACATAAGGCGGCGGCGCAGGCGCGAGGATCGGGATAATTTATGATCAACGAGATCTTGGTCTGCCTCGACGGCTCGCCATTGGCGGAAAAAGTCGTTCCGCTGGCGCGTGGTATCGCATATGCCACGGGTGCCATTCTCACCGGTGTGAAAGTCGTCAGGGATTCCGACCAAATAGCCCGGGCAGAAAGCTACATGCGCGAGTCCGCGCGCCGTTTCGGCGCACAGATCAAGTTCGTCGTTTCCGGCGATCCGGCGTTAGCCATCCTCGAAGAATTAGAGAAAGACCCGACAACTCTTGTGGCGATAACGACTCACGGCCGAACCGCGTGGTCTGAGGCAGTGTTAGGAAGCGTCGCCTTTCGAGTCATCAGAGGCGCCAAGCGTCCGGTGATCCTTTACTGCCCGCTCGTCAAAGACGCCAATGCTCCGAAAAAAGTAACTACATTGGTGGTGGCGCTCGACGGCAGTGACTTTTCAGAAAGGATAATTCCATACGCCGCCGGAATGGCGAAGGCGCTGGCTATCCGACTGTTATTGATTCAAGCGCTGCCACTTCGGTCTCCGATCCTAGCGGGCCCGGATCAAGAAACGGTCGTCTTGCTGGAATCGGCTTATCTTCATCGTAAAGCCGCCGCAATTAAGCAAACCCACGGGATAGACGCTGACTGGGAAGTTCTCCATGGCGATCCGGCCGACGCGATCTGCCGTTATCTCAAGGGCATGCCGGACACTCTGCTAGCAATGACCACGCACGCGCGCAGCGCTTTAGAACGGGCCGTGCTCGGCAGCGTGGCGGGTTACTGTGTGCGTCACGCGGGTGTGCCGCTACTCCTCTATTGGCCGCATTCCGTCATATCTAACAACCTGGGTTCGGGATAATCGGCTCAACGCTCCCGAAGCGCCCTCACGAGTTGGGAAGCATCATGCGCGCGTTACGGCAAGGAGTCCGACAATCATCCAGCCTGTCCGGGCGTTCCGTGGCGCGAACGAGGTTTCTCTTCTTTGGCAGTTTCGTTTGCCGACTCGATGACTCCGCGCCGGACGTAGTCCGGATTGAGGCCTAACAGCTCACAGACGTTATTAAATGAGAAAATCCAGTCGTTGCCACGCCCCATGATCCACTCCTTAGCTTCGCGGAATCGCTCTTTTCCCACTCGGTCTCGCGTCGCCCGGTATTTTCGGTAAGTGTGAATAGCGTCCTCGAGAAGCGCGACCAGCAGTGCCTTTTCAGGTTCCAAGTGCTCGCTACGCCGTACGGTGTCAAGGTATTGCTGCTGAACCGACGCATCGGCGCCAAGCATCATCAGAATGTTTTCCTTCATCGTCCCTTGCCTTCCTTCCTGCGCGATGACCAACAGAATCAGACTCATCCTGATAAATGGTTTCGCAACCGATATGCCAGGAAAATTTAAGCCGCTGGCGTAGCTCTGTTCCCAAGCTTGCAAGGATTCTCATCACGGCTTCTCACCGCTGAGAGAGCACGTTATCGAGCGCCCATGAATCGCCCGAAGAAATCGGCCTTTTCTGTGGCATACCCATTGCGTTTGTAACTTCCTGAAATGTTCCGGCGTGGAATTAATCGTCGCAAGTCACCCTGCTGGGCGCACCCATAAAGGGAGATGACCCCGATGGCAAAAAGACAAAATGACTTGATATCGTTCCCCATGCATCTGTCACACGAAGTCGAGCGCATGTTTGACGAAATAATTCATCGGCCCTGGGGGTTCTGCCGTGAGATATGCGGGTGGAATCCATCTCTCGATCTCTACGAAACCGCTGAAGTTTTCATTCTTGAGGCAGATCTCCCCGGCGTCAGATCAGAAGACGTCAAGGTTGAGATGCAAAATGGGGATTTGGTTTTACAGGGCTGGAGATCGTTGGAGAAAAACCACGGCGACGGCAGATTTCACACGATGGAACGCTCTTCCGGTCAGTTCATCCGTCGAATGAAGCTTCCGGAAACAGTAGAGAAGGATGCGATCCAAGCCGAGTTTAAAGACGGGGTTCTGCGGGTTGTTCTACCTAAGGTTAAACAGCAAAGAGGAGAGCCAGCATGAGCAACACGACCGGGCCGAGAACAACCGGGGGGGAGCCAACCACAGGAATCGCTTGGGGGGCCCGCAACCACGTAGAACAGGCGTTACAAAGCCGGTGTTTCGTTCCAACCGGATAGAAGAACTAATCCGTGAAATGATCGCCAACCGCAAGATTCTCGTTGGAAAAGTCGACAGGTTAACAGTCTTTTCGCGGGATACCGGTGGCTACGCAGAACGTCTCAAAGAATTGGCGCTCGGTCTAAAAGAATTTGCTGCAACCGGTCGCGACGATGCGACAGCACCAAAGCCTTGAAACCCCGGTCTGATTTTCCGGTCCCCACAACTAGGAATAGGTTAATTAAATACTCGCAACTCTGCGAACCTCACCCCCGTTCTCGCAGGAAACACCCAAATTAATGCGGCAGAATTTTAGATTCTTGCGGGCATGCATCTTGCTCAATAGGTAGCCAGGAGGGATCAATCATGGGGCCAATCAAAACCGCGAAACAGATTGAGCACTTAACCAAGCGCCGAGAGCAAGTGACGGTGACCTTACGACACGTCGAGAAGGAGCGGAACGAAGCTGAGGAGAATACCGATTGGCTCGACCGCGCTGCTTATGAAAGCAGGATCACACTGCTCGACCGACTGAGCGATTGGTATACTGAGGAGATCGACGAGATCGACAAAGCTCTCGATCGGGTAAAGCAGAGCAATTACGGGCTCTGCCTGGCGTGTCACAATGCTATTGAAGCAGAACGATTGGAATTCTTCCCGGAGGCCGCATTCTGTGCCGCCTGCCAGCAAACGCGCGAAGAGTTACAAAGGGTTTAGAAGCTATCCGATTCGGGAAGAGCGCCAAATGTTCGGCAGGGAATCTAGCGAGTACCTACTTAAGCGTCAACGAAAAGAAATTCTTGAAAATCTCGGGCGTGTGGCTGTCGTTGGACTTAGGAACGAACCCATCTTCAAAAGCTACGGACTCACCGAAAAACTGATTGACTACGGCGTCAAAATTTTACCGGTTATTCCGAATGCGAAAGTTTTTTAGGAATTCCATGCCGGATTGTGAGGACAAGATTATGAATAAAAACTATTTTCACAGGCTTCGCTGCCGAAGAACCGAAGTCGAAAAGACCCTGCGTCATCTTGAGAATGAAAGACGAACTGTCGAATCCAACACCGAATGGGCAAACCGCGCTGCTTTCGAATCTAGAATGAATTTGCTCTACCGATTGACCGACTCGTTCCGAAACGAAATAAGCCGCATCAACGACGCGCTCAAGCTACGTGACCCGCGGCGCTACGGCCTTTGCCTCTCCTGTCACGACCCCATTGAAGCCGGACGTTTGCGGATTTACGCCGAGACCGAGTTCTGTTTCGAATGTCAACAATACGCGAAAGGCTCACAACCGGCTGAGCCCTTCGATCCAATGGCGCTTCATTCCCTGCGTCAGACTGCGTAAAAACACGCCGTTCCTTCTTCGGGAGCCTCATCAGCATGAACGGCTATAATAGATTTCCTATCTGAAACGTTGCTAAATTTGATCATAGAAAGGTCAGCATGGCTAATCTTGGACTTATATCAGTTGTCGATGATGATGACTCGGTCCGCGAATCCCTTAGCGGTTTAATCCGTTCTGTCGGGTTCGGGTAATGGTATTTGCTTCGGCCGAAGAGTTTTTAACTTCGGATCATCTCCCCGATACGGACTGCCTGATACTCGATGTGCGCATGCCGGGCATGAATGGCCTCGATCTTCGGTGTCGGTTGGCGACCAGTCATTGTAAAATCCCGGTTGTCTTCATCACGGCCCATGGGGATGAGGAGGCTCGCCAGCGCGCTCTCAATGGCGGCGCAGTGGAATACTTGCTCAAACCTTTCAGCGAGGAAGCGTTACTGAATGCGATCGACGCGGCTCTAGGCTCGAAATGACGTGAAACGAAAGACAATCGAGACTGTAAAAAAGATAAAGACAAACTCCCCGCAATTTCCGTTTCACGCCCATCCAGGGGCATTATCGCTCTTGCAGGGGCCATGGTCATTGGCCCACGTATTGGTAAATATGACTCCCAGGGACGGCCGCACGCTATGCAAGGGCATAGCGTTCCAATGGTCGCGACCGGAACCTTTATCCTCGCCTTTGGGTGGTTTGGCTTCAACCTGGGTCGACCCTCTCCGGCACCGATCTCCGCATCAGTTACGTTGTCGTCAACACGATGCGAGCTTCACAGGCGCTCTGTTTGCCATGTTCACGCTATGGGCCAAAGGCTCAAGCCGGACTCGACGATGATTACTGAATCCGCTGTCTCTAAGCTCGGGACTAAAGGCGGCAATCGAGGAAGTCTATCCTGAGAACGCCGAAGGATCGAACCATGGGGCGAGGTGTCCACACAGTCTGGGGCTAGAGCACACGAATTGTCGTTGCCGCGCCGGGCCGTCAGCGTTCTTGTTTCAGACGCGAGCGCAGAAAAATCTCAACCGCCCGTCCCAAGTCTTCCACCGGGAGCGCAGTATCGAGATCAAGACGCTGTGTTGATAAAATCTCATCCAACGGTTCGTAGGCGGTTTTCTGATTTAAGTAGATTTCCCAGCGCCCGTCCGAGACGTCGCGTCCTTCGGCCGCTCTCGCCGCCAGCCGTCGACAGGTCAACTCATCGGTGGCAAAGCAGTGAATCAAGAATATAGGGACTTTGTGTTTCGCGGCGAGCTGAGCCATTTTTTCTCGTTGTGCTTTTCGAACGAACGTCGCGTCCAAAATCGCCCCTTGGCCCAAGAGAATTTGCCTCTCTGCCTGCCGCGCCATGCTGGCGTAGGTCTTTGCCGTCATCGCCGGACTGTAAATTCCCTGGTTCAGCGGTGCGGCATCGTGGCCTCTCTTGCCAGCAATCACTTTGCGCACGATATCGGAATTAATCACAGCCATCCCGAGTCGCCGGCCCAGTTCGCGCGCCAGTGTCGACTTGCCGCTTGCACTCAAACCGCAGATCAGCACAAGAAAAGGTTGGAAGGGTTGCCAGGTCAGCCGCGCCGCGTAACGAAAATATCGCGACGCGTCCTCGTTCCACTTGTGCAGACGTAAGGCATGTACTTTGGCGCGCACGAGCGCGCGGTAACATTCGTAAAACGGTAGTAAGCGCACCAGTTCCGGATCGGTCATCGATTCAGAGTACGGCGTCACGAATGGTTCACGAAGAGTTTCACCCCCGCGGACCGATAGATCCATCAAGAGAAATGCGATTTCCGAAGCAAGATCGCAACGGCGCAACGTTGGGTTGAATTCAATGCAGTCGAAGATCTGAATCCCTTCCGGCGCGAAGCAGACATGCTCGGCGTGAAGATCGCCGTGAACATCGCGAATCCATCCGTCTATCGCGCGCCGAACCAAAAGATCCCGATGCTCTCGCATGAACTCTCCGCCGAAACTTTTGATCGCTTTCAACGTCTCACGGTCGGCCAAACTCTCGAGGAACGGCTCGATATCGACCAGGTTCTCGTTCCATCGATCTTCTACGATCGACAAGTAAACTCCGGGATCAACGGCGTGAGCCTTCTCGGCCGTTGCGTGGAATTTAGCAAGATGCTCAGCCAAGTCCCGCATCATCTCCGGCGTGACTTGCTGGGTTTCCAAGAGAAACGGCAACATCCGCTTCTCCGGTAACCGGCGCATCACCAACGTATACTCCCTCGGCTCCGCCCAGCCACCGAGTCTCCATCCGGACTCATCGAATCCAATCGGTATCACACCGAGGTAGACTGATGGCGCGAGCCGCCGGTTTAAGCGAAATTCCTCGTGCAAATAATAGCGCCGCTTAGCCAGCGTCGAGAAATCAAGGAAAGAATAACGAACCGCCTTTTTGATCTTGTAAACCAGATCGTTGGCGAAAAAGAGATGCGAGACGTGGGTTTCCTTGTGAGTAATCACAGCAGGAGGTTTGGGATAGAAATCGGCCTCCATCATCGCTTCAATCAACGATTCTTGTGTCCAACGGTCACAAATCTTACGGTTTGTTAAATGAACGCTCACATCTGAACTCTCCCATTGAGGAGAGCGCAATAACAATGCCACTGCGGAAATTCAGCGAAAAATGCTCTTTAATTCCTACGCAATAGAAGAAATGGTGATACGACTATCAGAAGCTGGAATTTGGGCTGAAAACCCAACCATAGGGAGGAAACGCACTAGCAGCCGAGCGCTAGGAAATTTCTAACTCTTCAATTTTGCGATAGAGCGAGGACAGGCTGATGTCTAAAAGCTTGGCGGCCTCTTTGCGATCCTGTCCGGCTTGTTCGAGCGCGCGCAGGATGTGCTGTTTCTCGAATTGCCGAAGGGCATCTTTGAGGTTAAATGTAAATGCAGCGTTACCCTGACCGCTCGCTACGATCGAAGCCGGCAAGTCCTTCACCGTAATCCATTCTCCTTCGGCGAGGATCATGGTGTGCTCGATCACGTTGTCGAGCTCGCGCACGTTACCTTTCCATGGCAATGCCATCAGGACTCGAACGGCTTCCTCTTCGATGCCCTCATAGTTTTTTTTCAGCTCCGGATTATGGCGCTTGACGAAATAATCCACGAGCAGCGGAATATCCTCGGGGCGCTCTCTCAACGGTGGGATGTGGATCTCCATGACGTTGAGGCGGTAATATAAATCTTCCCGGAAACGGCCCGCTTCGACCTCCTTATTCAGGTCTCGATTGGTCGCGGCCAACACGCGAACGTCGATGCGCCGCGGCGTCGTGCTGCCGATGGGCAGAATCTCCTTAGCCTCTAAAGCTCTGAGCAGTTTGACTTGGAGATGTTGCGGAATCTCGCCGATCTCGTCCAGGAAAATCGTGCCGCCTCTGGCCTTTTCAAATAATCCTTCCTGATTGGCGAACGCTCCGGTGAAAGAACCTTTCATGTGGCCAAAGAGCAGGCTTTCCAACAACGTTTCGGGCAGCGCGCCGCAATTGACCGGCAAGAAAAGTTTGTCTTTTCGATCACTATGAGAATGGAGAGCCAGCGCGATCAGTTCCTTGCCCGTACCGCTGTCGCCGGTGATGAGCACAGTCGCTTGCGTGTTGGCGACTTTCTTGACCAGCGCCAAAACCTCGCGAATCGCCTTGCTCTTGCCGATGATGTTGTTGAAGTGAATTTCCATGAGCTATCGGAGCGTCGGCATTCTCACCCCGCGCAAACGACGAGGACCGAAAAACTGCCCGTAGCGCCGTTCGGAAACATAAGGGTGGAGAGGAAAAGAGTCAATACGATCGAAATGAAAGGAGTACAGTCAGAGTCGCTCCGCCGCGCGAATTAAATCTGGATTAGAACAATATCGCTGCAGCGCGATTTTAAGCTTTTGTCTTTGAACACTAGCGGGAACACCCAGGTTCTCCATCGTCTTACCGATCTGCGGCCCGCCAAGCTGCAGCAGCTTGCTGTAAATCGCGTCGATCTCTGAGCTTTCAATCTCTAATGCAATGCGAAACGCCTCCTCCACAGCAAGGGAGGGGATTCCCTGAGCCAAAAAGGAAAGCAGTCGGTCATTAAGCTCTTTAGCTTTGTCGGCGCTGATACTCGGATCGAGAGTCTCGTCATCATAATTTTCGATCAACGCCTTGCACGCAGACAGAATGGAGCCGTGTTGCTCCTCCTCCTTAGCCATTTGCCACCAGAAGTCCCTCAGCTCCGGCTGATGAAGAAAGAGATGCGAAAAGCGGAAATAGATTTTCGCGACTAACCGTTCGATCTCCGCAAAACGCGTGAGGGGATCGAAGGACTCCTGGTTGCTCATGTCTCTTTCAAATTCTCCTTGAGAAACTCAAGCAGCTCGACATGCTTTTCGGAATCCCGGACCATCGAATCTAAGAGAATCTTAAAAAGACCGTGATAGTACCCGCTGCTTGCTTTGATAAGAGTTTTGTATTCTCCTATGCCCTCTTTTTCAAGCCGGATGAAACCTTCGGTAACCTCGCGCAACTTCGCGTTCATGCTTGCGAGATTCCCGACTCCTTCGAGGCTATCCGCCGGTTTTGTCCATGTCAGACTGCCCTTCAAGGTCGCAACCATCGCGTGCATCACCGCCCGATGTTTCTCTTCATCGGACACGATCAGTTGCATCAGGAAGCGAGTCATCGGGTTGGGCATGTGCGCAGAGGCGTTTCTGTAGAATTCAAGGGCTTTCTCTTCCTTGGATTCGTGCGCTTCAAATTCATTAAGTAGCTTCTCGATCGGCGAGAGGCCCTCGGGCATTCTCATCAGATCAAACATCGTGTTTACATCGGTAAATTCTTCCATGGTTCTTTTTCCTTTCTCATAAATTCCAATCGCTATTGAGAATGCGCAACGGTTGTGCCAGCTCGTATTTCTCTCGTATTTCTATAGATATTCACAACGTTAACGCGATGCACAGGAGATTTTTTCCCATTTCTAAGAAGAAACGCGAAGCCACTTTGCAAGGTTGAGAACGAGCCGTCAGGGAGTTAGAGTAAATTCATTGTAAGCTTTTTCTGCGGCACGAAACTCGCACAGATTATCTGCGCCCGAGTAAGCTCCATCGCTCCAGAGATTTGAAAGTCTCACTACTTTGATGGTCGCAACTGGAAAGGAAATCACATGACAACCAGAATCGCGATTAGCGGCTTTGGCCGGATCGGCCGGCTGGTTTTGCGAAGCATGCTTGCGCGCCACAAAAACGGGCTGGCGGTCGTCGCCGTGAATGACATGGCAGACTTAAAAACCAACGCGCATTTGTTTCGCTACGACTCCAACTACGGAGTCTATCCGGGTAAGGTGGAGATCGGCGAAGGCGTCATCAGTATCGATGGTCACAACATCGCCGTTTTGAATGAAAAGGATCCTTCCCGCCTGCCTTGGAAACGGCTCGGCGTCGATATCGTTATCGAGTCCACCGGCGTTTTTACCGACGCCGCTCACGTGCGTCCTCATTTGGAAGCCGGCGCCAAAAAAGCGATTATCACGGCGCCGGCGACGAATGAAGACATCACGTTGGTCCTGGGCGTCAACGACTCAAATTACGATCCGCGCAAGCATCACATCGTTTCGAATGCTTCGTGCACGACCAACTGTTTGGCGCCAGTGGCCAAGGTGGTGCATGATAGTTTCGGTATCGAACGCGGCCTCATGACCACGACCCATGCATACACCAATGATCAACGCATCTTGGATCTGATGCACAAAGACTTGAGGCGAGCGCGCGCCGCGGCGATAAATATCGTGCCGACCAGCACCGGCGCCGCGAAGGCTATCGGTTTGGTCATGCCCGAACTCAAAGGTAAGCTCCATGGACTATCGTTGCGCGTGCCGACCTCGACCGTGTCGATCGTCGATCTCGTCGTTGATCTCAAGAAAGCCGCCACCGTCGAAGCGGTTAACGACTCGCTCAAGCAGGCTGCAGACGGCAAAATGAATGGAATCTTGGCCTATTGTGACGAGCCCTTGGTTTCCAGCGATTTTCGTGGTAATTCGGCATCCTCAATTGTTGACAGCCTTTCAACCGTCGTACTCGAGGGCAAAATGGCCAAGATACTCAGTTGGTACGACAACGAGTGGGGCTATAGTTGTCGTGTCGGCGACGTGGCAGAATTGATGGCTGAAAAAGGTCTCTAGGAGGTATCCAACATGATCGCCAAGGAGATTATGACCCGAGACATCATTACGGTCGAACCGACGATGCCGGTAAAAAAGCTGGCAATGACGCTCATCAAGAATCAGATCAGCGGCGCGCCGGTCGTTGGCAAAAACGGTAAAATCGTCGGCATCGTCTCCGAAATGGATATCGTTGCCAAAAAGGGCAAAGATGTTAAGGCGATCATGAGCAAGAAAGTAATCAGCGTCGCCGAAGACACGCCGATTGAAGAGATCGCTCAGCTCATGAGCAAAAACAGAATTCAACGCCTGCCGGTGATAAACCGCGATAAGATTGTCGGCATCGTCAGCCGCGCCGACATCGTCAACGCGATCGCGATGGGAAAACACGTGACCCTATCCAGTCCAGTGTACGATTTGTGAGATCCACGTCAGTCGTTCCAAATCTTTTTCATTCAGGCTGCTGCTCGCAGAAAATTTGACCGGTATCTGCGCGCAGCAAGAACCGCGCGGGTTCCGCGCACGATTCGCGACTAGAACAGGCTCCATCGCTTCTGGGCCCACCGGCGAGGGAACATATTTGCCGGACCCAAATCGGGCCCAAGTCCCCGATGCATCACCCATTAATCGACCTCGCCCGTAACCGTTGACTAAGCTGTGCGCAATCAGCGCACATTAACGTTGACAAACTACGCCAATCAACCTACTGTGCTGACTACAAGCCCTCGATAATCAATAGATAGGTCCAGCATTCATTTCCCGGAGCGGCGGCCGTTTGAGGACCGCTGGCTTGTCCTTCTAATAGTTGCTGCCAATCTAATTTCGCTAAACGTTTCGCTTTTGCGCGCGGCCGAATGTCACTACTGACATGACAAGGTGAAAAAGATGATCGAAAATGATGCTGATGCCTCGGGAGAATTCCGAGTACTGCCAGTCGAAACGGAAAATACCTCCGACATAGAAATATCTGCGCGCTTGCACACAAAAAGTTGGGCTATCGATACAGTCCTTGACGCGGATATCGAAGTTGACGAACGCGAGTCAGCAGAAGAAATCTCGCACATTGAGGAGCTGAACAGCGCCGCCCAAAGCAACTCGCTGCTTGGGGCACCAAATCCCATCGTCCGTTACCTCCAGGATATACGTCTGGTTCCGCTGTTGAGCCGCGCAGAGGAAATCAGGTTGGCGCAACTGATCGAGGAAGGGGAGAACCAGATTGTCGAAGAAGCTCTTTCGTCGCTTGTCGCGCTCCGCTGTGCGCTGGAACTTGGCAAAACGGTTGCCGCCGGACAGGTGAGTATGCGCGACGTCGTCAAGCTAAGGGTGGAGACTTCCGGTGAGCATTTTAGCGATGAGCGTATTCTAAAATCGCGCTTTCGAGCGGGCATAGGAAAACTCCGGCGCTTGGCAAATCATTGCCGACGGGCCCCTATCCGGTCGGCGAAATCAACCACTCCTAAGCGCCGCCGCCTGCCCGACACGACAATCCTCTTACGACAGAAAAAGATCGCCACGCTGATCAAATCGTTGGACCTCAACGACCAGCAAATCGACGCGATCATCCAACAACACAGAGAAATCTACGAACAAGCCAAAAGGCTCGACGAAAAATTCCGGGGACAGCCGAAACAACGCAAAGATATCCAGGCCGTAGAAGAAAAGATCGGGATGCCGATCGCGGTACTCGGGCGGAAAATCGAAACTATCCTGGGCAAAAAGGCGCAAGTCGCGGCGGCGAAGAATGATTTCGCTCAGGCAAACCTTCGGTTGGTGGCCGCGATTGCAAAGAAATATTGCGGCCACGGGCTCGCTTATCTGGACCTCATCCAGGAAGGCAATATCGGTTTGCTACGAGCCGTCGATAAGTTCGATTACCGGCTCGGATTTCGCTTTTCAACCTACGCCAGTTGGTGGATCCGCCAAGCGGTCACGCGCTCGCTGTCGGATTACGCGCACACGATCCGCATTCCGGTCCACATGGTCGAGTTGACCAATAAATTGACGCGCACGTTGGATAGCCTCGGGCGCCAAGTTGGCCGCAGACCCACGCCGGAGGAAATCGCCGCGCACATGGCGATACCGGAAGCAAAAGTTCAAACGATTTTAAATTTAGTCAAAGAACCGATCTCGCTGGAAACGCCTTTGGGCGACGAAACCGGCAACTGTTTGGCAGACGTAATCACCGATGAGCGCGCCGTCGATCCCGAGGCGCTTCTCATGGACGCAAAATTCAAGGAAGAGATGCAAAGAATTTTGACGACTCTTACCCCCCGAGAAGAAAAAATCATCTGCATGCGGTTCGGCATCCGCGAAAAGTCGAGTTATACGCTCGAAGAAACCGGCAAGGTATTCGGCATCACACGCGAAAGAATCCGCCAAATCGAGGCGATTGCGCTCAAGAAACTGCGGCGAGCCGATCCGGCGCTGCGACAGCTCATGCCAACGACAAAGTAGACTCGCGTTAGGAATGAGCAATTCCCCGCGGGTAAAGATTCAATCCTGCCGATTGTGTTTGCTTTAGAGCCACTGAACGAGTAGATTAACGACTATGAACATCCGCAGCCGAGAAAGTAAAAGATACACGGTAAAAGAATCTTACCGTAAACAGGCCTACGTTGGGGTAGTTAGTTTAGACGTGGGGACAAACTCATGGGCATGGAAAGGCCATGTCGACTTTAATGAGGGCCTTCATTCCATGTTCACCAATCGTACTTTCAGCAGTGCGATGCAGGCTGAAGACCATATGCGCCAATTCGCGCATCAGTGCATTGATAACCGGCTCAACGCAGGACAACCCTACGGATTCTAGTTTCCGGTTCCAAGGCGATTTTGGCGAAGCTGACTGAACTTCTTCCCTTTCCCAACGTTTATCTCACAACTGTTTAGCCGAACGCGCGTGATCTGAGATCTTCTGCCTCACGAAGCGGTAAACGCCTTTGTTAGTGAATTCCCTCGAACACTTGCGTGACGGCCTAGCAAGAGAACTCTTCGCTAACAACAAAGGAACAGGATTGGGCGGAATGAAGAAGGGAGGATTCAAATGACCATCGGAGTCGTATCGATCGGAATGTTACTGTTGGCACTCTGGCTTGTACTGACCGGTCTGTCATCTCTCATACGCTTTCCAATACCCTCTAAAGCAATGGGAATCCTCGCGGTACTAGCGGGGATTCTGTTGCTGGTGGGAAGATGACTAGGATCGAAGAAGCGGCGAAGCCGGGATTAGCCACTTTTCTCAGTCACTAAACTCTTTCTCCGAAGTCCGTCGCGATTTCGCGTGCAACGCTTCGCGGGCGACTTCCAGGTCTTCGACGATCTCCTAAGCGCGGACGTCGGAATCGGTTGGGACTCCCGCGGCTTTCATGTCTGAGCCCAAAGATGTCGAGCCTGGCTGGCTTGGGTGCGTTTGAAAAAGTTCTTCGTACTCGTGCATAAAAGCCTGCAGATTGATATCTCACATGTTACGTTTGTTGGAGTCTGTTGGGAGACAGTTCACGAACATAAGGCGAGTAGATTTAACCAAATCGTCAATTTACGTAATTGATCGTCGAACACGGAAGGATTACTTTTGTCACTATGAAGGTATTGATTCAGATTTCTTGTACATACCATGACCGCCTATTGAGCCAGATTACCAAGGCGTCACCCTTGTATTACACGCTCATCAACGGCGCAAAAATCGCTCTCGCCGGTATCGGTGGGACGTCCAAATTTATTGAATTCATTTGTGACGCGGACGAGGCCGAGATGCTCGTGGATACCGCGAAGCAATTTTGCCCTGAGGCCGTGCCTCAAATTAAAGCTGGAAGAAGTTTTCCTCTACGTGAGCAGTGAGGCTGGTGAAAGCGCTTTGTGAAAAGATTCCCGAACCGCTTAGTCCCTCATCGCCAACATGAACCAGAACATCGCAGTGAGGCAAGCCACGATTGGCGATCTGGAATTGCTTGTTCCGCTATTTGACGCGTATCGCCAGTTCTATCGGAAGGCGAGCGATATGGCTCTAGCACGTCAGTTTTTGCTTGAGCGCTTTCAACATAATCAGTCGGTAATCTTCCTCGCATTGCAGCAAGATGGCGCAGCGCTTGGGTTTACACAATTGTATCCCAGCTTTTCCTCGACAGCCGCCGCTAGGATTTTTATTTTGAACGATTTGTTTGTTGTTCCCGCGGCCCGTCGTATGGGTATCGCATCATCGCTGCTTCGTGAGGCTACAAACTTTGCAAAAGCAGTTGGCGCTGTCCGACTGACGTTGTCCACCGAAGTTGCAAATGAAACAGCTCAGGCCCTGTACGAATCTGAAGGTTGGATTCGATCCACTGATTTTTATGGGTATGACCTCCCAGTTAAGGGATAACAGGCTCGTGGATGTCGGCGTCATTCAGAGTTTTTCACGTTTCCGACCATGATGTAGTCGTCCGCCGGTATGTAAGTCTTTAGCTGGTTCAGAAAAATGTTCTTCGACATTTCCATTGGGCCGATGAAGCTGAAAATCCGATGCCATGCGGAGACGGTTTTAACCACCGCTGCCCAGTTGCCGTTCAGTCCAACGATGTGTCCATGGGCTTTAAGATTGCCTACGTTTACAATAGTAACCGGGCCACCGGAAACTTCCAGCGTGTCATCGACGTCAAATGCATAGATCTTCATGGTGCGGTTCCGCTTTCTAAGTCTTTTTGAGTTTCACAGATTCTCTACTCAAGTCACTCGCGATTTCGCGAAATTGTTCAAGGGCGCCTTCGCTGTCTTCGACGATTTCTTGGGCCAAGACATCGGGAAGGTCATTCGGACTCGTCGATGCTTTCGTCTCTAAGTCCAAAGATGTCGAAGCCCAGACAAGACTTCCGGACCCCTTATGCCCTGACTACTTGTCCAGTCAAGCCGTTCGAGATCAGATCACGTGGACCGCTGCGAGGCTGAATGATGCGGAGACATCGTCTCCCTCGCGCAAACTCAACTCCGTGAAACTAGACTTACTCGCCAGCGCACTTACAAAGCCACACTCAGCCTGTATCGCGATCCGATAGTGAGCTATCGACGGGAAAATTCTCAGCACATTTCCTCTGATACAAATCTTTTCCTTTGGGCAATTCCGTTCTCCAAGATAGTGATTAACGTCGATGTCCTCGGGGCGAATACAGAGTGTCACCTTCGCACCGGGCGGAAAATCAGCCCTCACTCTTGCGGTTCCCCCGTTGAAGCGCACCGTGGTTATTCCATGCGCTGTTTGTTCAACGACACCCGGTATTCTAGTTTCCATGCCGACGATCGCCGCGACCCCTTCGCTGACCGGGCGCGTAAAAATTTCTCGCTGCGACGCCAATTGGAGTAACTTGCCTTGGCTCAGAACGCCAATGCGCTTCCCCAGTGCGGCCGCTTCCTGCAAGTCGTGGGTCACCATGACCGTGGTAATTCTCGTCTCGGCCAAGATCTCCTGCAAATCCAAAAGAAGCGCTTCACGTGTGGGAGCATCGAGCGCAGAAAAAGGCTCATCCAAGAGGATCAAATCCGGGTCCAAGACAAGTCCTCGCGCCAAACTGGTCCGCTGCGCTTCGCCACCCGAAAGAGTGCGGACTTGCCGCGACGTCAAATGGGCAATGCCGAGTCGCTCGAGCCAGGGCCACAGTTTCTTATGAATCTGATCGCCAGGTAGTCCGCGAAGTTTCAACCCAAGCGCGGCGTTGGCGTACACCGTTCCATTGAGTAACAGAGGTTCCTGAAACACACTCGCCATGCAGCGCCGCATTTCAAGGGAGTTTTTCGGCGTCGCCTGCTCGCCGCGAAAGTAAACGCTTCCGGAACCGGGCTGCTGAAGCAAGCCCATCACCCGAAGAAGCGTGGACTTCCCTGCTCCGTTGGGTCCGATTACCGCAACGACTTCACCCGCATGAACATCGAAGGACGAAACCTCGAGAGCAGTAGTGGCCCCGTGTTGAACGCGGATGTTCCGTAATGCTAGGAGAGCCTCGGCCATTTCATTTGGCCTCGTTGCTGGATATGAGTCAATAAGAAGTTAAGCGCGAAGCACAGAGCAAGAAGTATAAGACCCAACGCGATGGCAATATCGAAGTTGCCTTTACTGGTTTCTAACACCGTCGCCGTGGTCAAAACCCGGGTTTGTGCCCGAATGTTGCCACCCACCATCATCGAAGCGCCCACCTCGGAGATGACACCACCGAATCCCGCCATAACGGCTGCCAGAAGCGGCAGCCGGGCTTCCTTGCAAAGAAGCCAGAGCGCCTGCAGCTTCGAAGCGCCGATACCGAGCAATTGAAGCGCCAGGTTCGGATCGAGACTCTGAAAGCTCGCCATCGTCAGCCCGGCCACAATCGGAAACGCGATGACCACTTGGGCGATAATCATGGCGCTCGGCGTGTAGATGAGCTCAAGAAAGCCGAGCGGCCCGCTGCGCCAGAGTAGAATCGAGATAAAGAGTCCAACAACAACGGGCGGCAGGCCCATGCCGGTGTTGACCAGCGCCACCGCTATGGCGCGGCCGGGAAAACGGCTTAACGCCAGCAGGATGCCCAGAGGTATGCCAAGCAAAAGGGAAATCAACGTTGCACTGGCGGAGATTTTGAGCGAGAGCCAGGTAATGGCCCAAACCTCGCTATCGCCGCCGAATACAAGCTCGACCGCCTTGACGATGCCTTGCCAGATCAACTCCACGGCTAAACTCCCAGCTCCTCCTCGCGCTTACCCGCGACGGGCACGAATAGGGGCTGGCTGAATTTTTCCACGCCGAAGTTCTTAATCACCGATTGCGTTTGCGGTGCGACCATGAAATCGGCGAATGCCTTGCCGCCTGCAGTGTTGATTCTCGGGCCGTTCGCTGGATTGACTTCCATAACGGAATAGATGTTTAGGAGCGCCCTGTCCCCCTCCCCAAGAATCGGCAAGGTTATACGACTTCCGAGAGCCAAGTAGGTACCACGGTCGGTAATCGTGTAGGCATTGCGCTCGTTGGCGATGCCGAGCGTCGCGCCCATCCCTTGACCCGCTTCGATGTACCAGGCTCCCTTCGGTTCGATGCCCGCTTCCTTCCAAAGCGTTTTCTCCAGATTATGTGTGCCGGAATTGTCCCCGCGCGACACGAAGCGAGATTTGGATTGCTCGATCTGCCTCAAGGCCGCACTCGCCGTCTTCGCGGACTTGATCTTCGCCGGATCATTTCTGGGACCGATGATGACAAAATCGTTGTACATGACGAGCCGCCGATTAAGCAACTTACCCTCGGCAACGTATTGCTTCTCTAGGCTCGGCGCGTGGACTAGGGCTACATCGGCATCTCCCTTTGCCGCCAACGCCAGCGCCTGACCGGTGCCCACTGAAATTGTTTTGACTGTGTAGCCGGTTTGTTTTTCGAAAAGCGGAACCAAAACATCAAGCAAGCCCGAGTCCTGCGTGCTCGTTGTAGTCGACAGAATTACGTTTCTGTCTTTCGGTTCGGCGCCCGACGCTAGCTTCAAAGCGGAAAAGCTAGAGAAGGCTGCCGCAAGGCATAAGACTACAGTATTGAGTCTTCGCATGGTGCCCCTCTGCTTCGACTCAACCTCCATTCCTTGCCCGAGTCTTCATGCGGCCGTGTTGCCGCCTCTCCGCCCGCTCGGAAACATTGACTCCAGGTATTCGCCAAGTATCCGGCAAACATCGATCGCCGACAAAATTCCGGCTAATTTTCCCTGGCGTTGAACAATCACCGACCCGATGCGCCGCTTGGCCATCTCAGAGACGACTTCATTCAGCGGTGCACGAAACGGCACAATATAAGGATGGGAAATCATAATGTTGCGCGCCTGAATTGTATCCTTTTCCGCCTCCGGTGCTTCTCGTTTAACGTGGTGATGTAGGTCGCGCTCCGACACGATACCAATGACTTTGCCCTTCTCCTGTACCGGCAGGTGACGGATGCTGTGTTCATCCATCATGCGTTCCATTTTCGCCGCTGTATCGTCGACTTCAACGAAGTATGGAAAGGATGTCATCACGGCGCCAACAATAGGCATCTTTTTCTGCTTGATCATGTCGTTCACTCCCGCTTAAACCTTACTCTTCGCTTACCCTCACCTGCCGCTGCGCGGCGGCCTCTCCCAAAGGGCGAGGCGAATACGGATTTGTTCACTTCAGCCACATATCGCGCCAGGTCTAAACCGACGGAAGCTTCCATCATCTCGTCGCTTAAGCAATGCTCATTCATCCTGCCTTGGCGTAGTGGGCTCGAGAAAGTCGCCGGGCAACGGCACTTCCTGCACCGAACCGTGAACCGCGCGCATGCTGTAAGCTCGCGCACCGCGCTTGGAAGCTATGACCCGGTGAATTTCACTGCCTTTGAAATGGACGCCCGTCCAATCTTCGATGGCAACGCCCGCCGAGATTTCACCGGACGTAAGAAGCCGGTGATACGATGGCCGTCGTTGCGCCTCGCCGTCGTAATGCGGGCAGCAACTTCCCGGCAGAAAGCCGAGACAGTCCAGTGGCCGCAAGCCATCGGAGAAAGAATCCGTAAGCCCCTGCTCGAACCAGCAGATCGCGCCAGCGCTCACGCCCGTAAGCACGATGCCCACCTCCCATGCCTCCCGGAGAATTTCCGTCACACCCCAGTCACGCCATATTGCGAGCAAGCTCTTGGTATTGCCGCCACCGACATAGATCACATCCTGATTGAGTAAAAATGACCGGAGATCCGGAGTTCGTTTAAAAAAAGTTAGAACCGACGGACGGCAGCCGAGCTTCAGGAAAGCTGAGTAGAAACTCGCAACATAGTGATCCGGCTCGCCACTCGCCGTGGGAATGAATGCAACGCGCGGACTTTCAGCGCCGCTTTGTCGAATGATGTATCTCTCAAGCTCGAGATTTTCCGAGTCTCGGTAAAACCCGCCGCCGCCGATGGGAATGATTTGTTTTTCCTTGTTGGACACGGGAGTTCCTTACACTGATTAGGATCTTTGATTGGCTAGATCTATAAGAAGTTTGCTAAGGACTGATTAACTCGAATGATTCGTTCGCGCGCGCGTCTGCGGAACGCACTTGCACGTCTGGCGCTTGTTAAGCTCTTTCGACATACCGGCAAAACACCCGATCAGCGGCGAACATCAGAGCGACGGTCAATATGCCTCGCAAGTCCAGGCATCCCCGCCCCAATTATCGACGCCGCCGATGATCATGTCTCGCGCATCGAGCGTCAATGCAGCGCGGGCCGGCGCCAAAGGCGCGCCGGGATAGCTCAGTACGCAAATCTCATCGCAAGGACCAGAGATTGTCTCCGCCTCGGGCAACTCGATCCAGCGGTCGCGGCTGCCGGTGCTCACTACCGCGTCCGCTTCCGGAACATAATAAAGCAACGGCGAATCCACGCCGTCCCTGCCGCCGTATTCGTAAGTCACTAACGTGGTCTTGATGCCGCGCCGCTCGCAAGCGCGTATCGTGAGCATAACCTCGACGAAGGCGTTGCCCGAGCCGAGCCACGTTACTAGCGCCGCGTCGGCTCCGACCTGCGCGGCGAGCTGAGCGGTATTGAGAGCGACGACTTCTTTACCGTGGAAACTGTCATAGGAAATCCGTTCGAGGATCACACCGGCAAAACTCAATCGGCCCTCGGCTTGCTCGCGATATAGTTCCAAGGCGAGCGGATGGTTCTGCCAATCCCACGTCGTTGGATAATAGCCGATCCCGCGCGTGGTGTTGGTCGTCATCGCGCCGTCAAGCAACTCGTTAGGATGGATCAGGGTCGCCAGTGACTCACGAATCGGCAGGCCGTAATAACTGACGCCGGAATGGGGCTGACCACCGTTAGTGATGCAACCTTGGATCAAGACGACACGAGGGTGCCGTTTGGTTTCATTCAACTCATAGTGTTGCACTTGTTCGGACGTGAGCCCTTGAGTCACTTCGGCTAACCTTTTCGCGACTTCGAATTCGGCCTTTTGTATCGCACTGTGCGCTTCGAACTCGCCTAACCCTTCTTTGAGCCTGGTAATCAAAACAAGGTGGACAAATTTACTGAACCGCGACGCCTCGGCCCCCGGTCCCCACATATCGAGGATGGCGCTGCGCTGCACGCCCGTACCGGCCCGAATCGTCCCTTCATAAGCCGCGGTGGCAAGCACGGTCATGCCGGATAAGCGGTGTGTCAAGCCGTTGCCGACACCCTCCACCGGACCGATGGTTCCCGGAAAGACTTGAGCCTCGCTACCAATCTTCACTCTCGGCTCAACGACATCGCGAATGCCGGTGATACGCACGTGATCACCCGGTGAAACCACCTCGAATCTCGCCTCCCGGATGCACGGATCCCGCAGCACGAGTCGGCCGAGATCTTCAACTGCCAATTCCAATCTACCGCTCTGATAGCGATAAGAACTGCCGAGACGAATGTCGCGAACCGGAAAATCTGCGATATCGAGTTTCATATTTTTTCTTAGCCTCGACGACCGTTAGCGCTAGCATTCACTGAAACGATGATTCGCTCACCCTTCAGCGAGAGATTGTTTGCGATTTTTCTGATTTTTTGCCTCGTTCATTGCTTGAACGACTTGAACGACTTGACGGCTGGAACCAACCTTCAAAATCCTTCCTTCTCCAGCTTCCGTGCGAGGCGGTCATCGACCAGATCCTCGACCTTGAGTTTGGCGAACTTTGCATCGGTCTTGGCCAGAAGTTGCAAGGCGCTTTGTATCCCCTCTTTGGTCGGAATAATGCTGCGATCGTAAAGCACGCTTATTCTGTTGTACAGGTCTTCGCCGCTGTCCGTCGGAGCGAGCCGCAACCACTTCCTCAAACTGCGGATGACTGCCGGCTGATTGCTCTTATCTTGAATGAATCGGTTCGCTCTGATCAACCCTCTGAGAGTTTTCTCCACCGCGTCCGGCGAGCGGTCGATGAAACTTCGGGGAGCGACCAAACCGGTTCCTTGATATTTGATATTGAGCGTCGGCAGTTCCACCAAAATGCGGCCGCCCTTTTGGGTGATGACCCGGCTATAGGTATAGCCCAATACCGCCCCGTCGATAACGCCCGTCGTCACCGCCTGCGCCAAGACCGCGTCGTCGCCGATGGCGCGAATCTGGATTTTGTCGCGCTCCGCATTGAGACCCCAATGATCGAGCAAGATTTGCGTAAACATCCAGATGCCGCCGCCGATGCTTTGAACTCCGATAGTTTTCCCTTTTAAATCTTCCGGAGCGCGCACCTTCGTAGACACGGCGAAATAGCCATCCAGTCGGTTGATGAACCCTGCGACAAAAACGATATCGAGGCCTCCGGCCATCGCTCCTAGCGAGGCCCCCGTTGCCGACACGCTGTAGAATTGTGCTTCACCCGCCGCGACAGCGGCAATAGCGACCGGCCCGCTGCGCACCTGAACGACATCCACATCCAGGCCCTGTTCTTCGAAGAAGCGTTGATCCTTAGCGACAAATAAAAGGCCAGCTCGCTCGCTAAAATCTGCAAAAACCAGAGAGAGTTTTTTAGTTGGGGCCGCTGCTGTGGCAGAGAAACCGAGCAAATGAATTATCGCCAGCGTAATCAAAAGCCTTGTCGCGAAACCGATTAAAAGCCTTGACGACATCTGCCCTCCTTTGTCGCAGGATTAAATAATCATCACCTGCATGCTCTGACAGCAAGGAACTCGCCGTTACCCACCGGCACTAAACTAGTGACGAATTCGGGATCGGCTTTGACCACCGCAACGAACGACGCGACCTCCGCTGGATGAGAAGTAGCGTTGTCGACGACAAGTAAGCCGCCGGGCCGGAGCACGCGACGCAAATTCGGCCACCATCCG
>WNGE01001695.1_pt1 | contig 33169 bp, 21 predicted proteins | sample 5400651 | NCBI WGS metagenome assembly WNGE01 (sample SAMN13153370, study PRJNA577476) | soil metagenome | isolation source: 60 cm soil or saprolite under grassland replicate 2 | place: USA:California | collected 2016-06-15
AGGTAGCCGCGCCGGTGGCTGGTCGTCCTCCGGAAGAATCCGGCCACCCCGGCAGACTACTCGATATCCGGATCTACGCCAGTCGGACCGCCCGGCTCGGCGGGTCGCTGGCTCCGGCTTTCCAGCGCCGCCCGCAGTCTGTTCCACGAGCGACGTCCGTTGAGTTGGTGACGCCGGCCTGGAGTCCCGACCGGCTCACCCGTCGAACGCGTCCAGCCGGTCGCGGACCTGGGTGGCCTGGGGGTCGCCGAGCTCCTCGAAGATGACCAGCGCCTGCTGCCACGACTCGCGCGCTTCGTCCAGCCGGCCCAGGTCCACCTGGACGGTACCCAGGCTGGACAGCGTACGGGCCGCGCCCCGCCGGTCACCAAGCTCGTGCCGGATGACCAGCGACTGCTGGTAATGCTCGTACGCCCGGTCGAACTGCTTCTGCTTGTAACAGTTGTCGCCGAGGCTGTGCAGGGTCTCGCCCTCGCCGCGCCGGTCCCCGATCCCGCGCCGGACCTCCAGCGCCGCCTGGTAGTACGTGAGGGCCTGCCGGAGCCGGCCGCGCTCCTGGTGGGTGTCCCCGATCATCGTCAAGGTGAAGCCTTCGCCCCGCCGGTGCCCCAGCTCGCGGTTGATCACGAGAGCCGGCATCAGGTGGCGGAGCGCCTCCTCGAACCGGCCCATGCACCGGTAGCAGTCGCCGAGCACGTTCAGCGTGTAGCCCTCGCTCCACCTTTCACCGACCTCGCGTCCGATCACGAGGGCCTCTCTCAGGTGTTTGAGGGCCTCCTCGAACCGGCCGAGCTCCCGCAGGGTGTCGCCGATGTTGTATCGGGTCCAGCCTTCGCCGCGCCGGTTGCCGACCGCCTCGTTGCTCGCCAGCGCGTTGTGGAAATGCCGCAGCGCCTCGTCGAGCTGGCCCAGCCGGCGGTACGCGTTGCCGAGGTTGTTCTCGGTCCAGGCTTCGCCGTGCCGGTCGCCCTGCTGCCGGGCCGCGGCCAGTCCCACGTTGTGTGTGGTGATCCAGTCGGTGAAGTGTCCGTGCATGGCGAAGAAGTCCCACAGCACGGCCGGCAGCTTCCAGGCGATGACGTGCTGACCGCACTGTGCCGCGTGGTCGGTGGCGGCGACCAGGTTGGCGCGTTCGGCCACGAACCAGGCCAGCGCCTGCTCGCGCCCGTCGAAGGCCAGTGGTTGGACGGCCTCGTCCGGCTCGCGGGCTGCCAGGGGTACCCGTAGGCCGATCGGCGACAGGGCGCGTACCGCCGCGTCCGCGGTGTACAGGTACCAGGTCAACTCACGTTCCACGGCGGCGGCGCGCTCGGCTTCGGGTACCTCGCCGGCGTAGGCGGTGGCGTAGAGCCGCAGCTGGTCGTGGAACCGGTACCGGTCCGGCCCGATCTCTTCGAGCAGGTGACCACCGGCGAGGAGGTTCAGCAGCCGGCGCACCTGGGTGGGCGGGTGACCGGCGAGCGCGGCGGTCCCGGATGCGCTGAAGTCCGGGCCCTGGTGCAGACCAAGCAGCCGGAACAGCCGTGCCGCCTCGGGCGGCAACGAGTGGTACGACCAGCGGAAGGCGGTACCGATGCCGGCGGCACCGTTGCCGCGTTCCGCGGTCAGCTCGTCGGCCAGCTCGACCAGCGCCAGCTCGGGACCGGCGGCCACCCGCCGCGCGGCGATCCGCAGCGCCAGCGGCACACCGTCGCACAGCCGCGCCAGTTCTGCGGCGGCGTCGGGTTCGGCGTCCACCCGCGCGCCGACCTGTTCGCGAAGCAGCGCGATCGCCTCGGCCGGGTCGAGCCTGCCGACCGGCACCGTCGGGATGCCCCCGCCGGTGAGCCTGCCCCGGCTTGTCATGATCACCGCGCAGCTGGGGGAGTCCGGCAGCAGCGGGTTGACCTGCTCGACGGCGTTGGCGTTGTCCAGCAGGATGAGCACCCGCCGGCCGCTCAGCAGGGACTGGTACAGCTCGGCCCGCGCGTCCACCCCGACCGGGATCTTCTCGCGGGGGATCCCGAGCGCCGGCAGGAACTCGTCCAGTGCCTGCTCCGGTGTCACCGGCCGCTCGGGGTCGTGGCCACGAAGATTCACATACAGCTGGCCATCCGGGAAACGCGTCCGGATCTGGTGGGCGAAGTGGACAGCCAACGCGGTCTTGCCGATGCCGGCGGGTCCGACAACCATCATCACCGTGCCGGTGCTTCGAGCGACGTCACCATCGAGCATCCGGGTCAACTCGGCGAGGTGCCCGGCACGTCCGACAAAGCCGGGGATCGGCGCGGGAAGCTGTCGCGGTGCCGCCGGTGTATCTCCCACGAGGTTCGACTGTAGACCAGGGTACGACGGTGGACCGGGGCCGCTCCCGAGGGGAGCGGCCCCGGTGTCGGGGTGGGTCAGCCGAGCTGGTCGGTCCGGTCGGTGGCGAGGATCAGCTGGTACGTGCTGATCCGCTTGGGCGCCGCGTCCCCGTGCCGGGTCAGCAGCTCATGGGCCAGCAGTTGCCGGTCAGATGACCCGTTCGTTGCCGCCGTCGACGGATACCTGGGCGCCGGTGGTGGCTCCGAAAGCGTCCGAGCAGAGCGCCGCCACCAGCTCACCGACCCGGGCACTGGTCACCTCGACGTGCAACAGGTTGCGCCGCTTGTACTCCGCGACGGTCAGGCCGTACCGGGCGGCCCGCTCGGCCAGCAGCTCCTCGGTCCACAGCCCGGTGTCGAAGACCGCGTCCGGGTGTACCACGTTGACCCGGATCCCGTCCTCGGCCCACTCCAGCGCGGCGACCCGGGCCAGCTGGGTGACCGCGGCCTTGGACGCGGAGTAGGCGGCCGCTCCCGGCCCCGGCGCCGGCACGTTCTTGGAGGCGATCACCACCACCCGGCCGCCGCGCGGGGCCAGCGCCAGCAACGGATGGGCGGCGCCGAACAGGTATCCGATCGAGTCCGCGTTGACCGCCATGGTGCGCCGCCACGCCTGCGCGTCGAACTCGGCCAGCGGCCGGGTACCGGGGAAGATGCCGGCGGCGGCCACCACGATGGCGATCCCGCCGAAGCGCTCCACTCCCCGCTGGATCGCATCGTCCACTGTGGACGGTTCGGTCACGTCGGCCTGGACCGCCAGGTAGTCCGGCGCGTCGACCTCGTGCGCGGTCAGGTCGAGCCCGATCACCGCGGCACCGCCCGCACGCAGCGCCTGCGCGCAGGCCCGGCCGATGCCGGACGCCGCCCCGGTGACCAACGCGACCTCGCCGGTGTACGGCGCCCGGGGCCCGGCCCGGTGCAGCTTGGCCTGCTCCAGCTCCCAGTACTCCACGTCGAACAGGTCGGCGGCGGGCAGCGCCTGGTACCCGTCCACCGACTCGGCGGTCATGATGACGTCGATGGTGTGCCGGTAGATGTCGGCTGCGATGTCCGCGTCCACCGCCCGGGGCCCGACGGTCAGCATGCCGTACCCGGGATCCAGCAGTACCCGGGGGGCCGGGTCGAGCATGGTCAGCGGTACCCCACGCCGGCCCTGGTGCTCGTCGAAGTACTCGCGGTACGCCACCGCGTACCCCGCGACGTCGTGCCCCACCAACGGAACCCGCTTGGTCCGGATCACGTGGTCCGGGGTCAACGGTCCCCGGGTGGCCAGCGAGCCGAGGTCGGGCCGGGTGACGAAGCCGCCGACGCGCGCGTCGTCGTGCCGGCTGACCACCATCGGCTGCCCGGCCAGCTCGGAGATCTCCCGGCGCAGCCGGGCCAGCTCGACCGCCGGCACCGCCAGCCGACCCAGGTCCGTCCACTGTGGACGGTGCGGGGCCAGGAACCGCTCGGCCCGCCGGATCAGCTCGACGTGCCGCCGGTACGCCTGCCCGGTGTCGGTACCGAAGGTGAACAGCCCGTGGTTCATCAGCACCAGGCCCGGCGTATCCGGACCGAGCTGACCGGGGACGGTGCCGGCGCAGAGCTTCGCCAGGTCGAACCCGGGCATCACGTACGGGACGCAGGGCAGCTCGTCGCCGTACACCTCGCGGATCACGGCCAGCCCGTCCGGCTGGTTGGTCAACGCGATCAGCGCGTCGGCGTGGCTGTGCAGCACCGCCGGGTACGGCAGCAGCGCGTGCAGCAACGACTCCACGCTCGGGTCCGGCGCGGACGCGTCCAACCGGGCGGTTCGCAGCTCGTTCATCATCCGCGAATCGGACAGCTTGTCCAGGCTCAGCAACCGTCGCAGGGAGTCCAGCCGCAGCGCGGTGAAGCCCGCCGGCTCGATCGTGGCGAGGTCCCAGCCGCTGCCCTTGACGTAGAGCACCTCGACCGGGTCGCCGTACACGTCCACCACGTGCGTCTTGACCGAGGTGTTGCCGCCGCCGTGCAGCACCAGCGTGTCCTCCGCGCCGAGCAGGCGGGAGCCGTACACGCACTGGCCGAGCGGGTCGTCGGCACCGGGCGCGGCGGTGGGGTCCCAGCGGTCCGCGATCACCCGCCGACGATACCGGCCGGGGCCAGCTCGGCCACGGGTACCCGGGTGCGCAGCCGCCAGGCGGCGGCCGCTGCGGCGGCCAGGCAGACCGGCACCAGGAGGAAAGCCAGGTGCGGGCCGACCCGGTCGGCCACCAGGCCGAGCACGAACGGGGCGAGCCCGACCGCCAGCCCGGCCGAGTAGGTCAGCCGGGCCATGGCGAGGTCGGCCTGCCCGCCAGAGTGCGCGACGGCGAGCGCCACGCCCAGCGGGAAGTGCAGCGCGTTGCCCAGCCCGAGGATGACCAGACCGAGGAAGGCCAGCCAGGGCACCGGCGCGAACCAGAAGACGGCGAACCCGAGCGCGCTCACCGACAGCGCGCCGAGCAGCGCCTGCGGCGGTGACCAGCGCAGCAGGATCCGGCCGCCGGCGAGCCGGCCGAGGCACATGCCCGCCACCACCGCGGAGAGCGCCGCGGTGGCCAGGCCGGCGGAGGCGTGCGAGTGCACCCGTAGCACGTCGGCGACCCAGAGGTTGAGGCTCACCTCGACCGAGCCGGTGGCCAGCACGCACCACCAGGCGATCCGGAACGTGCGGGGCAGCCGACCGGCCGTGCTGGTCGGCGGGACCGGACGCGCGTCGGGTGTGCGTACCCGCAAAGCAAGCGCCACCACCGCGAGCAGGACGGTGATGCCCGCGACCAGGGCGAGCCCGGGCCGCCAGCCCCAGCCGGCGCGGATCATCGCGCCCATGACCAGCGGCGCGAGCAGGCCGATCCCGGCGGCCACCGCGTTGGCCTCACTGATCGCGGCCGGGCCGTGCCCTTGGCGCTCGCTCCGCTCGCGCGGGCCCGTGGCCTCTAGGGCGACGCCTTCCCTCGTCGCTTCGCTCCTCAGTCCAGACGCCGCCGGCCCCGGGCCGTGCCCTTGGCGCTCGCTCCGCTCGCGCGGGCCCGTGGCCTCTAGGGCGACGCCTTCCCTCGTCGCTTCGCTCCTCAGTCCAGACGCCGCCGGCCCCGGGCCGTGCCCTTGGCGCTCGCTCCGCTCGCGTTCGCTCCTCAGTCCAGACGCCGCCGGCCCCGGGCCGTGCCCTTGGCGCTCGCTCCGCTCGCGCGGGCCCGTGGCCTCTAGGGCGGCCTCTTCCCTCGTCGCTTCGCTCCTCAGTCCAGACGCCGCCGGCCCCGGGCCGTGCCCATCGTGGTGGTCGGAGAGCGCGGCCATCACGATGTTCACCACGGAGGTACCCAGCATCGCGGCGAGCGCGGCCAGCAGGAGTGTGCCCCACAGTGGCCGGAGGACCCAGAACCCGAGGGTCATCAGGCTCACCCCGACCAGCCCGACCCAGATCACCCGGTGCCGGCCATACCTGCGGACCAGGGCCGGCATGAGCGTGCCGCAGAGCAGGGCGCCCACCGCGAAGGCGGTGCCGTGCAGGCCGGCCACGCCCCGGCTGGTGTGCTGTTCCAGCCGCAGCAGCGGGACGACCGGCCCGAAACCATAGAAGAAATAGCCGAACACGGCGATCTGGCCGTAGGCCAGCCAGGTGAACCGGTCCCGGGCCAAAGACATTCTTCGACGGTACGCCCGGCTCAGCGGCCGCCCGGTAGTCCTTTGTCCAGGCCGGCCCGGCGCAGCGCGTCGGCGAGCGCCCCGCCGGCGTCGGGCCGGCCGCGGTCCTGCCGTTGCCCGCCCCGACCCCCGGTCCGCTCCCGGCGTCCCTTGTCCGGCAACGGTTCCGCTTGGTCCTCCAGGCGCAGGGTCAGCGAGATCCGCTTGCGCGGGATATCGACGTCGAGCACCTTGACCCGCACGATATCGCCCGGCTTGGCCACATCCCGCGGGTCCTTGACAAAGCTCTGTGACATCGCCGACACGTGTACCAGCCCGTCCTGGTGTACCCCGATATCGACGAACGCGCCGAAGGCTGCGACGTTGGTCACGACCCCCTCCAGCACCATGCCCGGCGTCAGGTCGGCGAGCGTCTCGACGCCCTCGGCGAAGGTCGCGGTCTGGAACGCCGGGCGCGGGTCCCGGCCGGGCTTCTCCAGCTCCTTGAGGATGTCGGTGACGGTCGGCAGGCCGAACGTGCCGTCCACGAACTCGCCCGGCTTCAGCTTGCGCAGCAGCGTCCCGTTGCCCATCAGCGAGCGCAGGTCGGTACCGGCCGCGCTGACGATCCGGCGGACCACCGGGTAGGCCTCCGGGTGCACGCTGGACGCGTCCAGTGGGTCGTCGCCGTCGGGGATGCGCAGGAAGCCGGCGCACTGCTCGAACGCCTTGGGCCCCAGCCGCGGTACCTCCTTGAGCGCCCGCCGGCTGCGGAACCGCCCGTTGGCGTTGCGGTGCAGCACGATGTTCTCGGCCAGCCCGGCGCCGATCCCGGAGACCCGGGTCAGCAGCGGTACCGACGCGGTGTTGAGATCCACCCCGACCCCGTTGACGCAGTCCTCGACCACCGCGTCCAGCGACCGGGACAGCTTGGTCTCCGACAGGTCGTGCTGGTATTGCCCGACCCCGATGGACTTCGGGTCGATCTTCACGAGCTCGGCCAGCGGGTCCTGGAGCCGGCGCGCGATGGACACCGCACCGCGCAGTGACACGTCCATTCCGGGCAGTTCCTGCGCGGCGTACGCGGACGCCGAGTAGACCGAGGCGCCGGCCTCGGAGACCACCACCTTGGTGAGCTTGGCCTGGGGATACCGCGAGATCAGGTCGGCGGCCAGCCGGTCGGTCTCCCGGGACGCGGTACCGTTGCCGATCGCGATCAGCTCCACCCTGTGCTGGGCGCACAGCCGGGCCAGCGTGCCGATCGACTCGTCCCACCGGCGGGCCGGTACGTGCGGGTAGATCGTCTCGGTCGCGACCACCTGTCCGGTCCCGTCCACCACGGCCACCTTGACGCCGGTACGGAATCCAGGGTCCAGACCCATCGTCGGGCGGGTACCGGCCGGAGCGGCCAGCAGCAGGTCCCGCAGGTTGGTCGCGAACACCCGGACCGCCTCCTCCTCGGCCTGCTGGAAGAGCCGGGTACGCAGGTCGATGCCGAGGTGCACCAGGATCCGGGTACGCCAGGCCCAGCGCACCGTGTCGGAGAGCCACCGGTCAGCCGGCCGACCCTGGTCCACGATGCCGAACCGGCCCGCGATGGCCGCCTCGAAGCCACTCGCGTCGCCGTCGTCGGTGGGCTCCAGGACCAGGTCGAGGGCCTCCTCCTTCTCACCCCGGAACAGGGCGAGGATCCGGTGCGAGGGCAGCTTGGTCAGCGGCTCGGCGAAGTCGAAGTAGTCGGCGAACTTGGCGCCCTCGTCCTGCCTGCCGTCGCGTACCTTCGACACGATCCGGCCCTTCGACCACATCCGCTCGCGCAGGGTACCGATCAGGTCGGCGTCCTCGGCGAAGCGCTCCACCAGGATGGCCCGCGCGCCCTCCAGCGCGGCCGCCGCATCCGGTACGCCCTTGTCCGGGTCGATGAAGGCGGTCGCGGCGGACTTCGGGTCCACGCCCGGATCGCCGAGCAGCCCGTCGGCCAGCGGCTCCAGCCCCGCCTCGCGGGCGATCTGCGCCTTGGTCCGCCGTTTGGGCTTGTACGGCAGGTAGATGTCCTCCAGCCGGGCCTTCGAGTCGGCGGCGAGGATCTGCGCCGCCAGCGCGTCGTCGAGCTTGCCCTGGCCGCGGATGGAGTCCAGGATCGCGGCCCGCCGCTCCTCCAACTCGCGCAGGTAGCGCAGCCGCTCCTCGAGGGTGCGCAGCTGGGTGTCGTCGAGCGCGCCGGTGGCCTCCTTCCGGTACCGGGCGATGAACGGTACCGTCGCCCCGCCGTCGAGCAGCTCGACGGCCGCGGTCACCTGCCCGTCCCGTACCCCGAGCTCGGTTGCGATGCGCTGATGGATGGCGGTCGTCACGACGAGCATTGTGCCGGCGCCGCGCCCGCCCGGTGGCGCCACCCCCCGAGCCCCCCGGCGATTGTCCAGTTTTGTTTGGTCAGCGCCGCGAAGTATGGCCAGGACGGCCTGGACTTCGATAGACAGTGATGGTCCGGCCACCTGGGCACCCGCAGGGGCGAGCGGGGGCCCAGGTGGACCGGTCAGCCCCCGGGGCGGACGACGTCCGGACCTCCGGGCGGAGCGAGCGCCATCATTACCGCAGGATGCCGGTGTGACCCAGTGAGTAGCGGCCGGGCTGCGGCCAGACACACAGGCCGTGCGGCTCGCTCCCGGTGGGGATCTTCGCGATCAGGTGACCGTCACCTGCGTCCAGGGCGTACACCACCGAGTGGTACCGGCCGGACAGCCAGAGCACCTTGCCGTCCGCGGACACCCCGCCCATGTCCGGGCTGCCGCCACCCGGGATCCGCCACTTCGCGACGAGCGAGTTGCTGGCGAAGTCGAAGATTGATATCGAACCTTCGCCCCGGTTGGAGATGTACATCCACTTCGAGTCGCGGGAGATGTAGAGCCCGTGCGCCCCGGCACCGGTGGGCAGGAAGGTCGGCGCACTGAAGGTGTCGCCGTTGAGGATCCACACGCCCGAGTTCTGCATGTCGGCGACGTACCAGGTCCGGCCGTCCGGGGAGATCTTCACGTCCTGCGGCATCGGGTGCCGGGCCTGGATGTGCTGCTGCCCGATGATCTCCTGCCGTACCGTGTCCACCTTGACCAGGTCGCCGGAGAACTCGCAGCTGGCGATGAAATACCGCCCGTCCGGGGAGAAGTCGGCGTGGTTGATCCCGTCGCACTGCACCGGCAGCACCTTGTGTACGGCCATGGTGTGCGGGTCCCGGAACACGATCTGGTGGTCCCGCTCGGCCATCACCACGGCGAACCTGCCGTCCGGCGTGAAGTAGAGGTTGTACGGGTCGCTCACCTGCACCGGAGCCCCGAACGTGCCGGTCGCCGCGTCGATCGGGGTGAGCCAGCCGCTGGTGTCGCTGTTGACCCAGAGGGTACGCAGGTCCCACGACGGCACCACGTGCTCCGGCCCGACCGGCACCCGGTGCGTCTCGATCACCTTCAGCGTGGCCGGATCGATCACCGACACCGTGTTGCTCGCGTGGTTGGGCACGTACACCCGGGCCACGTCCTGCCGCACCGCCGGGGACAGCGCGTCCGGCCGGTCGGCCGCGTAGAGGTCTTTCGGGTCCAGGATCGGCGGCATGCCCGGCAGCAGGTTGCCCCCGGCCGTGGCCGCGCTCGCGGTGTCGACCGGGCCGGGGGAGCCCATCCTCATCCCGGCCATCGGGTCGGCGCTGGCCGTGGCCGCGGGCGTCGGCTGGCAGGCCGACAGGGCCAGCGGGAAGACGGCGATCAGGCCCAGAAAGGAACGGGACACGGGGGTACGCGACATCAACTCACCAGTTCTGTCATGGTCACCGGGTGCAGGCCACGCCGTCGTAGCCCGTCGAGGATGGCGGGCAGCGCGGCGACCGTGCCGGCGTGCCCGAAGTGCAGGCTGACGATCGACCCGTTGTGTACCCCGTCCAGCGTGGTACGGGTCACCGCGGCCGCGCCGGGGTCGCGGTAGTCCAGCGAGTCCAGGTCGTACGACAGGCAGGTCGGGTACCCCGCCCGGCTGGCCTGGGCCCGGATCACCGGCGTCGAGTACCGGGTCTGCGAGGGCCGGAACCAGCGGCCGATCGAGCCGGTCAGCGTCTTCAACCGGGCCGCGCATGCAGCTATCTCCGCGAATGCCTGGGTAGGGCTCATCTTCGCGATCTCGGCGTGGTTCTCGGTGTGGTTGCCCAGCTCGTGCCCGCCGTCCAGGATCAGCCTGGCCATCTCCGGCTGCTCGCCGAGCCAACTGCCCACCGCCAGTACGGTCACCCGGGCGGTACCCCGATCCAGCTCGGCCAGCAGTTGCCGGACCAGTCCCGGGTCGCCCTGCCCGTGGAAGGTCAGCGCGACGGCGGGCCGGTCGGCCGGCCCGTGTACCACCTCGGGCGGGAGGAGGCTCGACGGGCTCGGTGCCACCGAGTCCGGCGGTCCGCCGCTCGTACCCCCGCCGGAAGCGTGGCCCACCTGGGCGGTGCCGCAGCCCGCGGCGCCCAGCCCGGCAGCGGTTGCCGCGGCGGCGCGCAACGCGGTTCGACGATCCACTGGACTCCCCCCGGGGTCTGCCGCCCACACCCTAAGGTGCTGGTCCCGGCCAGACCAGTCGAGGCTCTCAATGGTTCCTCACATCCGCCTGCCCGCCAGGCGGAATTATCGAAGAAACTCAATCAGGAAGGCTTCCTAACAGAGCGCGCCTTCGGCAGAATCGGGCCCACACCCTGGTCTAACCCGAAACGGAGAAGCCGTGAGACGTCGCCCGATCATGATCGCCGGTGGCGCGGCCACCCTCGTCGCGGCGATCGTCGTCGGCGGAGTGGCCACCAGCCAGGCCGCCACCAACGCGCCACCAAAGGTCGTCAACCCGCCGGCGGTATCGCTGGCCGCCTCGCCCTATATCTATCCGGTGACCGGTGGCAAGGACCCGGTGGCGGTGATGCGGGCCACCGGCGTCAAGGCCTTCACCCTGGCCTTCATCCTCAGTAACGGCGGGTGCACCCCGGTGTGGGACGGCGCCGGCGGGCTGACCGCGGCCGGTCCGATCAACCGGATCAACGCGATCCGCAAGGCTGGCGGTGACGTGGTCATCTCGATCGGCGGCGCGTCCGGTACGAAGCTGGGCAACAAGTGCGGTAGCGCGTCGGCACTGGCCGCGGCTTACCAGAAGGTGATCAACGCGTACAAGCTGCGCGCCATCGACATCGACCTGGAGGCCGGCGAGGTCTCCCAGTCGGCGAAGGTGGTCGGCGCGCTGAAGATCATCAAGAAGAACAACCCGAGCGTGCAGACCATCATCACCCTCGGCGTCGGCCCGAACGGGCTGCAGGGTGGCGAGGCGAAGGTCCCGGGTCAGGCCGCCGCGATCGGCTCGCCGATCGACGTGTGGTCGATCATGCCGTTCGACTTCTGCGGCGGCGGCACGCCGAACATGACCAAGCTGACCATCTCCGCCAGCGAGGGCCTGCACCGGCAGCTCAAGGCCGCGCTCAAGGAGAGCGACGCGAAGATCTACAGCCGGCAGGGCATCTCCTCGATGAACGGCCACACCGACTGCCGCGGCGAGAACGTCAGCGTGCAGGACTTCAAGAACATGCTGGCGTACGAGCGGCAGCACCATCTGGCGCGGTTCACCTTCTGGGAGCTCAACCGGGACGGCAACCTGCAGTACACGAAGGTGATCGCCCAGTACAAGGGCTGACCACCGGCTGGCCGACCCGGATCTATTCATCGACGGAGATCTTCCTCGATCGCGTCGGCCGGCGTAACATACCGAGGACGAGGCCGCTCCCCCCGTGGCGGCCTCGTCCTCTTTCCCTGGTCGGCGGTACTTAATCGGTCGGTAAGTGTCGGACCGCCCACCTAGTCTGTCGGCGTGAATGCTGTCATCGAGGTGGAGCGCCTCGTCAAGCTCTACCAGAACGTGCGTGCCCTGGACGGCCTCGACCTCGCCGTCCCTGAGGGCACCGTGCTGGGCCTGCTGGGACCCAACGGCGCGGGCAAGACGACCTGCGTCCGGGTCCTGTCCACGCTGCTGGCGCCGGACTCCGGGCGGGTGTCGATCGGCGGGATCGACGTGCTGAAACATCCCCAGCAGGTGCGCCGGATCGTCGGCTTGTCCGGGCAATACGCAGCGGTCGACGAATATCTGACCGGATACGAAAACCTGGAGATGATCGGACGCCTCTACCACCTCGGCCGGCAGGACGCCCGGACCCGGGCGGAGGAGCTGCTGGCCCGGTTCGACCTGACCGATGCGGCCGGCCGCACGGTCAAGACCTACTCGGGTGGCATGCGGCGCCGACTCGACCTGGCCGGGGCGCTGGTCGCGAGCCCACCGGTGATCTTCCTCGACGAGCCGACCACCGGACTCGACCCGCGCAGCCGGCTCAGCATGTGGGAGGTGATCGGGGAGCGGCTACGCCAGGGGGCGACCCTGCTGCTGACCACCCAGCACATGGAGGAGGCCGACCAGTTGGCCGACGACATCGTGGTGCTCGACCGGGGCAAGGCGATCGCCCGGGGTACCCCGGACGAGCTCAAGCGCCAGATCGGCGGGGAGCGGCTGGAGGTGGCCGTGGTCCGCCGCGACGACCTGTCCGCGGTGACGTCGATCCTCAAGCCGCTGGGCACCGCCGAGCCGGTGGTGGACGGCGAGGCGCACCTGGTGGCCGTACCGGTCAGCAGTGGCGTACGCGCGCTGACCGAGGCCGTACGCCAGCTGGATACCGCCGACATCCAGGTCGCCGACATCGGGATACGCCGGCCCACGCTCGACGACGTGTTCCTCCGGCTGACCGGGCGTGTGGCGACCGACGCGACCGACGAGACGCAGACCGAGAAGAAAGGCAGGAAGGCGTGAGCACGCTGGCCCTCGCGGTGACCGATGGCTGGGTGGTCACCAGGCGCAACCTCCTCAAGATCAAGCGGATACCGAACCTGTTGATCTTCTCCACCATCCAGCCGATCATGTTCGTCCTGCTGTTCGCCTACGTGTTCGGCGGCGCCATCCCGATACCCGGGGTCAACTACCGCGAATACCTGATGGCCGGCATCTTCACCCAGACGGTCGCGTTCGGTGCCAGCATCACCGCGATCGGACTGGCCGAGGACCTGCAACGGGGGATCATCGACCGGTTCCGGTCGCTGCCGATGTCCCGGGCCGCCGTGCTGATCGGGCGGACCACCTCCGACCTGCTCAACAACGTGCTCGTGGTGGCGGTCATGTCGATCTGCGGGCTGCTGGTCGGCTGGCGGATCCACACCGACGTGCTGCATGCGATCGCCGGCTTCGCCCTGCTGTTCGCCTTCGGCTACGCGATGAGCTGGATCTCGGCGACGATCGGCCTGTCGGTCAGCAGCGTCGAGGTGGCGCAGAGTGCCGGGTTCATCTGGCTCTTCCCGCTGACCTTCCTGTCCAACGCGTTCGTCCCCACCAAGTCCCTGACCCCGTGGCTGCAGAAGGTGGCCGACTGGAACCCGATCAGCTCGATCGTGCTGACCCTGCGCGACTTGTGGGGCAACACCGGCCTGGCCCGGGGCTCCGGCTTCCCGGCCGAGCATCCGCAGCTGTTGTCGACGCTGTGGATCCTCGGCATCCTGGCGGTGTTCCTGCCGCTGTCCATCGCCAAGTACCGCCGGGCGGCGGTCCGGTGAACCGCTGACCCGTTCCGCACGTAGCCAGGCGTCGAGGGGCCGCTCCCGCCGAGCGGCCCCTCGACTGTCTGCGATCTGCCGGACTACCTCGCGATGAACAGGTAGTCGGCCTGGTAAGGCACCTTCGCGATCGGCGTGGTGTACGGGTCACACGCCCCGGCCGGGGCCACCCCGCCGATGGTGTTCAGCCGGAGGATCTCCACCGTGTTGGCGAGCAACCCGGTCGAGGCGCCGGACTGGGTCGCGTCCAGATCCAGCTCGGCGATGTTGCCGGTACCGTTCGCGGTCTTCGCGAGCAGCTTGCCGGTCACCGCGCTGTGGTCCCGGGCCACCCACTGCGGCGGGCCGGCGTCGTCCTTGACGAACGAGTGCGCGATCCCGAACTGCAGGGTGGCGCTGACGTTGTGCTGGGTGAAGGCGAACCCGCCGTCGGGCTGGCGGGTGCATGCGTAGATCTGCTCGCCGGTGACCACCGAGGCGACGAAGCTGGACTGGGCGAACGGGTCGCCCGCGGTCCGACCGGTACGGAAGAGCTGACCGCGTACCGCTCCGCCCGGGAACTGCGCGGTGTGCAGGTTGGCGTAGAAGTCGTTCGGCCGGTTGGCGATCCGGTGCAGCAGGTCAGGCTTGACGCCCTTGACCTCGCCGGCCACCCCGGAGACCGAGGCGGGCAGCCCACCCGGCGCGGCGAACAGCCCGACCGCGACCGGCCCATTCGTGCCGACCGTACCCTCGTGGACGTGCCCGTTGGTCGGCGCGCCGATCCCGGACCAGGTGAACGAGTAGTCGAGCTTGCCGTCACGCGCGCCGACGAAGGCGGTGGCCTGCCCGTCGGGGTCACCGACCGCCGGCCCGCCCGGCACCGGTACCTCCTGGTCACCGCCGAGCAGCGCGGACAGCGGGCCGCCGCGCAGCACCGCGGTGAGGTCGACCGGGTGGGTCACCTTGTGCAGCTGGCCACGGACCGCACCGCCGGGAAACTCGGTCGTGTGCAGGTTGGCGTAGAAGCTGCCGGGGTTGTTCTTCAGGTTGTCCAGCAGCGTCTGGTCGGTGACCGTGACCGAGCCGATCGTGGCGGTCAGGCTCGGGTCGGCCAGACCGGCGCCGAAGAACGGCACCTGCACCGCCCCGTTGGTGCCGGACGCGCCGGCATGGACATGGCCGGCGGACAGCGCACCCAGGTTCTTCCACTTGATGGCGAACGAGACCTGGTTGCCCTTGATCCGGAGTATCTCGACGGCCTGCCCGTCCCGGTCACCCACCGCCGGACCGCCGGGTACCGGCACCTCGTTGCGTCCCTCGAGTACGGCGGCGAGGAAGGTACCCGCGTTGGTCGGGTCACCCGGTGGCGGTGGTGTCGGGTCGTTGTGCGCCTGGGCCACCTGGCCGGCGGCGAGGGCGACTCCGGTACCGAAGACGGTGGCGGCGGCGAGGGTGACCGCGAGCCGGGTGTGCTTCGTGCGGAACATGGCGCTCCCCTGTGCGTGTTCGCCGGCGCCCTGTTGCCCCGGCGATCGCTACTCACACGAGAGCTGATCTGGAACGGTTCGATTCTTCTTGGTCCTTGGCTGCGCTTGGGGTTTGTCGCTGGCGGCTCGGGTGCGGGTGGCTGGCGTGGGAGCGGGAGCCGAGGGTGGATAGGGTAGCGGGGGAGCGGCTGGCGGTTGGGGTTCGGCTGTTGGCGCGCCGAGTTGCCGGAGTCTGGCTAACGTAGGGATCAATGACCGGACGAATTCCGATCGAAGATGTGGCGCCGTCTGTCGCGTGTGGACGCTACCCGGCGAAGGCGGTGGTTGGTGAGCTTGTGCCGGTGTCGGCGCTCTCCTACCTGGAAGGGCACGGCGCGCTCGGCTGCAACGTGGTCTGGCAGGGGCCGGACGGGCGGGTCCGGCCGTTCACCCGGATGCGTCCGGGGGGCCCGGGTACCGACCGGTGGCACGGCACCATCAAGCCGGACCTGACCGGGCGTTGGACGTTCATCGTCGAGGCGTTCGCCGACCCCTACCTGACCTGGCGGGACGCGGTCCAGAAGAAGATCGCCGCCGGGCAGGGCGTCGAGGACCTGGCCAACGACCTGGTCGACGGCGCCGAGGTGCTCAAGCAGGCGGAGAAGCTGGTGCCGACCGAGTCGGCGCCGGAGGTGCACGCCGCGGCCGAGGCGCTGGCCGACGAGGAACTGCCGCTGTTCGCCCGGGTGTCGCCGGCGCTGGACCTCGCCGAGCTGCTCTGGGAGTACCCGGTACGCGAGCATGTCACCAGCACCTCCACCCGGTCGCTCTGGGTCGACCGCAAGCGGGCGCTGTTCTCCGCTTGGTACGAGTTCTTCCCGCGCTCCGAGGGAGCCGTGGTCGGACCGCACGGCGAGCCGATCCGGCACGGTACCTTCCTGACCGCCGCCAAACGCCTGCGGGGCGTGGCGGACATGGGCTTCGACATCGTCTACCTCCCGCCGATCCACCCGATCGGCCGGATCAACCGCAAGGGACGCAACAACGCGCTGGTCGCCGCCGAGGGCGACGTGGGCTCGCCGTGGGCTATCGGCGCGGCCGAGGGCGGGCACGACGCGATCCACCCGGAGCTGGGTACCCTCGCGGACTTCCGCCGGTTCATCGACCAGGCTCGAAATGTCGGGCTGGAGGTCGCGATGGACCTGGCATTGCAGTGCGCGCCGGACCATCCCTGGGTGCACGAGCACCCGGAGTGGTTCACCACCAAGCCGGACGGGACCATCGCCTACGCGGAGAACCCGCCGAAGAAATATCAGGACATCTACCCGGTCAACTTCGACAACGACCCGGTCGGCATCCGCGAGGAGGTGCTGCGGGTCACCCTGCACTGGGTGGCCCAGGGCATCAAGGTGTTCCGGGTGGACAACCCGCACACCAAGCCGGTCAACTTCTGGGAGTGGCTGATCTGGAAGGTGAAGGCGGTCGATCCGGATGTCATCTTCCTCGCTGAGGCGTTCACCCGCCCGGCGATGATGCACGGGCTCGGGAAGATCGGCTTCACCCAGTCGTACACCTACTTCACCTGGCGTACCACCGCGTGGGAACTCCGGCGCTACTGCGAGCAGCTGGTCGCCTCGGTGGACTGGATGCGGCCCAACTTCTGGCCCAACACGCCGGACATCCTGCACGAGACGCTCCAGCACGGCGGTCCGCCGATGTTCAAGATCCGGGCGGTGCTGGCCAGCATGCTCAGCCCGTCGTGGGGCCTGTACTCCGGTTACGAGCTGTACGAGCACGTGCCGCGCCCGGGTGCCGAGGAGTACCTGGACAACGAGAAGTACCAACTGCGCCCCCGGGACTGGGACGGCGCACTCCACAGTGGACGGTCGCTGGCCCCATACCTGGCCCGGCTCAACGCGATCCGGCGGCGCAACCCGGCCCTGCACTGGCTGCGCAACCTGCGCTTCCACGAGATCGACAACGACGCGGTGCTCTGCTTCTCCAAGCGTGACCCGGAGACCGGCAACACCGTGCTCGTGGTGTGTTCCTTTGACTCAACCGGCATTCAGTGGGGTAACACGACCCTGGACCTGCCCGCGCTGGGATTCGACTGGCACGAGCGGTTCACGGTGCGGGACGAACTGACCGGCGTGTCGTACGACTGGGGGCAGTACAACACCGTCCGGCTCGATCCCCACCTGGAGCCGGCACACATATTCACGGTGCGCCGCCACGACTAGCGGGCACCAACAGGCTGGGTTAGGTGGGATCGATGGACCTGATGGAGCATCCACGGCAGGCCGACCCGGCCCGGGAGCGCGGCGGCGACCCCGCGGTCGGCCCACGGGATCGCGCCGGCGACCTCGCTGAGGGTAGCCATGTCGCCGCCGACGGGACGGTCGAGCATCCGGCCGCGAGCGACTTCGGTCACGCGCGGGCGCTGCCGGCTGACCGGACCTGGTTCCAGCGGGCGGTCTTCTACGAGGTGCTGGTACGCGCCTTCCACGACTCCAACGCGGACGGCTCCGGCGACCTGGGTGGACTCATCGAACAACTTGACTATCTGAAGTGGCTCGGCGTGGACTGCCTGTGGCTGCCGCCGTTCTACGACTCCCCGCTGCGCGACGGCGGGTACGACATCCGGGACTTCTACAAGGTGCTGCCCGACTTCGGTGCCGTCGAGGACTTCGTCGCGCTGCTCGACGCGGCGCACAAGCGCGGCATCCGGGTGATCACCGACCTGGTGATGAACCACACCTCCGACTCGCACCCGTGGTTCCAGGAGTCCCGGCGGGAGCCGGACGGCCCGTACGGCGACTACTACGTGTGGAGCGACACCGACGAGCGCTACTCCGGTGCCCGGATCATCTTCGTGGACACCGAGGAGTCCAACTGGACCTACGACCCGGTACGCCGGCAGTTCTACTGGCACCGGTTCTTCTCGCACCAGCCCGACCTGAACTACGCCAACCCGGCCGTGCAGACCGAGATGCTCAACGTGCTGCGTTTCTGGCTCGACCTCGGCATCGACGGCTTCCGGCTCGACGCGGTGCCCTACCTGTTCGAGGCCGAGGGCACCAACTGCGAGAACCTGCCGGAGACCCACGCGTTCCTCAAGCAGTGCCGCAAGGTGATCGACGACGAGTATCCGGGCCGGGTGCTGCTCGCCGAGGCCAACCAGTGGCCGGCGGACGTGGTGGAGTATTTCGGCGACCCGGCCACCGGCGGGGACGAGTGCCACATGGCGTTCCACTTCCCGTTGATGCCGCGCATCTTCATGGCGGTACGCCGCGAGTCGCGCTTCCCGATCTCCGAGATCCTGGCGCAGACCCCGGCCATCCCGGAGAACTGTCAGTGGGGCATCTTCCTGCGCAACCACGACGAGCTGACCCTGGAGATGGTGACCGACGAAGAACGCGACTACATGTATTCCGAATACGCCAAGGATCCCAGGATGCGGGCCAACGTCGGCATCCGGCGCCGGTTGTCGAGCCTGCTGGAGAACGACCGCAACCAGTTTGAGCTGTTCACCGCGCTGCTGCTGTCGCTGCCCGGCTCCCCGGTCCTCTACTACGGCGACGAGATCGGCATGGGGGACAACATCTGGCTCGGTGACCGGGACGGGGTACGTACCCCGATGCAGTGGACACCGGACCGCAACGCGGGCTTCTCCTCGGCCACCCCGGGCCGGCTCTACGTGCCGGTCAACCAGGACCCGGTGTACGGCTACCAGGCGGTCAACGTCGAGGCGCAGAAGGACAATCCGGCGTCGCTGCTCAACTGGACCCGGACCATGCTCGCGGTGCGCCGCCGGCACGAGTCGTTCGCCGTGGGTACGTTCCGGGAGTTGGGCGGCTCGAACCCGTCGGTGCTCGCCTACCTGCGGGAGTACAAGGGCGACGTGGTGCTGTGCGTCAACAACCTGTCCCGCTTCCCCCAGCCGATCGAGCTGCCGTTGCAGAACTGGGCCGGTTACAACCCGATCGAGCTGACCGGTCGGGTACCGTTTCCCCGTATCGGCCAGCTTCCATACTTGTTGACGCTTCCCGGGCACGGGTTCTACTGGTTCCAGCTGTGCGGTCCCGAGGATGAGCGATGACTCTCAGGTCAGAGGAGAGGTGCATGACGCTTCCTTACGCCGACTGGCTTGTCCACCAGCGGTGGTATGCCGGACGCAAGCGCACCCTGGAGTCGGTCGTGCCGGCCCGGATCACCCGGCTGCGCGACGACATCGACCACGTCCTGCTGGACGCACACTACGCCGACGGGGAGAGTGAGCGTTACCAGGTCTTCGTCGGCTGGGACCACAACCCGGCCGACGAGTTCACCGTGGTCGCCACGATCGGCTCTGCTGCCGACCGTACCGGCTATGATGCTTTGTTTTCCGAAGGCGCGGCGCAGTATCTGCTCGCGCTGATCGAGGCCGGCGAGGCCATCGACGGGTTGCGCTTCCTACCCGAGCCAGGGGTACGCCTGCCGGTGCGCTCCCCGGCCCGGGTGGTCGACGCCGAGCAGAGCAACACGAGCGTGGTATACGACGCGGCCGCGCTGCTCAAGGTGTTCCGCCGGGTGATCTCCGGCACCAACCCGGACGTCGAGCTGAACCGGGTGCTCGGCCGCGCCGGCTGTCCTAACGTGGCCCGGCTGCTCGGCGCGATCGAGACGACCGGTGACAACGGCGAACCCGTCGCGCTCGCCATGGTCACCGCCTACGCGCAGAACTCGGCTGAGGGCTGGGCGATGGCCACCGCGAGTGTGCGGAACCTGCTGGCGCAGAACGACGTGGCGCCGGACCAGGCCGGTGGTGACTTCGCCGGTGAGTCCTTCCGGCTCGGTGAGGCGGTCGCCGTGGTGCACCGTACCCTCGCCAAGGAACTGGGCACCACGGCGGCGCCGGTGCCGCTCGCGGCGATGCTGGCGCGGCTGGAGTCGGTCGCCGCCCAGGTGCCCGAGCTGGTCGCCCGGATACCCGCGATCACCCAGGTGTTCGAGGAGGTGGGCCGGGAAACCGTGACGCTGCAACGCATCCACGGCGACCTGCATCTCGGGCAGGTGCTGCGCACGCCGGAAGCCTGGCTGCTCATCGACTTCGAGGGCGAGCCCGGGCAGCCCCTCGCGGGGCGGCGCCGGCCGGACTCGGTGCTGCGCGACGTGGCCGGCATGCTGCGGTCCTACGAGTACGCCGCGCTCCAGCTGCTCGTGCGCGACGTCGACGACGAGCGGCAGGTGGCCCGGGCCCGGGAGTGGGTGGCCCGCAACCGTAGCGCGTTCTGTGCCGGGTACGGCGCCGCGGCAGGGTCCGACCCGTGCGGGCAGAGCGCCCTGCTGCGCGCGTACGAGCTGGACAAGGCGGTGTACGAGGTGGGATACGAGGCCCGGCACCGGCCGAGCTGGCTGCCGATCCCGCTGCGGTCGATCGCCCGGCTCCTGGCCGGCGACCCGGCGGACAAATCAGAGGACGAGGCATGGACCAGCTGATCTCAGGCGAGGTACACGACCCGCACGCGATACTGGGCGCACACCCGTTGGGCGACCAGACCGTCATCCGTACCCTGCGCCGTGGTGCCTCCTCGGTCGCCGTGGTGGTGGGTTCCGGGCGCTTCCCCATGGAGCGGGTACACGACGGGGGCATCTTCGCCGCTACCGTACCGGGCAACGTGCTGGACTACCGGCTCGATGTGGACGGGACCGAGGTCGACGACCCGTACCGGCACCCGCCGACGATCGGGGAGCTTGATCTGCACCTGATCGGTGAGGGCCGGCACGAACGGCTGTGGAAGGTCCTCGGCGCCCATTACCACCAGTCCGGTTCGGCGGCGTCTGACGCCACGCAGCGACCCGGACCGGTGGCGCGCGAAGCCGGAGTGTCGTTCGCGGTCTGGGCGCCGGGCGCGCGGGGGGTACGGCTGGTCGGCGACTTCACCGGCTGGGGTCCGCACGACGGCTGGCCGATGCGCTCGCTCGGCTCCAGCGGGGTGTGGGAGCTGTTCGTGCCGACGGTGTCCGTGGGGGACCGGTACAAGTACCGGATCCTGGGGCGGGACGGGACGTGGCGGGAGAAGGCCGATCCGCTGGCCCAGCAGACCGAGGCGCCACCGCGTACCGCCTCCGTGGTGGCCCGGTCCCGGTATGACTGGAAGGACGCCGACTGGCTGGCCCGGCGCGCGGAAGCCCAGTGGTACAAGGAACCGGTCAGCATCTACGAGGTACACCTGGGCTCCTGGCGCCCGGGACTGTCCTATGTGGAGCTTGCTGACCAGCTCACCGACTACGTGGTCGACCAGGGCTTCACCCACGTGGAGCTGATGCCGGTGATGGAGCACCCGTTCGGCGGGTCGTGGGGCTACCAGGTCACCGGCTACTACGCGCCGACCGCGCGCTTCGGCGACCCGGACGGGCTGCGACACCTCATCGACCGGATGCACCAGGCCGGCATCGGGGTGATCCTCGACTGGGTACCCGCGCACTTCCCGCGCGACGAATGGGCTCTGGCCCGGTTCGACGGCACCCCGCTCTACGAGCACGGTGACCCGTTCAAGGGCGAGCACCCGGACTGGGGCACGTACGTCTTCGACTTCGGCCGGTCCGAGGTGCGCAACTTCCTGGTCGCCAACGCGCTGTACTGGTGCGAGGAGTTCCACATCGACGGGCTGCGGGTCGACGCGGTGGCGTCGATGTTGTATCTGGACTACTCGCGCCAGCAGGGGCAGTGGGCGCCCAACCAGTACGGCGGCCGGGAGAACCTCGACGCGATCAGCTTCCTGCAGGAGATGAACGCCACCGTCTACAAGCACCACCCCGGCGTCATCACGGTCGCCGAGGAGTCCACCGCGTGGCCCGGCGTTACCCGGCCGACCTACCTGCACGGCCTCGGCTTCGGGTTCAAGTGGAACATGGGCTGGATGAACGACACCCTGGTGTACGCCAGCAAGGAGCCGATCCACCGGCAGTGGCACCACCACCAGATGACCTTCGCCACCGTGTATGCCTGGAGCGAGAACTACGTCCTGCCGATCAGCCACGACGAGGTGGTCCACGGCAAGGGCTCGCTGGTCGGCAAGATGCCCGGAGACATGTGGCAGAAGCTGGCCAACACCAGGGCACTGCTCGCCTTCCAGTGGGCGTTCCCGGGCAAGCAGCTGCTCTTCATGGGCAGCGAGCTGGCCGACGACCAGGAGTGGAGCGAGTCGCGCGGGCTCAACTGGGATCTGCTGTGCGACCCGTCCCGGGCCGGCATGCAGCGGCTGGTACGCGATCTCAACGTGGCCTACCGCAACAACCCTCCACTGTGGACACAGGACTACACGCCGGACGGGTTCCGTTGGATCAGCGCGGAGGACTCGCAGCACAACACGTTCTCGTTCGCGCGGTACGCCCCGGACGGCTCACCCGTGGTCTGCGTGGTGAACTTCGCCGCCATCCCGCACGAGAACTACCGGATCGGGCTGCCTTCCGCGGGTACCTGGATCGAGCTCGTCAACACCGACTCCACCGACTACGGCGGCTCGGGCGTCGGCAACCTGGGTGCCGTCCAGGCCGACGAGCTGCCGTGGCACGGACTGCCGGCGTCCGCCGCTCTGCGCGTACCCCCGCTCGGCGCCCTCTGGCTCCGCCCCGCGTAGCTCGCGCAAACTGGTCTCCGGTCGCCTGACCATCACACGGCCCGGGGAGGTCGCGTCGTACGCCAAGAGGTTCGGCGAGTTGGCCGACCAAGCGGTCCATGGTCGGTCCGCCCGCATGCTGATCACTTCGGCAGTAGCGTCGCTGGACGGGCAGGCATGAGCGATGCTTGAGGCCAGTGGACTGGTTGGAAGGCGGCATGAACAGCATCGGACTGCGGCCGGCGACGGCGGCTGACAGCGAGTTCTGCTACCGGCTGCACCGGGCCGCGATGGGCCCGTACATCGAGGCGATCTGGGGCTGGGACGAAGCCGACCAACGCGGCTTCCACGAGCGCGGCTTCGACCCCGCCAACACGCAGATCGTCACCATCGAGGGCGATGATGTCGGTTCAGTTACCGTGGACCGCCGACCGACCGAAATCTACCTTGGGCGCATCGAGATCCTTCCGGACTACCAGGGGCGGGGGATCGGTCGCCAACTCATCCAACGGCTCCGCCACGAAGCCGCGAGCCGGCACCAGCCGGTGCTCCTCGACGTGCTCGTCGTCAATCGGCGCGCTTACGCCCTGTACCAACGGTTGGGTTTCCAGGAGATCGCCCGGCACGGCGAGAACGACCTCAAGATACGGATGCGGGCCGAGCCGCCCGGCATGCGGCATCTCGGCATCCTCGCGCACAGCGTGGAAGGCGCCGCCCTGTGCCTGCGCGCGTTCTGCCGGCACGGTTCCGCGCGGCTCGGGCCGTACCACCATCCGGACGTGACGCTGGACTGCATCGCCTTCGGCACGAGCATGCCGGCGTGGGAGGCTCGGGACTTCCCCACCGTCCGGGCCACTCTGGCGACGAGCGTGGCCCGCCTCGCCGGCGCCGGGGCGGACTTCTTCGTCTGCCCGGACAACACCGCGCATCTCGCCCTGGAGCTCCCGGACCCGCCGCTCGCGTTGCCGGGACTGCACATCGTCGATGTCCTGGCCGCGCAGGCCCACCGCGACGGGCGGGGCCGGGTGGGCGTGCTGGGAACGAAGTACACGATGGACAGCGACCTCTACCCCAGAACCCTGGCCCGGTACGGCATCGAGGCGGCGGTCCCGGACGACGACGACCGTCGAATCGTCAACGACGTCATCTTCGACGAGCTGGTGGAGGGCGTCTTCACCGACCGGGCCCGGTCGACGTACACCCAGATCGTCGAGAAGCTCCGCGGCCGCGGCTGCGACGCGGTTGCCTTGGCCTGTACCGAGATCTCCCTGCTGATCGATGCCGAGTCGGCGCCGCTGCCGGTGCTCGACTCGACCAGGCTGCTGGCCGCCGCAGCGTTCGACGTGGCGGTCGGGTCCGCCCCGGCGCCGACCTGGCGCGGCGGCCCGGTCTAGCCGGCGTTACCGGGAGTCTGTACCGGTTGCGACGAGCAGCTCACGGACGTCGCTGACCAGCTCCTGGCGGAACCAGTCCACCTGTGGCAGGTCCTCGCCGAATATCTCGGTCTGGCCCAGCAGCACGTCGACGATCGCGGCCGGGTCGGTCCTGCCCCGGGCGCCACCCGCCAGCCGTTCGGCCAGTGGATCGTCGATGGGCAGGGGCATGCCGTTGCGGGCACCGGGCGATGCGACATAGGCCATCCAGGCGGCCACGCCGTACGCCGCCCACCGGGGATGCCGCCCCATCCGGAGGTTGTCGCGCACCGTCCCGAGCAGCCGAAGCGGCAGCTTCTGCGAGCCGTCCATGGCGATCTGGACGGTACGGTGGGCCAGTGCCGGGTTGGCGAACCGCCCGAGCACCTGCTCGCCGTACGCCGCGAGGTCGGTGCCGTCCGGCGGCTCCAGCACAGGGATCGCGTCCTGCGTGATGAGGTTCCGGGCGACCGACAGCAGCGTGTCGTCGGCTACGGTCTCGACGATCGTGGCGTATCCGGACAGGGCGCCGAGGTAGGCGAGGGTCGAGTGCGCGCCGTTGAGAATGCGCAGCTTCATCAGCTCGTAGGGCGCCACGTCCTTGGTGAGCTCGGCACCGGCCACCTCCCACGCCGGGCGGTCCGCGGCGAAGTCATCCTCGATCACCCACTGGCGGAACGGCTCCGCCACCACCAGACCGTCGTCGACCAGCCCCAGCATGGACTCGGCGAACGCCCGGTCGGCCGCCGTGGTCGCCGGAACGATCCGGTCGACCATGCTGCACGGGTAGGTGACGTTGGCGGCGATCCACCCAGCCAGCGCAGCGCCTTCGGCACCCGGCAACGCCTGGCAGAAGTCGGCCACCAGGCGCGCCAGCACCCTGCCGTTGGCGTTCAGGTTGTCGCAGCACAGCACGGTGACCGGCGCGCCGGATCCGCGGGAGCGCCGCTGGAGCCCGCGGGCGAGCCGGCCGACGGCTGACCGCGGTGGCCCGCCGGCGAGGTCGTGCGCGACGAGCGGATCGGTGAGGTCGAGCTGACCGCGTGCGTCCCGGCGGTATCCCTTCTCGGTGACGGTGAGCGTGACGACGCTGACGCCCGGATCGTCGAACCGGGCGTCGAGGACCTCGGCCTGGTCCGTCGGGAAGACCACCTCGCGGACCGCTCCCACGATCCGGAGCCGATCCCGCCCGGGGGAGCGTTCGAGGACGCCGTACAGGCCGTCCTGGGGCAGCAGCTGCCGCTGGACGGCGGGCGAGCGCTGGGTGACGCCGCAGATCCCCCACCGGCGTTCCCCGGTGGCCGCGGCGGCCTCCTCGGTGTAGAGCGCCTGGTGTGCCCGGTGGAAGGCGCCGATGCCGAAATGGAGGATCCCGATCGTCTGGTCGGCCGCGCCAGCCGCCGGCAGTTGTACGTCCCCGGTCGGGCTGGCCTGCGCCAGGTTGGCGAACGAGAGCCGGTTCATCGCACTTCGCTTCCCTCTGGTCCGTCCGGTCGGCGTCCGCGGTGACTATTGCCGACCAGCTTGCAATCGATTTCACACTTCCGTCAAGGGATCTCAGGTTGCGGGTACTCTAGCAGTGAATCGTGGTGGCCGGACCCGGTTCTCCGCTCCAGCGGGAGAGTCCCTGGACAGTTCGAGAACGACGTGCAAGCGTGTGCATGCATACACATGGATGTGCTGATTTTCTGTTGAGGAGCGACTGATGGCCGCACCGCTCACGCTCCACCCGGACCGTGCGCTACCGCTCGACGAGCGGCAGCGGGCCGTTGCCCGCGAGATCTACCAGCAGACCGCCACGCTGCCGCTGATCTGCATGCACGGCCACGTGGAGGCCGAGATCTTCGCCGGCAACACGCCGTTCGCCGACCCGGCCCACCTGCTGGTCATCCCGGATCACTACGTCACCCGCATGCTGGTGTCCCAGGGGGTACGCCTGGAGGCACTGGGCATCCCCCGGCTGGACGGCGGACCCGTCGAGACCGACTCGCGCGCCATCTGGCGTACCTTCTGCGCGCACTGGAAGCTCTACCGCGGGACGCCCTCGCGGTACTGGCTGGAGCACGAGCTGGTCGAGGTCTTCGGGGTGGACCTGGTACCGGGCCCGGATACCGCCGACCGGATCTACGACCAGATCGCGGCCCGGATCGCCGAGCCCGAGTTCCGTCCGCAGCAGCTGCTCGACCGGTTCTCCATCGAGCTGATCTCGACCACCGACCCGGCCGGCAGCGACCTGCGCCACCACGCCCAGCTCGCCGACCAGAAGCTCGGGGAGCGGGTAGTGCCCACGTTCCGCCCGGATGCCGTGGTGCACGTCAACCGCCCCACGTGGCGCACCGACATCAAGGCCCTGGCGGAGGTGTCCGACGAGGACACCTCCACCTACCAGGGTTACCTGGTCGCGCTGCGCCAGCGGCGGGCCGCCTTCGTCGCGGCCGGCGGCCTGGCCACCGACCACGGGCACCTCAGCGCCGACACCACCCCGCTGGATGAGGCGGCGGCCGCCTCGATCTACGCCGACGCCCTGAACGGTGGGGTGAGCGCGGCCGACGCCAAGGCGTTCGCGGCCCACATGCTCTACGTGATGGCCGGCATGTCCTGTGCGGACGGGCTGGTCATGCAGATCCATCCGGGCGTACTGCGCGACCACCACGACGGCATCTTCCAGACACACGGCCCGGACATGGGTTTCGACATCCCGGTGACGACCGAGTTCACCCGGGCACTGCGGCCACTGCTCCAGGCCTACGGGCACGATCCGCGGTTCCGGCTGATCCTGTTCACCGTCGACGAGGACGGCTACAGCCGCGAGCTGGCCCCGCTGGCCGGCGCCTACCCGTCGGTCCGGCTCGGTGCGCCCTGGTGGTTCCTTGACTCGCCGGACGGGATGCGGCGCTTCCGTGAGGCCGCCGTGGAGACGGCCGGCTTCTACAACACCTCCGGGTTCGTCGACGACACGCGGGCGTTCGCGTCCATTCCGGCCCGCCACGACCTGTTCCGCCGGGTCGACGCCGGCTACCTGGCCCGGCTGGTCCTGGAGCACAGGCTGACCCTGGACGAGGCCGTCGAGACCGCGGCCGACCTCGCCTACCATCTTCCGAAGCTGGCCTACCAACGCCTGCCGGACTGAACGCGAGGAGCACCATGATGGTTGCCGCACTCGCCGAATGCGCGCTGCTGCTCGAGGCCGAGGACGAGGTCGCCGTCGCCACCAGGGAACTGGCCGCCGGTACCAGGGTGATCATCGGGGATACCGAGGTCGAGCTGCCCGGCGCCGTACCACGCGGTCACAAGCTGGCCGTACGGGCGGTGCCGCAGGGGTCGCCGGTGCACAAGTACGGCCAGCCGATCGGTGTCGCCACGGTGGACATCGCCGTCGGTGACCATGTCCACGTGCACAACCTCGGGATGCACGACGCCGCCCGGTCGTACGAGTTCGGTACCGCCCGGTCCAGGCCAGCGGCTCCGACCGGCCCCGACGACCAGTCCGGCTCGGCGGCGTCCGGCGCGACGCACGACCCGGACCGGTCGCCGCGCACGTTCCTGGGCTACCACCGCGCCGACGGTCGGGTCGGCACCCGCAACCACATCGCCGTGCTCACGTCCGTCAACTGCTCGGCGTCGACGGCCAAGATGATCGCCGAGCAGTTCCGCGGGCCGGCGCTGGATGCCTTCGGCAACGTCGACGGCGTGCTCGCGCTGACCCACCAGAGCGGCTGCGGCCTGGTCCAGGGCAGCCGCGGCGCGGACACGCTGGTCCGGACCCTGCGGGGGTACGCCCGGCATGCCAACATCGGCGGGTTGCTGGTACTCGGCCTCGGGTGCGAGATGGTTCCGGTACGCAGCCTGGTCGATGACCTCGACCTGCCCGCGGACACGCTCGTCGAGGTGCTGACCATCCAGGACACCGGGGGCGTGCGGGCGACCGTCCAGGCCGGGGTCGAGCGGATCCGGGCGATGCTGCCGGTGCTGGATGCCCGCCGCCGCGCCCCGGCACCGGTCGCCGAGCTGATACTCGGCCTCAACTGCGGCGGGTCGGACGGATACTCGGGGATCACCGCCAACCCGGCGCTGGGCGTCGCCTCGGACCGGCTGGTCGCGGCGGGAGGAACGTCGATCCTGGCCGAGACGCCGGAGGTCTTCGGCGCCGAGCACCTGCTGACCCGGCGGGCGGTCAGCGCGGAGGTGGGCCAGCGGCTGCTCGACCGGCTCGACTGGTGGCGGGACTACACCAGGGCCGGCGGCGGAAGCATGGACAACAACCCGTCGCCGGGCAACAAGGCGGGCGGGCTGACCACGATCCTGGAGAAGTCGCTCGGTGCCGTGGCCAAGGCCGGCCGGGCCGAACTCAGCGCGGTGTACGAGTACGCCGTGCCGGTCACTTCGCGAGGCTTCGTGTTCATGGACACCCCCGGGTATGACCCGGTGTCGGTCACCGGGATCGTGGCCGGGGGAGCCACCGTGGTCTGCTTCACCACCGGCCGGGGGTCGGTCCTCGGCAGCCGGCCCGCGCCCTGCCTCAAGCTGGCCACGAATTCAGAGATGTACCACCACATGGCGGCCGATATGGACATCAACTGCGGGCGCGTCGTCGACGGGACCGCCACCCTCGCGGAGGTGGGCGACGAGATCTTCGAGCGGATCCTCGCGGTAGCCTCGGGCGAGCGCACCGCGAGTGAGGAGCTCTACCTCGGCCAGGAGGAGTTCGTACCCTGGCCGCTCGGCGCGGTCACCTGACCAGCGCCGACGAACCGGAAGGACATTTATGATCATCGAGTCGGCCGAGGTCATCGTGACCAGCCCCGACCGGAACTTCGTCACCCTCCGGGTCAGCACCGACGAGGGTCTCGTCGGCCTCGGCGACGCGACGTTGAACGGTCGCGAGCTCGCCGTGGTCAGCTACCTGAAGGACCATGTGGCGCCGTTGCTCATCGGCCGGGACGCGCACGCCATCGAGGACACCTGGCAGTTCCTCTACCGGGGTGCCTACTGGCGCCGTGGCCCGGTCACCATGGCCGCGATAGCCGCGGTCGACGTGGCGCTCTGGGATCTCAAGGCGCAGAAGGCCGGCATGCCGCTGTACCAGCTGCTGGGCGGCGCGAGCCGGTCCGGGCTGCTGGCGTACGGCCACGCGAGCGGGCGCGACCTGCCGGAGGTCTTCGACTCGATCCGCCGGCACCTCGACCAGGGCTACCGGGCGATCCGGGTACAGACCGGGGTGCCGGGCCTCAACGCCGTCTACGGTGTCGTCGCCAGCCCCGGTCTGATGGGCGGCACCGGCACCCGCTACGACTACGAACCCGCGCGCCGGGCCGTGCTGCCCGCGCAGGAGGACTGGGACAGCCGGGCCTATCTGCGGCAGGTGCCTGCCGTCTTCGAAGCGGTACGCGGCGAGTTCGGCCCGGAGCTGCCGCTGCTGCATGACGGGCACCACCGGCTCACCCCGATCCAGGCCGCCAAGCTCGGCAAGTCCCTCGAACCCTACGACCTGTTCTGGCTGGAGGACTGCACTCCCGCCGAGAACCAGGAGGCACTGCGGCTGGTACGCCAACACACCACGACGCCACTGGCCATCGGAGAAATATTCAACACGGTCTGGGACTACCAGCTCATCATCCGCGAACAGCTCATCGACTACGTCCGGTCCGCGGTGACCCATACCGGTGGGATCACCCACCTCAAGCGGATCCTGGAGTTCGCCGCGCAATACCAGATCAAGTCCGGCATGCACGGCCCCACCGACATCTCGCCGGTGGGCATGGCCGCGGCGATGCACCTGGGGCTGGCCATCCACAACTTCGGCATCCAGGAGTACATGCGACACGGGCAGCGTACCGACGACGTGTTCCAGCAGTCCTTCAGCTTCGCCGACGGCATGCTCCATCCCGGCGATCAGCCGGGGCTCGGCGTCACCCTCGACGTCGACGCCGCCGGCAAGTTCCCGTACCAGACGGCCTACCTGCCGTTCAACCGGCTGAAGGACGGGACCGTCCACGACTGGTGAGGCCCGGTCGGGCGGTCATAGCTGCGGGAACTGGCGGGTCGGTCGCTCGTCGTCCTCGAACAGCTGGGCGGCGCTGCCGACCAGCCGCGGGTCGGGCGTACCCACCAGTTCGGCGTCCTTCTCGTCGTAGCGGAACTGGCTCAGCAGGTGGCGCATGGCCTGGATCCGGGCCCGCTTCTTGTCGTTGCTCTTGATGACCGTCCACGGCGCGTCGGCGGTGTCGGTGTAGAAGAACATCGCCTCCTTCGCCTCGGTGTAGTCGTCCCAGCGGTCCAGCGAGGCGAGGTCGGTCGGGGAGAGCTTCCACTGGCGGACCGGATCGACCTGCCGGATGACGAACCGGGTCTGCTGTTCCCGGCGGGACACCGAGAACCAGAACTTGACCAGGTGGATGCCGGAGCGCACGAGCATCCGCTCCAGCTCGGGCGCCTGGCGCATGAACTCCAGATATTCCGGCCGGGAGCAGTATCCCATCACCCGCTCCACCCCGGCCCGGTTGTACCAGGACCGGTCGAACAGCACGATCTCCCCGGCAGCCGGCAGGTGGGCGACGTAGCGCTGGAAGTACCACTGAGTGGACTCCCGCTCGCTGGGCCTCTCCAGCGCCACCACGCGGGCCCCACGCGGGTTGAGGTGCTCCGTGAAGCGCTTGATGGTGCCGCCCTTGCCGGCCGCGTCGCGCCCCTCGAACAGCACCACCATCCGCTCGCCGGTGTCCTTGACCCAGTTCTGCAGCTTGAGCAGCTCGATCTGGAGCAGCCGCTTCTCCCGCTCGTAGTCGGGGCGCTCCATGCGTTCGTGGTATGGGTAGCCCTCCCGCCAGGTGTCGACCGGGCTTCCGTCGTTGGCTACCAGTACCGGGTCGTCATCGTCGTCGTCGAGCACCCGGTAGTCGCCCAGCCGCTCCAGCAGCGAGGCGCTCGTCGATCCCGGCTCGGGGACGGCCGCGTCGTCGTTCATGACTTCGAGACTACGACAACCGGCGACGGCTGCCCGGGCGTGGAAGCTAGTAACGTCGGGGCATGGCTACGGCGAAATCGAGGGTCCTGCTCTGGGCCGGCATCGCGGTCGTCATCGTCGGGCTGATCATCCTCGCGGTGGTGCTTGCGTCCGGCGGTGGCGGGAGCGGCGGAGGAAGCGGCTACTGACGTGGCTCTCACCGGACGCATCGACGGGATACCCAGCGAGGTCTGGCACGACGAGGTGCTGGCGCCCCAGTTCGCTTACGAGGCCAGCCAACTGCTGCCGTGGTACGTGGCGATCGAGAAGGTACTCCTGCTGGAATACCAGCGGATGGGCCTGGCCAGCGAGGCGCAGGTGCGGGCGGTCGCCCGGCGGCTGCACGAGGTCACCGCCGAACTGGTCCGGGCCGATCCCCGGGAGAACATGTCCGACATCGCGTTCGCCATCGAGCGGCAGGTCTGCGCCGCGAGCCCGCCGCCGTTCCCCGCCTGGCACGTGGACCGCAGCCGCAACGACCTCCAGGCCACCGCGCAGGCGCTGGCCGGCCGGGAACGGTTGCTCTCCGCGGTGGCCGCCCTGCTGCGCCTCGGCCGGGCGGCCGGCGCGCTGGCCAGTCGATACCTGGACACGCCCATGCCCGGCTACACCCACCTCCAGGCCGCCCAAGTGATCAGCCCCGGCTTCTACCTGAGCGCGCTCGGTGCGGAGACGCTGCGCACCCTGCGCCGGTTGACGGTCAGCTACGCCGAGGTCGACCGGTGTCCGCTGGGTGCGGGCGCGATGGCCGGCCAGGAGCTGGCCTGGGACCGCGACCGAATGGCCGCGCTGCTCGGCTTCGCCGGACCCGCGCGGCACGCGCTGGTCGCGGTCGCCTCGCGCGGCTGGGCCCTGTCGGCGGCCGGCGACCTGTCCGGGTACGGCGTCGCGCTGAGCCGGTTCGCCACCGACCTGATGGCCTGGGGGAGCAGCGGGTACGGCTTCATCGACCTGCCCGACGCGCTCTCCGGCATCTCTTCGGCGATGCCGCAGAAGAAGAACTTCCCGATCCTGGAACGGATCCGGGGCCGCTCCGCCCACCTCACCGGTCTCGGTAACGACCTCGCCATCGCCCAGCGGGCTACCCCGTACAGCAACATGGTCGAGGTATCCAAGGAGTCCTCGGCGCACCTCGCGACCCTGTTCGACACGCTGCTGTCCACGCTGCGGCTGTTCACCACGGTGCTGGAGCACCTGGAGTTCCGTACCGACCGGATGCGCGAAGCCTGCGAACGGGACTACCTCGGCGGGTTCACCCTCGCCAACCTGCTCACCCTGCGGGCGGGCATACCGTGGCGTACCGCGCAGGTCCTCGCCGGTCGTTACATCGTCGCGGCGATGGAGCGCGGTCTGCTGCCCGGCCAGCCGGACGGGGACCTGCTCGGCACGCTCACGACCGCCGCCGGTCATCCGGTGGACCAGCCGGGACAGCTGCTCGACGAGGCGTTCCAGCTGGACGGTGCGCTGCGCGCGAAGTGCTCGGCGGGCTCGACCCATCCCGACTCGGTACGCGAGCTGCTGGTCGCGCAGGAGGCGGAGTACCAGGAGTTCGAGCAGTGGCACGGGTCCCGTCGCGCCACGATCGATGATGCGTTGACGTCAATCGATGCCGACCTCAGCCTGCGCTGAGCTCCTTCTCCAGCGGGGTACGGAAGCGGGGCGTCACCCGTACCGGCCCGAGCCATTCGGCCAGCTCCGCTGCGGCGGCCGCGATCCGCGCCCCGGTCTCGGTACCGACGTCCTCCAGCAGCCGGTACCGCACCTCGCCACCGGCGTGCTGGGCCCAGCCGCCGACGATCCGGCCGTCGACCCACACGGTCGGGCCGGGGTTACCGGACCGGTCGAACAGCGCGGGCGCGTGCGGCCCGAAGAACCACCCCCGCTCCAGCCAACCCATCACGGTGGGGTCGAGGGCGGGCAGCAGGGCGAGCCAGGGGCCCTGGTCGCGTACCGGCGCGGTGTCCTCGGCCAGCAGCACCCCGGTGCCGGCGCCCTCGATCTCCACCTCGCCCACCTCCAGCCCGGCCAGGGCCTTCCTGGTGTCCGTCGCGCCCCAGCCGGTCCACCAGCGCAGGTCGGTG
>WNGE01003684.1_pt1 | contig 33156 bp, 26 predicted proteins | sample 5400651 | NCBI WGS metagenome assembly WNGE01 (sample SAMN13153370, study PRJNA577476) | soil metagenome | isolation source: 60 cm soil or saprolite under grassland replicate 2 | place: USA:California | collected 2016-06-15
CGCGCGCAGCACGCGACGTGCGGGCCGTCCAGCCCGTGGAGGCGGACTGATGCTGGCGGTGCTCGCGGCGCTGCAGGTCGCCGCCGCTGCGGGGGACACGCTGCCCACCGTCACGCTGGCGGAAGCGCTGCGCCGGGCCACGGGACTCGACCCCACATACGTCGCAGCCCTGGGGCAGGTGGACAACGCCGTATGGGCACGGCGCAGTGCGTTCAGTGTGTTCATCCTCCCGTCGGTCACGCTGAGCACCGACGCGACGCGCTACTCGCCACCCTTCTTCAACTTCGGGACCCTGTCGCTCCAGAAGTACTCGGTGCAGGCGGCCGTGACCGCGCGCTACGACCTGTTCACGGGGGGGCAGAAGCTCGCGGAGCTGTCCCGATCGGCCGCCGCGCTGGAGGGGGCCCACGCCGGGGAGCTGCAGGCCCGGTTCGCGTCCGCGCTGCTGACGGAGGCCGACTATAACGCGGTGCTGGCCAACCGCGAGCTGGCGCGCGTGGCGCGCGACCGCACGCGCCGCGCCGAGGAGCAACTCGCGGTGGCGCGCGCGCGGGTCGCTACGGGGGCGGCGGTGCAGACCGACTCGCTGCAGCTGCGGCTGGAGCTCAACCGCGCGCGGGTCGCGCTGCTGCAGCAGGAGTCCGCGTTGCGCGTGTCGCGGCTGGAGCTGGGGCGCCGCATCGGGGCGACGGGTCCGGTGGACGCAGCGGCGGTCGACACGCTGGTCCTGCCGGAGCTGCCGCTGTCACTGGCCGACGCGATCAGCGAAGCCGCGGCCCAAGGGCCGAGTTACCGGCAGGCGGCGGCCAACGAGCGGGCGGCTGCGGCGGTATTTCGCGCCAAGCTCGGGACCTACCTGCCGAAGGCCACGCTGTCGTTCGCGCGGACCGGCTTCGGCACTTCCTTCACCCCGACGCAGCGGTCGTTTTCCGCCCTCACCCTCAGCGTCTCGTTCCCGCTGTGGGACAACGCGCAGCGCGAGATCGCGCTGTCGCAGGCGCGGGTCAACCGGAACGTGGCGCGGGCGATCCGCGAGGACATGGACCGCGCCGTGCAGCACGACGTGACGGCCGCATACGACGGCTTCGTGACCGCGCGCGCCAGCACCCTGCTGGCGATCGATGGACTGGCGGTGGCGCGCGAGAACTTCCGCGTGCAGCAGAGCCGCTACGGTGCCGGGGCGACGACGATTCTCGATCTGTTGGAGGCCGAAGTGAGCCTCAGCCAAGCCGAAGCGGACCTGGTGCAGTCGCGGTACGCGACGCGCCTCGCGCTGGCGGGGCTGGAGGCGATTCTGGGCCGGCGACTCTTTACGACGAACTAGGACGATCCGTGAACGTGACGAAAGCAGTGCGCGCGACATTCCTGATGGCGACGGTGGCGACGGTAGCCTGCAAGAAGGGCGGGAACAGTGGGGCGGGCGGCGGTGGCTTCGCCGGGCTGCCCGTCGAGGTCGCTGTCGCCGCTATGGACACCGTGCGCGACGAGGTCGCGGCGACCGGACAGATCGAAGCCGTGCAGTCCATCGACCTGCGTCCCGAGGTCGAGGGGCGGATCACCGACTTCCTGGTGCGCGAAGGGCAGGATGTGGAGAAAGGAACGCCGCTCTTCAAGGTGGACGACGCGCAGCTCCAGGCCCAGGTGGCGCAGCTCGCCGCCCAGCGCGATCTGGCCGACCAGGCCCTGGCGCGCACCAAGGAGCTGGCGCAGCAACACGCGTCTTCGGCCGCGGACCTGGAGCGTGCGGAAGCAACGGCGCGCGGCGCGCAGGCGGAATTCGACCTCGCCCGCATCCGCCTCGAGCGCACCACCGTCCGCGCGCCGTTCGGGGGCGTCGTGGGCCAGCGGTATGTCAGCCTGGGGGACTACGTCACGACCAGCAGCCGCCTCATCTCCCTGCACACCGTGAACCCGCAGCGCGCGTCGTTCCAGGTGCCGGAGCGCTTCGCCCGGCTGCTGGGCATCGGTCAGGAAGTGACATTCCGGGTCGCCGCACTGCCGGGGCGCGATTTCACCGGTGAGGTGGACTTCGTCGACCCGGTCGTGCAGCTGCCGGGCCGCACGATCCTGGTCAAGGCGCGAGTGCCCAACGGGCACCGCCTGCTGCAGCCGGGGATGTTCATCGAGGCGCACCTCGTGACGGCCGTGCGCCCCAAGGCGATCGTGATCCCCGAGGACGCGGTCGTCCCGCTCCAGAGCGCGGATTACGTGTGGGTCGTCGCCGACGGCAAGGTGCAGCGCAAAGAGGTCTCCCTCGGCGTACGCACGCCGGGGTTCGTGGAGATCGCGAGCGGCGTCCAGGCGGGCGAGCAGGTGGTCGTCGGGGGCTTGGAGAACCTCCAGCCCGGGATGCCGGTGCGTCCCACGGTCGTGACGCGCGCGCGGCGCGACACGACGACGGGGGACCGGGACTAATCGGCGGCGGTCGGCGCGGGCAGCGGGGCGGGGGCGATGCGCCGGCCGAGCCGGCGCTGCAGCGCGTCGAGGTAGGTGTAGAAGACCGGCGTCACATAGAGCGTGATGAGCTGCGAGAACGCCAGCCCGCCCACCACCGCGAGCCCCAGCGGTTGACGCGACTCGCCCCCTTGACCCCAGCCGATGGCGATGGGCAGCGAGCCCATCAGCGCCGACATCGTGGTCATCATGATCGGCCGGAAGCGGACGCTGCACGCTTCGAGAATCGCCTCCCGCGGCGACTTGCCGTCCCGGCGCTCGGCCTCGAGGGCGAAGTCGATCATCATGATCGCGTTCTTCTTGACGAGTCCCACCAGCATGATGACGCCCACGAACGCGTAGACGCTCAGATCGGTCCCGAACACCAGCAGGGTGAGCAGGGCCCCGAACCCCGCGAACGGCAACCCCGAGAGAATCGTGAGCGGGTGGATGAAGCTCTCGTACAGAATCCCCAACACGATGTAGATCACCACCACCGCGAGCAGCAGCAGAAACAGCAGGCCCTGCTGGCTGGCCTGGAACGCCTGCGCGGTGCCGCCGAAGCCGGTGCTGATCGTGGAGGGCAGGGTCTGTTGCGCGGCCCGCTGCACTTCGCGCACGGCGTCACCGAGGGAGACGTTGGGCGGCAGGTTGAACGACAGCGTCACCGACGGCAGCTGGCCGCTGTGGTTCACGCTGAGCGGGCCCACGTCGGGCGTGGCCGTGGCCACCGCGGTGAGCGGCACCAGCGCTCCCTTTTGGGAGCGGATGTTGAGCAGGCTCAGTGCCGCGGGGTCGCGCTGGTACTGCGGCAACAGCTCCAGGATCACCCAGTACTGGTTGTTGGGCGTGTAGATCGTGGACACCTGGCGCGAGCCGTAGGCGTCGTACAACGCCTGCTCGATCTGCTGCACCGTGACGCCCAGGGCTGCCGCGCGGTCACGGTCGATCTGCACGCTCACCTGCGGGTTCTTGATCTGCAGGTCGGTGGTGACGTCCTGGAGGACCGGGATCTGCTTGAGCCGGGTTTCGAGCTTCGCGGCGTTGTCGTACAGGACGTCGATGTCGGCGCTCTGCAATGTGAACTGGTACTGCGTCTTGGTCGGCCGGCCGCCGATGCGGATCGCCGGCGGCACCTGCAGATACGTGCGGATGCCGGGGATGAGGTTGAGCTTGGGCTGCAGTTCGCGGATCACCTGGTCGGCAGGCGGGCGCTGCCCACGCGGCTTCAAGCGAATGCTGACGCGACCCTGGTTCATCGTGCCGCCGCCGACCGACGACATGAAGTGGGCCACGGAGGGGTCCCGCCGCAGCACGTCGGCGACCGCGAGCTGATGGGCCTGCATCGCGTCGAACGAGCTGCCCTCGATCGTTTCCGTGTTGCCCTGGATCTGCCCGGTGTCCTCGGTGGGGATGAACCCCTTGGGCACGATCACGAACAACACGGCGGTGGCCGCGAGGATCCCCGCCGAGAAGGCGAGGCTCGTGGGCCGGTGGTCCATCACCCAGCCGAGGCTGCGCTGGTACACGCCAAGCACGCGGCGGTAGACCCGCTCGGTGGCCTCGTAAAAGCGGCCGTGCCGCTCCTCGGACGGGGGGCGCAGGAAGCGGCTGCACAGCATCGGGGTCAGGGTGAGGGACACGAACCCCGAGACGAGAATCGCGATCCCGATCGTGACCGCGAACTCGTGGAACAGCCGGCCGATGATCCCGCCCATGAACAGCACCGGAATGAACACCGCCGTCAGCGAGATGGTCATCGACAGGATGGTGAAGCCGATCTCGCGCGCCCCTTCCAGCGCCGCCTGCAGCGGCCGTTTCCCAATTTCCATGTGGCGCACGATGTTCTCGAGCATCACGATCGCGTCGTCCACGACGAAGCCGACCGAGAGCGTGAGCGCCATGAGCGACAGGTTGTCGAGGCTGTACCCCAGGAGGTACATCGCCGAGAACGTGCCGATGATCGAGAACGGCAGCGCGAGGCTGGGGATGACCGTCGCCGACAGGTTCCGCAGGAAGAGGAAGATCACGAGCACGACGAGGCACAGCGTGATGAGCAGCGTCGTCTGCACGTCGTTGACCGACTGGTGGATCGAGACGGAGCGATCGTAGAGCGTGTTGACCTGCACCGACGCGGGCAGCTGTGGCGCCAGGCTCGCGACGGTCGCCTTCACCCCGTCCGCCACCTGCACCGTGTTCGTCCCTGGCTGGCGCTGAATCGCGAGGATGATCGCCCGCACGCCGTCGTACCACGTCGCGTTGCGGTTGTCCTGGACGTCGTCGAGCACGTTGGCGACGTCCTGGAGCCGCACCGGCGCCCCGTTCTGATAGGTGACGACGAGCTGGCGAAATTCCGGCGCACTGGAGATCTGTCCATCCGCGAGCACCGTGTATGCCCGCTGCGGGCCCCAGAGAGTGCCGGTCGGGAGATTCGGGTTCCCGGCGTTGACGGCGGCGGTCACCTCATCGAGTCCGATGCCGCGCGCCTGCAGGGCTTTGGGATCGAGCTGGATGCGCACCGCGTACTTCGCGGAGCCGAAGACCTGCACCTGCGCCACGCCGCTGACGGTCGAGAGCCGCTGGGCGAGGAACGTCTCGGCGTACTCGTCCAGGGTCGCGAGCGGCATCGTGCTGGAGGTGAGCGTGAGGTAGAGAATCGGCGAGTCGGCGGGGTTCACCTTCTGGTACGACGGCGGCTGGATGCCCGGGGGCAGCTGCCGCAACGTCTTGGAGATCGCCGCCTGCACGTCCTGGGCGGCGGCGTCGATGTCGCGGGCGAGGGTGAACTGCAACGTGATTGACGTGCCGCCGAGGGTGCTCGAGGACGTCATCGCGTCGAGCCCCGCGATCGTCGAGAACTGCTTCTCGAGCGGCGTCGCCACCGCCGCCGCCATCGTCTGCGGGCTCGCGCCCGGCAGCCCGGCGGACACGGTGATGGTCGGGTAGTCGACGTTGGGGAGGTCGCTCACCGGGAGTAGCCGGTACGCCATGATGCCGAACATCAGGATGCCCAGCATCACGAGCGTCGTCGTGACCGGGCGGCGGATGAACAGCCCGGAGAAACTCACCGGATCGTTCCCCCGGCGCTCTCCGACCCGAGGCCGCCGCGGATGTCCACGCGCGCGTTGGGGGTGAGCCGCAGCTGGCCGTCGGTGACGACGAGCGCCCCCGGCGCGACGCCCTGGGCGATGACCGCCAGGCTGTCCACCGTGCGCGCCACCGTCACCGGCTGCTGGCTCGCCGAGCCGTCGCCGTTGACGACGAAGACGTAGGTGCCCTGCTGGCTCGACATCACCGCCTGCGCCGGCACGACCAGCGCGTCCGCCTCCACGGCGAGCACGAGCGTCACGTCCACAAACTCCCCGGGCCACAGCTGGCCGTCCCCGTTGGCGAAGCGCCCCTTGAGCAGCACGGTGCCGGTGATGGAGTCCACGTGGTTGTCCATGAACGCCAGCACGCCCTCGAGCGAACCGGCCCCGCCGCTGCCCCCCGGACGCGCCACCACACGCAGGGGGCGGTCGGCGTAGCGGCGCAGGTCGGGGAGGTTGCTCGAGGGCACGGTGAACCGCACGAGGATGGGGTGCAGCTGATTGATGGTCACGAGCGGCGTCGGATCGGTGGGGCGGACGAGGGCGCCCTCGCGCACCGTGAGACTGCCGGTGCGCCCGCCGATGGGCGCCCGGATCGTCGCGTACTCGACATTGAGCTGCGCGCCCGCGAGCGCCGCGGAATCAGCCCGCACCGTCGCCGCCAGCGCGTCAGCGGTGGCTTGCTTCGCCTGATAGTCCTCCTGCGTCACCGTATTGTTCGTCGCGAGCTCGCGGTAGCGTGCGGCGTCCCGCGCGGCGTTGTCCGCCTGGACCAGGTCGCGGCTGAGCGCGGCTTCGGCCTGCAGCAGCGCGGCCTGGTAGGGGCGCGCGTCGACCTGAAACAGTACCTGGCCGGCGACGACCTCGTCGCCTTCGTCGAACCGCACGCGCAACACCGTGCCTTCCACGCGCGGCAGGACGGCCACGGCGCGGATCGGCTCGACGGTGCCGGTGGCGCCAAGCTGGTAGGGCACCGCCCGCCGCTCGGCGCGCGCCACGGTCACGGCGACCCGGGGCGGGCCGCCGGACGGCTGGCGGCCGCAGGCTCCGGCCGCGGCCGCGACGAGGAGCAGCGCGGTGCGGAGTGGGACGGTTCGTGACATGGCGTTAACGATACTACGCACAGGCCGACCTTGGCGTGAAGGGGAACCGCGCCCTCCGGAAGGCCGTAGGGCCTGCATGGCCGCCGCCAGCCCGCCCGACATCGCAGCGAAACTTGCAACCCTCAAGGCCGAAGTCGATCGCGAGTGGCAACAGCGACGGGAACAGACGAACACTCCACCGCCCGCTGCGGTTCCCCCGCCCACGCGCCCATGGCGCCGTGTGGTGGCCGCGACGCTCACCATAGCTGGTCTGCTTGTCCTGCCGTTCGTCGTGCTCGTTCGCGGCGCGGTGTATTTGTACGGCGTGCGGCACTGGCCCACCGGACTCGCGCTGCTCGCCGCCGGCGCGCTGACCCTCGGCGTCGTCACCGCGTACGGCGCGTGGCTGTCGCGGCGGGTGACCGGGCGCGCGCGGCTGTCCCTCGTGGCGAAATGGATTGCCTTGCCGCTGGTGCTTGGCTATTGCGGGCACGCGTTGCTGTTCCTGGCGCGCGAGCACGCCAAAGGGGACGGCGTCCGTGCCGAATACCGTGCCGCCCATCCGCTGCTGCGCCTGGCGCTGTCGACATTGATACTGGGCGACCACGACCTCGTCCTGACCGACCTGAGCCGCGTGCCCGCGGACTATCCCGCGATGGGGTTGCCGGTGTATGACCGCACGCTGCACTACCGCCAGGCCGACGGCTGGACCCACGCGGTGGACCTGCGCACCGCCGGCCGCGGCTGGGTGACCAACGGATTGGTCCAGGTCTACTTCTGGGCGATGGGGTTTCGCACGCTGCGCCACGTGGGGACGGCGGACCACCTGCACGTCGAGCTGCCCCTGCCCTGAACCGTGAGTTGGGGTGAGGGGCGTAAACGTGGTACGCTCCGCGTGGTTTTGCCTACCGCCCTACCGCCCTTCCGCCCTAGCGTCAGGCATGTTGGCCCGCGTCCGCTCCGCCGCCGTGCTCGGCATCGACGCCTACTTGGTCGACGTCGAGACCGACATCTCGAACGGCCTGCCGACGTTTGCGACCGTGGGCCTGCCGCAAGGCGCCGTGAAAGAAGGGCGTGAGCGGGTGTACGCGGCGCTCACCAACACCGGGTACACGTTTCCCCTGAAACGCATCACGGTGAACCTCGCCCCGGCCGACATCCGCAAGGAGGGCTCCGCGTTCGACCTGCCGATTGCCTTGGGGGTGTTGGCGGCGACCGGCCAGGTCGACGGCGAGCGGCTGAACGGCGTGGCGGTCCTCGGGGAGCTAAGCCTGGAGGGGGGCATCCGGCCGGTGCGCGGCGCGCTACCGGTGGCGCTCGCCGCCCGCAGCGCTGGTCTCGAAGCCCTGGTGCTTCCCAGGGAGAACCTGGCGGAGGCGGGGGTGGTGCAGGACCTCCGCGTCCTAGGCGCCGCGACGCTCGCCGAGCTGGCGGATTTCCTCGACGGCAAGGCCGAGCTGCCGCGCGCGGAGGTGGACGTCGCGCGGCTGTTCGAAGAGCGGGCGCGGCACGACGTCGACTTCGCCGAGGTGAAGGGACAGGCGCACGCCAAACGGGCGCTCGAGGTCGCCGCGGCGGGAGCGCACAACATTCTGATGGTGGGCCCCCCGGGCTCAGGCAAGACGATGCTCGCGCGCCGGCTGCCGACGATCCTGCCGCGGATGAGCCTCGAGGAGGCGCTCGAGACGACGAAGATCCACTCCGTTGCCGGGACGCTGCCCTTGGGCGAATCCCTGGTCGCGCGGCGGCCGTTTCGCTCCCCGCATCACACGATCAGCGACGCGGGGCTGATCGGCGGCGGCTCCTACCCGCGGCCCGGCGAGGTGAGCCTCGCCCACGGCGGCGTGCTGTTCCTCGACGAGCTGCCCGAGTTCCGCAAGAACGTGCTCGAGGTGCTGCGCCAGCCGATGGAGGACGGCGTGGTGACCATCGCGCGCGCGGCGATGAGCTTGAGCTATCCGGCGCGCTTCATGCTGGCGGCGGCGATGAACCCGTGCCCGTGCGGCTACCACGGCGATCCGCAGCACGCGTGCTCCTGCGGCCCGATCGGCGTGCAGCGCTATCTCGCGCGCGTCTCGGGGCCGCTGCTCGACCGCATCGACATTCACCTCGAGGTCCCCGCCGTGAAGTACCGGGCGCTCGCCGACCGGGGTGGGGGCGAGCCCAGCGAAGCGGTGCGCGAGCGTGTGGACCGGGCGCGGGTGGTGCAGCGCGGGCGGTTCGTGAGTCGGGCGGGCGTGTACGCCAACGCGCACATGGCGCCGCGCGACATCCGCCACTTCTGCCGCGTGACCGACGGCGCCGACGCGTTGCTGCGCACGGCGATCAGTCGCCTGGGGCTGTCGGCGCGCGCCTATCACCGTATTCTCAAGATCGCCCGTACGATCGCCGACCTGGATGAGGCGGCGGACCTGCAGCCCAAGCACGTGAGTGAGGCGATTCAGTATCGGACACTGGACCGGCGTGGGGTTGGATGAGAAACACCGGGCGGTAGAGGAGACGTCCTCTACCGCCCGGTGCTCTTCGAGACCAGCGGGGCTAGTTGTGAATCACGATGCTGCCCCCGCCCAGCACGGTGGTCGCCGGCGTGCCGTCGCCGCTGCCCATCTCACTGTCGTAGATGACCACGCCCGTGCTCTTGTCCCAGATCTTCATCCGGAACGTGTCGGGATCACCGCCGGTGACGTCGCCGTCGACCGCGGAGACCAGGAACGCGTAGTCGCCGGCGCCGTTAATCGTCCCCGACCCCTTGAACCGCACCTTCGAGGTCGACACCACGAGCCAGTCATAGCTCGTGCTGCGGAAGTGCAGAGCCCCGAGGTGGAAGTCGAACTCCATGTTCCCGACCGGCGTGATCGCGTTCTTGGGATACTTGGACACGAACCCGAACGTCGCCTTGCCCGAGAGGTTCGGGGCCGCGGGGTACGCGCCGCGCGGCGAGACTATCCAGCCGCCGCCGGTGACGAAGCCGCCCGCGGGGTTGAACACCACCACGAACTGGAAGACGGACCGTCCGCTGTCGCCGTCCTTGTCGGTGACGGTGAGGGTCAAAGTGTAGACTCCCGCCGCCGCGTAGGCGTGGCTGCCGCTCGCCGAGCCGGAGCCGTTGGTTTCGGTGATCGCGGCATTCGACGCGCTGCCGTCGCCCCAGTCGATCACGCCGGTATGCGTGTCGATCGTCCCGGGGTCACTGAAGGGGGCGGTGGCGTCCACCAAAGTGCCTGCTTCGAGTGGATCGATCGGCGCTGTCATCAACCCGACATTGGGCGCGACGTTGGCGATCACGGCCGAGGTCGTCGCCTCGCCGGAAAGGGTGCCGTCCGAAACCGTGAGCTTCACCACGTAGGTGCCGTTGTCGGCGTACGTGTGGCTCGGTGTGGCCCCGCTGCCCGAAGAGCCGTCCCCGAAGTCCCACGAGTAAGTGAGCGGATTCCCGTCGGGATCCATTGAGCGGCGGCCGTCGAAGGCGACGTCGCTACCCTCGTTCCCGCTTGCGGCCGGGCCGGCGTTCGCGACCGGCGCGCGGTTGACCTCCGCCGTCACGGTCGCCTCGGCGCTGCCGGCGCCGCCGTCGTCGTCGCGCACCGTCACGCGGACGGTGAACGGCCCGGCCTGACCGGCCGGATAGGCGTGACTGAGATGGAACGTCATCCCCGTCAACGCGAGTGCTTGGTCTCCCGAACCGTCGCCGTAATTGACCGTCGCCGTCCACGTGTCGGCGCCGGGATCGGTGAAGGAGCCGTCCGCCGCGTACGTCTCTCCCAACCGCAAGGTGACGTCGGCGAGGGCGCTCACCGCGGGGGCGACGTTCGCGATCGTCGCCGTGGTCGTCGCGCTGTTCGTCAAGCCGCCATCGAGGGCGGTGACGGTGAGGGTGACCGTGTAGTTCCCGTTGTCTGCATACGTGTGACTCGGCGTCGCGCCGGTTCCGGTGGCGCCGTCGCCGAAGTCCCAGGCAAAGCCGAGCCCGCCGCCGGCCGGGTTCGTGGCCGACGCGCTGCCGTCAAAGCCGACCGCCGTCCCCTCGTTCCCGGTGTACGGGCCGCCGGCGTTGGCGACTGGCGGCAGGAAGCGCACGGCCTGACCGAAGGAGATGTTGTCGACCCCCTCAGACTGGCCGCTGGGCGCGTAGATCCTGATGTGGGTGATCGGCTCGCTGGAGCTGAGGCCCCAGAAGGCCCCAGCGTTGGTGCACGGCGCCGTCGTGGAGAGGATCAGGCCGCTTCGTCCAGAGACGTCGATCTGACAGATGTCATTATCCAGATACGCAACGAGATCCATGCCCACGGCGGTCACGCCGCCCGGGAAGTCGATGAGGAAGGCGTCGGTGAACACGTTGGCGAGGATGCTCTTCGACGGCGCGCCGAAGAACCCAGCGTCGACCATCACGATCTCCTCGCCGGCCTCGAAGTGATCGGCGTTGAACTGCACGCCGGCCGCGATGTCTCCGGGGTGGAAGCAGGCGTTGTCGCTGGTCGCGTCTAGCGGTCCGGGGCACGTCATGACGCCGGGCGGAGTGCGCACCCGGCCGGCCTCGAAGTCCTCCATCGGCAGATCGGGGAACTGCGCGAGGAAGCTCGCGCGGTCGGTGAAAAAGAACACGGACGCAGCGCCCACATCAGCCTGAAGCGGGCGTGCAGGATTGGTGGTCGGCTGGTCGCAGCTGACTAGGCTGAGGCACAACAGCAAACCGACGGACAGGAGACGGGACGCGTATTTCACAACACCCCCCGGTTGAAGGAGTCCCTGCTGCGGACCGACTTTGGGTCCTAATTGGGGGCGCTATAGGACCCAATTCGGCAACGGGACGGCTGGCGGCGGTGACCGGCGTCACACCGCTGAGGGAGCGTGTTGGGGGTGAAGGAGTTGCTGTTTCTAGCGCAGGGACGTCAATCGCCAGCTAGCACCGTCTCGCACGAAGGTGGCACGGAACGCGAGGGCTCGCTGCATGCCGCGCCCGGTGGCGATGTCGTCGTAGTCGTAGGAGCCCTCCAGCCCCGCGTCGGCGCGGTCGCCGAGGGTGGTGAGCGACGAAACGCGCAACGTGACGCGCGGATTCCGCGCGGTCATGAAAAACGTGCCCCAGTCCTGCGCTTGTTCTACCGTGAGGTTGGGGAACACCTGGCGCAGCCGCGCGAGGTTGCGCGATTCGAGGGCTCGCGCCACTGGCGCCGCGGCTTCCTCGATGGCCGCCCGCGGATCCGCCACCGCCGCAGGGGGCTCGGCCTGCCGGTTGACGCTCTCCCGCGCCACGGGGGGGCGCGGTGACACCAGCGGCGCGGCCTGCGGGCGGGCGAACCGCTCGTTCGTGGGCGGCGCAGCCTTGGTTGCCGCCAGGGGTGTCGGGGTGGCGTGGGCGACCGTGGTTTCTGGGGGAGGGACCGCCGCGGCCTGCGCCGTCGGTGGGGGCCCGTCGTCGCTAGTCGAGCGATGGGCCACCCACCACCCGGCCACCGCCGCGAGGGCAACGAGCGGCAGTGCCCAGGCGACGACCGGCATTCGACGTGCCGGCGCCGCCGCGGCCCGCGTCGTCTTGGGTTTCGGCCCCCGCGTGGGAGGGAGCGGGCTGACCGGCGTCGCGAGCCGCCGCACGTCGGCATCGCCTTTGGCTTGCCCGAGGGCCGCAAGCTGTGCCCGGATCGGATCCTCGCGGCCGAGCGGCGCGCCGCCCAGGGCGGCGACAGCGGACTCGATGTCGGGCCAGCGCTGAGCCGGGTCCTTCGCCAGCATCCGCATCAGCGCTGCGGCGGTCTCCGGCGGGCAGTCGGGGCGCAGGTCGGCGATCGCAGGCGGCGGCTCGTGCACCTGGGCGTAGAGCAGTCCGATGGTCGTGTCGGCGAGGAACGGCAGCCGCCCGGCGAGCAGCTCGTATCCCACGATCCCCAGCGAGTACTGGTCCGATGCGCCGGAGAGCTCACGCTTCGCCTCGCACTGCTCGGGACTCATGTAGGAGGGCGTCCCGATCGTCGCCCCCGTCATCGTGAGCCCTTGCGTCTCCGACACTTTCGCGATGCCGAAGTCGGTGACGACCACCCAGCCGTCGGTGTCGAGCATGATGTTGGCCGGCTTCACGTCGCGGTGGACGACGCCGCGGCGATGGGCGTAGCCCAGCGCCTCGCCCGCCTGATAGAGGACGGCCCGCACGAGGGTCAGCGGCAGCGGCCCGGCGGCGCGGACGATGGACTCGAGCGAGCGGCCCTCGACGAACTTCATCACGAAGTAGACGAGGTCGGCGCTCTCGCGCACGGCGTAGATGGGGATGATGTGCGGATGGCTGAGCGCGGCAGCGGTGCGGGCCTCGCGCTTGAAGCGCTCGACCATGCCGGCGGTGGAGAACAGCGCCGGGGCCATCACCTTGATGGCGACTTTGCGGTCCAGCGCGATGTCGTGGGCGAGGTACACCGTCGCCATGCCGCCCTGGCCCAGCTCGCCGTGGATGTCGTAGTGGCCCAGCGTTGCGTGGCGCAGCGCCTCGAGCTGCGCCGTCTGGCCCTGCGTCAGGCGGGCGGCGTCGTCGGGCGTGACGTAGGCCGTCGCGACCTGTCCCTGCTGGCCCGACACGTCCGCTCCGCACGACGAACAGTGGCGCGCCCCCGGCGGCACCGGCGTGCCGCAGCGCCCGCAGGCGGCTGGATCGGGCATGGCGTGACCAATATAGCTGGACGGTCGGACCGTCGGACGGTTGCCGGTGACCGGCGCCCGGCAACCGGCAACGGCCTCAGGTGTTGCTCAGCACCTCGTAATGCTCCACGTGCGGCTCCAGCCACAGCAGGAAGGCTTTGTCCTCGGGATAGTAGTGGGCGACTTCCACGTCGGCGCCCGCGAACGTCCGAATCGCGTCCCAGCTCTCCCAGAAAGAGAGGAAGACGAACTGCGCGCGGTCGCCGACAACCCGCCGGAGCACCTGCACGCCGCGGTTCCCGGGCGTGCCCCGACATTCCGCGGCCCCGGTGCGCTCGAGGTACGCGGCGTAGGCGTCGGCGGCCTCGGCGCGCGTCTCGCCGCGCCAGACACGAGCAATCATGAAGCGTCGGACAGTCGGACTGCCGGACTGTCGGACGGTAGGCGCTGTCCGGTCCGACTGTCCGACTGTCCGACCGTCCGACCAAGTTTGTGTGACAGTTGAATCCACACCACCGCTCCGAGGATCAGGCCCATCGCCACGACCGTCCGCGCGGTGATGGGCTCTTTGAGCAGCAGCCCACCGAGCAGCACGGCGATCACCGGGTTCACATAGGCGTAGGTGCCGACGGCCGTCGCGGAGGCGTGGCGCAACGCGTAGGCGTACGCGCTGTAGCCCACGATCGAGCCGAAGACGACGAGATACGCGATGGCGCCCGCGCCCCGGGGCGTCAGGTGCCAGGTGCGCCATTCGCCGAGGAGCGTCCCGAGCAGCGTGACCGCGACGCCTCCAGCGATCATCTGCACGGCGGCCCCCATGTACGGGCTCGTCTCCGTCGGGCGGCGCTTGGCATACACTGAGCCCAGGGACCAGAACGCGCTCGCGCTCGTCAGCGCGATGGGGCCGCGCAGGTCCGCGTGCAGGATCTCACGGGGGCTCGCGCCGATGAGCAGCGTGCTGCCGAGGAATCCCAGCACCAGGCCGGTGACGACGCGCCAGTTCAGATCGCCCGAGCCGCCCGGGATGATCGTGTCGAAGAACGCCATCCACAGCGCGACGGTGACGACGAAGATGCTCGCCACGCCCGAGGGCGTATACTGCTCGGCCCACACGACGAAGGCGTTGCCGCCGGCGAGCAGGAACAGCCCCACGATCGCGAGCGTGCGCCAGTCGACGGCGCGCCGCGGCGCCCGGTCGCCGAAGGCCAGCGCCCCGCCGAACAGGATCACCCCGGCGATGAGGAAGCGCAGCCCCGCGAACAGGAACGGGGGCAGCTCGCCCACGCCCACGCGGATCGCGAGGTAGGTGGATCCCCAGAAGACGCACACCAGCAGATAGGCGATGAGCGCCTTGCCGCGAAGGGCGGCCATCAGTCGGGCTCCGTGAGGACGAGCCCGGGCTTCTCGAACACGGTGCCCAGGACGATGGTGGTGCGGGTCGTCATGTTCTTGTTGTTGCCTTTCAGGTCGCGCAGCACGTCCTGCAGGCTTTCGAGCGACGGCGCCACGACCTTCAAGACGTAGCAGTCGTCGCCGGCCACGTGGTGGCACTCGAGGACGCCGGGGTGTTTGAGCATCTGGCGCATCCGCGGCTCGTCACCGACATAGTCGGTGCTGGCGTAGCGCACGGCGACGAACGCCGTGATCGGGTAGCCCACCTTGCTCCGGTCGACCTGCGCGAGGTAGCCGGTCACGATGCCCGCTTCCTCGAGCCGTTTAACGCGCTCCATCACTGCCGGTCGCGACAGGCCGACCTCGTCGGCGATCGCCTGGTAGCTCTGGCGACCATCGGTCGTGAGCAATCGCAGGATCTTGCGGTCCACGCCATCCAGCTCGTGCTTCGCCGTCATTTCGCATCTCCCGGTCACGTATTTCGGACGAATCGTCTACAAATTATGATAATTAGATAACACTTCATAAGGATAGGGGAGTTCCTGCCGACACGATATCCGATTGCTGCGCTCGAACTGTCCTTTACCGAGGACAGCGTAAGTCATTAGTATTTCGCCATGTCCGACTCCCTCGCGGCGCTGCGGGCGCTGGCCCGCGGCTTCCCATCGGTCCTCCTGGGCTATTCCGCTATTCCGGCGGTGTGGACTCGGCGCTCCTCGCCGTGGTGCTGCGCCAGGAGCTGGGCCGCGAACGGATGGTCGCCGCCATCGGAAAGAGCGCCTCCTATCCCGAGGCCCAGTGGCGCGCGGCCCGGGATGTGGCGCAACGCTTCGACATTCCGCTGCTCGAAATCGACACGTTCGAGCTGGACGACCCGCAGTACCTCGCCAATCCCACCAACCGTTGCTTCTTCTGCAAAACCGAGCTGTGGAGCCGCCTCGTGCCGGCGGCGCGCGCGCGGGGGCTCGCCGTCGTGTGCGACGGGACCAACGCGGACGACCTCCACGAGCACCGGCCCGGGCGCGCGGCCGGCGCCCTGGCGGGCATCCGCTCGCCGCTCGCGGAGGTGGGGATGACCAAGGCCCAGGTGCGCGCCGCCTCTCGTGCGCTGGACCTTCCCACGTGGGACGCTCCCGCCGCCCCGTGCCTGTCGAGCCGCGTGCTGTACGGCCTGCCGATCACCCGCGACCGCCTGCGCCAGGTCGAGGAGGGCGAGGCGTTCCTGCGCGGGCTCGGTGTGCGTGGCGACCTGCGCCTGCGTCACCTCGGCGATCGCGCGCGCATCGAAGTGGAGGCCGCGTGGATCGGCTTCGTGTCGGAGCGCCTCGCCCAGGTGCGCGCGCGGCTCGCCGACCTGGGATTCCCCGCGGTCGAGGTAGACCCACGCGGGTACCGCCGCGGCGGTTTGCTGACCGAGCGGCCCGTCCAGCAGTGAGGGTGTTCGTCGCGCTCAATCTGCCGGACACCGTGCGCCAGTCGCTGTGGACCACGACCTCAAGGCTCCGGGACGCGGCGTTTCCGGTGAAGTGGGTCCGTCCCGAAGGCATCCACCTGACGCTCAAGTTCCTCGGGGAGGTGGACGACGCCCGCGAGGCGGAGCTGCAGGACGCGCTGCGGCGCGCGGTCGCCGGCAGCAAGGCCCTGCCGCTCGCCGTCGGCGGGTTCGGCGTGTTCCCCGACCTCCGCCGGCCGCGCGTGGTGTGGGCCGGGATCGCGCCGGACCCCGCGCTCGAGCTGCTGCAGCACGGCGTGGAACGGGAGTTCGGCCCGCTGGGGTTCCCGCCGGAAGGGCGCGCGTTTCGTCCGCATCTGACGCTGGGGCGCGCGGGCCGCGAGGCGCGGGCCCGCGACTTCGAGGGGTTGGAGGCCGCGCTCGGCGCGCTGCGGTTCGAGGAAACGGTGGTGGTGGAGACCCTGGATCTGATGCGCAGCACGCTCGAACAGGGCGGGGCGGTGTATCAGGTGATACATCGTGAACGGCTGTCTTAAGGGTCTCCTGAAACTCGCCGGATTGGCGCTCCTGGCGCTGGCGCTGCTCGCAGCTTGGGTGTTCCGGGAGCCGATCCTGCGGACGGCGTCACGGTGGATCGGCCCGCACGGCACGGCGCTGCCGCCCGTGACGGACACGGCGGTCGGGGCGCCGACGCCGGCGGCGGTCGCGTCGGCCCAGACCAAGCTGGCCTCGCTGGCGCGGTCCGGCGGGCCGGATTCAGTGGTGCTCACGCCCAACGAAGTGGCGTCGCTGATCGGGGGCGGCGTGGACTGGACGGTGCGCAAGACGTTCGATTCGCTGCGGGTGGAGCTCCTGAACGGTGCCATCGCCGTGCACGCGCGGCTCGATACCCGGCGGATGCCGCGCGAGGCGCTGGGACCGCTCGCCGGCGTCGTGCGCCCGCAGGAGCCGATCCGCATTGCGGGACCCCTCACCATCGCGCGGCCCGGGACGGCCCGGTGGGCGGTTCGCGAGCTGAGCGTGCGAGGGATCCCGGTCCCCGACGCCGTGCTGAAGCGCATCGCCCGGGACGTGGCGGGCGCGGACACGGGCGGTGCGGTCAAGGTGCAGGTGAATCCGGCCGTCGCCGACGTGGCGGTGTCGCCGGTGGGGTTGGTGTGCTATCGCCGGCGCCGGCCATGAGCCGCCGCGTCCTGGTCGTCGACGACGAGAAAGGGATCCGCGAGGCCCTGAAGCAAGTCCTCGAGTTCGAAGGGCTCGAGGTCCACGCCGCGGCCTCCGGCTCCGAAGGCCTCAAGGTGTATGCCGAGGTGCGCCCGCAGCTGGTCTTCCTCGACGTCAAGATGCAGGGGATGGACGGGCTCGAGACCCTGGCGCGGCTGCGGCAGCTCGACCCGCAGGCCGTGGTCGTGATAATTTCCGGGCACGGCACCATCCAGACGGCGGTCGAGGCCACGCAGCTCGGCGCCTACGATTTCCTCGAGAAGCCGCTCGACACCGACCGCATCCTGCTGACGCTGCGCAATTCGCTCCAGCACGTGGACCTCGCCACCGAGAACGTGCGCCTGCGCGCCGAGGTGGAGGAGCAATACGAGATCGTCGGCGCGAGCCGCGCGATCCGCGAGGTGATCGAGCGCATCGAGAAGGTCGCCCCCACCCCCGCCCGCGTGCTCATCACCGGCGAGAACGGCACGGGCAAGGAGCTGGTGGCGCGCGCGATCCACGCGCTCAGTCCGCGCGGCCGGGGCCCATTCGTCGAAGTGAACTGCGCGGCTATTCCCGCCGAGCTGATCGAAAGCGAGCTGTTCGGGCACCTGAAGGGGAGCTTTACCGGCGCGACGGCGGACCGCCCCGGGAAGTTCGAGCAGGCCGACGGCGGCACGCTGTTCCTCGACGAGATCGGAGACATGAGCCTCTCGGCCCAGGCGAAGGTGCTGCGCGCGCTGCAGGAGGGCGTCATTACGCGCGTGGGGTCGGGCAAGGCGATCCACGTCGACGTGCGCGTCATCGCCGCGACCAACAAGCGCCTCGACGAGGAGATCCACGCGGGCCGGTTCCGCGAAGACCTGCTGTACCGCCTCAACGTGGTGCCGATCCACGTCCCGCCGCTGCGCGAACGCAAAGGGGACGTCCCGGGCCTGGTCCAGCACTTCGCCGACCAGCTGGCGCAACGGGCCGGCCTGCCGGTGCGCGGTTTCGCTCCCGAGGCGCTGAAGCGCCTCCAGGGCCACGACTGGCCGGGTAACATTCGCGAGCTGCGCAACGCCGTGGAGCGGCTGCTGATTCTGGCGGCGGGGCCCGACGTGGGCGACGCGGACGTCGAGCATCTGGTGGGGACGGGCGCGGTGAAAGCCGCAGCGGGCGCAGGCGCGGCGCCGCACGGGGATGCCAACTGGCTGCGCGCGTCGACGTTCGAAGAGTTCAAGCAGGCGGCGGAGCGGGCCTATCTGCTCGCCAAGCTCAAGGAGAACGACTGGAACGTCTCCGAAACGGCGCGCACATTGGAGATGCCGCGCAGTAACCTGTACAAGAAGATCGAGCGCTACCGGCTGGCGCGGGAGGCGTAGTGGCGGAGAAGGAACGGGACTGGGACAAAGAGATGAAGGAGGTGGATAAGCTGCTGGCGAAGCTGCCGGCCGCCGATCCGTACCTCGTGGGCAGCGCGCCCACCGTCCGCAAACCCGCGGCGCACGCGCCCGCCGCCGGAGGGGGGGGACCCGGCGCCGCGCCCGCGCGCGCGCACGAGCGCCTCGGCACGTGGCTGCGCGTCGGGCTGGGGGCGTTGCTGGCGCTCGGCATGGCGGCGTGGCCGTACTCCCATCAGTGCGGGCTACGTCTGATCTTCTATATGATCGGCGCGGGGACTGTCGTCGTCGCCGGCGCGTGGAGCGCCATCTCGTCCTGGAGGCGGCACCTGGGACTGGCGCACGTGATTGCGCTCGTGGTGACTCTCTGGGGTCTCACGCTCACGGTCGGCATCCTGCTCCCACGTATCGGCTACACGACGCCGGCTGCCCTGTGGCTCTGTCCCGAGCGGCCCGCGGCGCCGAGCCACTGACACCGACCACCGATGACCGAGACCTTCAAGAACTTCATCGCCGGCGCGTGGGCCGAGCCCGAGACCGGCGAGTACTTCGAAAACCGCAACCCCGCGGATCAGAACGATCGGATCGGCCTGTTCCCCCGATCGGGGCCGGCGGACATGCAGCGAGCGATCGCCTCGGCGCAGCGCGGCTTCGCGCGCTGGTCGAAGACGCCGGCCCCCGTGCGCGGCCAGGTGCTGCAGCGCGTGGCCCAGCTGCTGGTCGAGCGCAAAGAGCCGATCGCGCGGGCGATGACGCGCGAGATGGGCAAGGTGCTCGCCGAAACCCGCGGCGACGTGCAGGAGGGGATCGATACCGCCTTCTATGCGGCCACCGAGGGACGGCGGCTGTTCGGCCGGGTGGTGCCGTCCGAGCTGCGCCACAAGTGGGCGATGAGCTTCCGCCGGCCCATCGGCGTCACCGGCCTGATCACGCCGTTCAACTTTCCGCTCGCGATTCCCACGTGGAAGATGTTTCCGGCGCTGCTGTGCGGGAACACGGTGATCTTCAAGCCGGCCGAAGACGTGCCGCACAGCGCCCATCTGCTCGTCGAGGTGCTGATCGACGCGGGCCTCCCGCCGGAGGTGGTGCAGCTGGTGCACGGGCAAGGGTCGGTGGTGGGGCGCGCGATGGTGGAGCACCCGGGCGTACCCGTCATCTCGTTCACGGGCTCGACGGACACGGGCGCGGTGCTCGGGGCGACGTGCGGCCGCATGCACAAGCGGCTGTCGCTGGAGATGGGCGGCAAGAACGCAATGATCGTGATGGACGACGCCGATCTGGACCTCGCCTTGGATGGCGTGTTGTGGGGGGCGTTCGGCACCACCGGGCAGCGCTGTACGGCGACGAGCCGGCTCATCCTCCACGAACAGATCCACGACCGGTTCCTCACGATGGTTTGCGACCGCGCCGGCAAGCTGCGGCTCGGTCCCGGGTTGGAGGACACGACGGACGTGGGCCCGTTGATCCACGAGGACGCGCGCCAGAAGGTGGACGAGTACGTCGGCATCGCGAAACAGGAGGGCGCGTCGGTCGTGCTGGGGGGCCGGACGCCGGGCGACAAGCGGCTCGAGTGCGGGTGGTTCTACGAGCCCACGGTGTTCGCCGGCGTCAAGCCGGGGATGCGCGTCGAGCAGGAGGAGATCTTCGGCCCCGCGCTGTCGGTTCTCAAGGTCGGGTCGCTGGACCAGGCGATCCAGGTCAACAACGGCGTGCGCTATGGGCTATCCAGCTCGCTGTACACGCGGGACGTCAACGGAGCCTTCCGGGCGATGGAGGACCTGGACAACGGCATCACCTACGTCAACGCGCCGACGATCGGCGCCGAGGCCCACCTGCCGTTCGGCGGGGTGAAGCAGACCGGGAACGGCCACCGCGAAGGCGGCTGGGAGGTCTACGATTTCTACTCGGAGACCAAAGTGGTCTACGTGGACTACTCCGGGAAGCTGCAGCGGGCCCAGATCGACACGGAAGACTGATCCGGCAACATTCTGATCCTGCTCGCAGAAATTGGGTGACGCTCGTCACCCGGCCGGCGCTACCGTCCGGTGGTGCCTCGCGAATCCCTTCTCATCATTCTGAGCGCCGGCGGCTCCCCACTCGACGCCGACTGCCTCGGCGATCTCGCGGAGGTCGCGGTGACGTGGTCGCAGGTGGAACGGGAGTCGGGGGCGGCGTGCCTCGCGGCCCGCGTTTTGCACGACGACCCACTTGTCGAGTTCCGAGACCGGGTCCGGCGCTGGGGACGGGCTCGGGGATGGGCCGTGACCGTTGCGCCATACCGGCACCGTTGCTAACGTAAACTACATGCATGAGTTGGGGGCGGCCCAGGCGGTCCCCGGCGTGAACCACTCGCCGGCGGGCCCCACGACCCCCGAAAAACGGCGCTCCCGGCTCGCACGGTGGTTTGACAGCTGGATGCGCATGCTCGGCATGGCGCTGGTGCTGTTCCTCCTGATTCACACCTTCCTCATCGAAGCGTTTCACATCCCCACCGGCAGCATGGAGCACACGCTGCTGCCGGGGGATTTCCTCTTCGTCAACAAGGCGATCTACGGCGCCCCGATCCCGGGGACGCACACGCGGCTGCCGGCGTTCGGCACACCGCGGCGCGGCGACGTTGTCGTGTTTCCGTTTCCGCGCAACCCCGACCAGACCTTCGTCAAACGGGTGGTCGGTGTGCCGGGCGATACGGTGGCGATGCGCGACGGGCAGATGATCGTCAACGACAGCGCGCTCGTCGAGACGTACGTGCAGCGCGTGGACGCGGCGCACGACGCCGGGGATCCCGAGTTCGGCTGGCAGCGCCCGTTCTTCGTGGGGGCGATCGACGATCCGCGCCGCGCGCACCCGACGCGCGACAACTGGGGGCCGCTGGTCGTGCCGCCGGGAAAGTATTTCGTCCTGGGGGACAATCGCGACAAGTCGTTCGATTCGCGCTACTGGGGATTCGTGGACGCGGCGGCCATCAAAGGACGGCCGCTGGTCGTGTATTTCAGTTATGACGGGGCGGCCGGCGACCCGCTGCCGTGGCTGACCGACATTCGTTGGCGCCGTCTCGGCTCGGTGATCCACTGATCCGTCTGGCCGCCGTCCCGCTTCCGGAGGGAGTGATCACCCCATGCGCCTGAACACGGCGAAACGCGCCTCGTTCGACGAAGGCTCGCTGGATCAGTACCTGCGGGAGATCAGCCAGTACCCCCTCATCACGCGCGAGGAGGAAGTCTCCCTCGCCCAGCGCATCCGGACGGGGGAGGAGGAAGCGCTCGACAAGCTGGTCCGCTCCAACCTCCGCTTCGTCGTGTCGGTGGCCAAGAAATACCAGAACCAGGGCGTTGCGCTCTCCGACCTGATCAACGAAGGCAACCTCGGCCTGATCCGCGCCGCGCACAAGTTCGACGAAACCAAAGGCATCAAATTCATCTCGTACGCCGTGTGGTGGATTCGCCAGGCGATTCTCCAGGCGCTGGCCGAGCAGTCGCGCATCGTGCGCGTGCCCCTGAACCGCGCCGGCACGTTGCACCGCATCGGCAAGCGCTCCTCGGCGCTGCTCCAGGAGCTGGGGCGCGAGCCCACGGTCGAAGAAATCGCCGAGGGGATGGACATCTCCCAAGAGGAAGTCGCCAAGACGCTCTCGATCTCGCAGGCGCACCTCTCCCTCGACGCCCCGCTCACGCCCGGCGAGGACAACAAGCTGCTCGATTACCTCCCCGATACGACGAACCCGGGCCCCGACGACGAGATCTTCGAGCACGCCCTCACCGAATCCATCGAGAAGGTGCTCGGCACGCTCAAGGATCGCGAGGCCAAGATCCTGCGCCTGTACTTCGGGTTGGAAGGACAGGACCCGATGACGCTCGAGGAAATCGGCTCGCAGCTCGGCATCACCCGCGAGCGCGTGCGGCAGATCAAGGAAAAGGCGCTGGCGCGGCTGCGGCACATCTCGCGGGCCCGGGCGCTCGACAGCTTCCTGACCTAACTCGAAAACGGCGTGGGATGTGGCAAGTGGGGGGTGGGCCCACCCCCCACATCCCACACCCCACGCCTCTATATTCTCCGCATGCCGCCCCTCTCGTCCTTCGACGTCTCCACCGGCGCCGACCTCCAGGAGGTCGACAACGCCGTGAACCAGGCCACGAAGGAAGTGGCCCAGCGCTACGACTTCAAAGGGTCGAAGTGCGCCATCGCGTTCGACCGGGCCACCGCCGCGCTCACGCTCACCGCGGACGACGACTTCCGGATGAAGGCGCTGTTCGACGTCCTGCAGGGGAAGCTCGTCAAGCGCGGCGTGTCGTTGAAGAATCTCGAAGTGGGGGAGATCACGCCCGCGGCCGGCGACACCGTGCGCCGGGAGATCAAGCTCACGCAGGGCATCCCGCAGGAGAAGGCGAAAACGATCGTCAAGGCGCTCAAGGACAAGAAATTCAAGAAGGCGCAGGCCTCGATCCAGGGCGCGGAGATTCGCGTGCAATCGCCGTCGAAGGACGAGCTGCAGGAGGTCATCGCGTTCCTGCGCACGCAGGACTTCGGTCTCGAGCTGAAATTCGGTAACTACCGCGGATGAAACTGGGCGTCATCTCCCTCGGCTGCGACAAGGCCACCGTCGACTCCGAGCGGCTCGTCGGTGAGCTGGTGGGGCACGGCGCCCGCCTCACCGACGACCTCCCTCACGCCGACGTCATTCTGGTCAACACCTGCGGCTTCATCGACGCGGCGAAGCGCGAGTCCATCGACGCGATGCTCGAGGCGGCAGGCCACAAGAAGGCAGGGGCGGTCAAGGCCGTCGTGGCGGTCGGCTGCCTGGTGGAGCGCTACAAGAAGGAGCTGGCCGCCGAGATCCCTGAAGTCGATCTCTTCCTAGGATTCTCTGACTTGCACAAGCTCGTCCCCGCGCTCGCCGAGCGCGGCCTGCTCGAGGATCCCGTCGCCGCGCATCCCGGCGTCCGCCAGTTCCTGGGCGGCCCCCGCCACGTCCGCTACCTCAAGATCTCCGAGGGCTGCGATCATACCTGCGCCTTCTGCGCGATCCCCCTGATGCGCGGCAAGCATCGCTCCGAGCCGCTCGAGCGCCTGGTGCGCGAGGCGCAGACGCTCGAAGCGCAGGGCGCCAAGGAGATCAACCTCGTCGCGCAGGACTTGGGCCATTTCGGACGCGACCTGGGGCCGGGCGGCCCGAAGCTGCCGGACCTGCTCGCCGCGCTGCTGCGCGACACGACCGTCCCCTGGTTCCGCCTCCTCTACGTGTATTCCGCGGGCCTCACCGAGGCGCTGGTGGAGCTGGTGGCCCGCGAGCCGCGCATCGTGCCGTACCTCGACATGCCGATCCAGCACGCCAGCGACCGCATGCTGGAGCGGATGCGCCGGCCGGAGCGCCGGCGCACGCTGCGCGAGAAGCTCGCCTGGCTGCGCGGCGCCATCCCCGACCTCGCGCTCCGCACCACGTGCCTCGTGGGGTTCCCCGGGGAGACCGACGCCGATTTCCGCGAGCTGCTCGAGTTCCTCGAGGAGGCGCAGTTCGACCGCCTGGGGGCGTTCGCGTTCTCCCCACAGGAGGGGACCCGCGCGATGCAATACGCCGACGATGTCCCTGAGGCGGTCAAGCGGGAGCGCCTGGAGGAGCTGCTCGAGGTGCAGCGGGCGATCTCCGCCGAGCGACTCGCGCGCTTCGTCGGGCGCGAAACCGATGTGCTCGTGGACCGCCTGGCGGACCCGGAGGAGGGCGGCGCCACCCACGTCGGGCGGGTGGCGTGGCAGGCCGACGACGTGGACGGCGTGACCTACGTGGCGCGCGGGGGCTGGGCGGAGCCGGGGACCTTCCTCAAGGTGCGCCTCGCCGACAGCGAGGACTACGACTTCCGGGGAGTCGCGAGCGCGTGAGTCGCTCGGCCGCGCTGTTCGACCGAGCGCAGGCGGTATTGCCGGGGGGCGTCAATTCGCCGGTACGGGCGTTCCGGGCAGTCGGCGGGACGCCCTTTTTCGTGGCGAGCGCCGCGGGGGCCCGGCTCACCGACGTGGACGACCAGACGTACGTGGACTACGTGTGCTCCTGGGGGCCGCTGATTCTGGGGCACGCGCCTCCCGTTGTCCTGTCGGCGATCCGGGACGCCGCGGCCCGCGGCTGGTCGTACGGCGCGCCGTGCGCTGCCGAGGTGGAGCTCGCCGAGCTGGTGCGGCAGCGGATGCCGGCGGTCGAGATGCTCCGCTTCGTCAACAGCGGCACCGAGGCGACGATGGCGGCGGTGCGCGTCGCCCGCGCGGCTACGCGGCGCGACCTGCTGCTCAAGTTCGACGGCTGTTACCACGGACACAGCGACGGCTTCCTCGTGAAGGCCGGCTCCGGCGTCGCGACCCTGGGGCTCCCGGACAGCCCGGGCGTGCCGGCCGCCATTGCCGGGCTCACACTGTCGGTGCCGTTCAACGACGTGGCGGCCGTCGAGGATGTCTTCGCGCGGCGGGGTGCGGAGATCGCGGCCGTGATCGTGGAGCCGTTCGTGGGCAATGTCGGGTTCATCCCGCCCGCACCGGAGTTCCACCCTGCCTTGCGGCGGCTGTGTGACCGCCACGGCGCCGTGCTGATCTTCGACGAGGTGATGACCGGGTTTCGCGTCGCGCCGGGCGGGGCGCAGGAGCGGCTCGGCATCCGGCCCGACCTCACGACCCTGGGCAAGATCGTCGGCGGCGGCATGCCGGTCGGGGCGTACGGCGGCCGGGCGGCGCTGCTGCGGCTGGTCGCCCCCGCGGGCCCGGTCTACCAGGCGGGCACGCTCGCCGGTAACCCGGTGGCGATGGCCGCCGGGCTCGCGACGCTCACCGCGACGGCGGCGCCCGGGTTCTACGAGACCCTGGAGCGCCGAACCGCGCGGCTGGTGACGGGTATAGCGGACGCGGCCCGGCGTCGCGGCGTCCCGATCAGCGCGGGTCACGCGGGCTCGATGTGGGGCGTCTATCTCACCCCCGGGCCCGTTCGCAATTACGCCGAGGCGAAAGCGACCGACACCGCGCTCTTCGCCCGCTGGCACCGAGCCGCCCTGGCGCGCGGCGTGTTTCTGCCGCCGTCGGCGTTCGAGGCCGCCTTTGTCTCCAGCGCACACACGGATGCGGACATCGATTTCACGATCGAGCAACTCGACGCGGCGTTTGGCGAAGCGCGCGCTCGTTAGCGTCCTCGCCGTCCTCGCGGCGGCGTGCCACCGCCCGCCCACCGCCCTCCCGGGCGCCGAGCCCGAGGTTCGGGTCGGGCTGGCGACGGGGGCGGCGAGCGTGCGCGTCGGCGGGGACGGCGAGCTGTTCGTGACCGACGACGGCTCCGGTCAACCGGTGACCGCGATCCCCGCCGGGCAGACGTGGAGCGTCGTGCCGGACAGCGTGGGGGCCGGAGTGCAGCTGGTGCGTCCGGACTCGACGCGCACGGAGGCGCACCGCGGCCTCTCGATCGTCAACGTGACGGAGGACCGGTTCGCCATGGTGAACAACCGCCGCTACCGGGGGCGCGTAGGCGTGTTCCGGTCGCGGATGGGGGGGGGCGGGGGCGGGGGGGGCCTCACCGTGGTGAACCGGTTGCCGGTGGACGCGTACATCGCCGGCGTGCTGGGACTGGAGCTGGGCGCGCGCCGACCGGACGAGCTGGAGGCGCTGCTGGCGCAGGCGATCGTGTCGCGCACCTTCGCGCTGCGCAACCGCAGCCGCTGGGAGGCAGACGGCTTCGATGCCACGGCCGACACGCGCGATCAGGTGTACTTCGGCGTCGTGGCGGAGACGCCGCAAGTCTGGGCGGCCGTGCGCGCCACGGCCGGCGAAGTGCTGATGTACCACGGCGAGCTCGTCGAGGCGTTCTTCCACTCGACGTGCGGCTTCAGCACGGCGGGCGCGGAGGAAGCGTTCCGCGGCGCAGAGCCGCGGCCGTACCTGAAGCCGGTCTCGGATGCGCGCGGCGGCGGCCATTACTATTGCGACATTTCGCCGCGGTTCCGCTGGCGCGAGCAATGGGACGCGCAACAGCTGCGCACTATATTGTCGCGGACGTTGCCGGCGGTGATGAACGTGGGCGGGGACGGGCTGCAGCGCATTACCGACGTCGAGGTGACGCAGACGACCCGCTCGGGACGCGTCGGGGAGCTGCGCATCGTGTTCGAGCGCGGCGACGTTCGCATTCCGGGCACCGACGTCCGCGCCGTGCTGCGCCCCGACGCCGGCACGCTGCTCCAGAGTACCGCCTTTCAGCTGACGGTCGCCAAGAGCGAGGGGGCGGTGAGCCGCCTCGTGGCCGTGGGTGCCGGCTCGGGGCACGGCGTGGGATTCTGCCAATGGGGGGCGATCGGCCGGGCGCGCGCCGGGCAGCGCCATCGCGACATCCTCACCACCTATTTCCCGGGGACGAGCGTTGAAAAGCTCTACTAGGGCGGACTGGCGGTCGGGCGGTAAGGCGGTAGGCCTGGTCGCCGTTCTGTTTACCGCCCTACCGCCATACCGCCTTACCGCCCAGGGTGTTCTCAGCCAGTTCTCTTACGACAGCCTCGGACTGTCGGGAATCCAGGCCGACCTCGGCGTGCTGGGCGCGAGCCGTCTGCGGGGGACGGTGGTCGGCGGCGTGCGTCTCGATTATGGCCGCGTCGCCCCGCGGATCCGCGTGCTGCTGGGTCTGTCGTACTTCAAGGGTGCATTCGACCGCCAGGCCACCGTCGAGCTGGCCCGGCGGCTGCGGGCGATCGTCAACGACCCCGACTCCAACTTCACGATCGACGTCGGCAGGATTCAGTGGTCCGATCTGATGGCGGACGTGGATCTCCAATACGTGCTCCCGCAGGGACGCACGGTGACGGCCTACCTCGGCGTGGGGTTGAGCGTGCACCTGATGAACGGCAGCGGCGCCGCCATCAATGGCACGTTCGTCGAGGACGCGCTGGACGGCGTGTCGGCGGGGTTGAACGGCACGCTCGGATTCGAGATCGCCACCAGCCCCACGTGGCGGTTCACGGTGGAAGGGCGGGGGGTCGTGTCCACGCAGCTGTCGACGGGTTCGCTGCGCGCTGGCATCATGTACCGGCTGCCGGGGAAGCGGTGAACGATCCCCTGCGCGTCGCGGTGATCGGGGCGGGGGCGATCGCCCAGGTCGCCCACCTCCCGGTGCTGCGGCGCCTGGCCGGGGTGGAGATCGCGTGCATCTGCGACAACGATCTCCCCAAGGCGCAGGCGCTCGCGGGACGGTTCGACGTCAAGGAGACTTACGACGACATCGAGGAGGTGCTGAAGTACGCGCGGGCGGACGCGGTGGTCATCTGCACGCCCAACCACCTCCACGAAACCCACGTCGTCACCGCCCTCGCGGCGGGGCTGCACGTGCTGTGCGAGCGGCCCCTCGCCCTCTCGACCGGCGGCGTGGAGAGCGTATTGCGCGCCAGCGAGCGCTACGGCAAGCGCGTGCTCGTCGGCATGAACCACCGCTTCCGGCCCGACGTGCAGGTGGTGCGGGGCTTCCTGGCGGGCGGCGAACTGGGCTCCCTCGACATGATCCGCGGCGGGTGGTACACCTTTCAGCCGAGCCGCCAGCAGCTGACGTGGCGGTTGCGGCGCCAGGAAGCGGGCGGCGGCGCGTTCCTGGATTTGGGGCTCCCGCTCCTCGACCTGGGGCTGTGGCTCGCCGGGTGGCCGATCCCCAAGCGGGTCTCGGCCCACCTCCCCGGGCGCGGGGCCGACAGCGTCGAGGACATGGGCTCGGCGTTGGTGGTCTGCGAGAACGGCGTCTCGGTGTCCGTGGACGCGAGCTGGCGCTACCTGGGCGAGGGCGAGCGGTTCTGGTTCGACGTCGTCGGCAAAAAGGGGGCGGCGACGATCGGACCGCTGCGGGTGTTCCGGGAGGTCCACGGCATGCCGACCGATGTGACACCCACGGGAGCCAGCGGTCGCGAGACCGCCTTCACGCAGTCGTATCGGGCCGAGTGGACGTATTTCCTCGCCGTGATGAAGGGCGACGTGAATGCTCCGCCGCCCAAGGATCAGCTCGCGCTGCAGCGGGTGATCGAGGCAGTCTACCGTTCCGCCGACGAAGGCCGCGACGTGATCTTGTGAGCCGCGGCCGCGCGGCTGCCCTGACCGCCCTGGGCGCGCTCGCGCTCCTCGCGAGCTACGCGCCGTTCCGCCTCCCGCCGCTGAGCTTCGTCGCCATCATCCCCGCTGTCCTCCTGCTCCTCGACGCGGCCACCCCCCGCGCCGCGTTCCGTCGCGGCTTCTGGTACGGCGTGGCGAGCTTCGGGCTGGTGCTGTACTGGATGGTGGTCGCCCTGTGGCACTTCACCGCGTTCGCGGCGCTCGGCTACCTCGCCACCATCGCGATCCTGGGGCTGCTCACCGGTTTGCTGTTCTGGTTCGTCGCCCGGGTGCGGCTCGCGCTCCCCGCGGTGCCATTGGCGCTCGTGTTCCCTCTCGGCTGGACGGCGTTGGAGTGGATCATTGGCCACCTGGGCGACATCCGGTTTCCCTGGCTAGGCCTCGGCACGTCGCTGTCCGACGCTCCGGTGTTGGCGCAGTGGGCCGACCTCGCCGGCGCGCGCGGGATCACGCTGTGGCTCGCGTGGTGCAATGTGAGTCTTGTAGAGGCGTGGGATGTGGTGAGTGGGGCCGTGGGCGCGCGCCGGTGGCGGCGATTGGGGACGGTGCTCGCGACGGTGGTGCTCGCATGGGGCTACGGGGCGTGGCGGATGCGCACGCTGCCGACCCGGGTGGTCGGGGTCGTCGGCCTGATCCAGCCGAACGAAGGCTTCGATGAGAAGTGGGTGCGCGAGCGCGCGGACAGCGTCGTCGAGAAGCTGCTCGTCTTGACGCGCCGAGTGCGGGCGCAGTACCGGCCCGATGTGATCTTCTGGCCGGAGGTGGCGGCCCCCGGGTACCTGGATCAGGAGCGCGCGTGGGACGATTCGATCGCGCGGCTGGTCCGGGAAAGCCACACGCCGATTCTCGTCGGCGCCGAGCACGTCGAGTGGCTGACCGGCGGCGCGTATCGCACGTACAACGCCGCGTTTTTCTATGACTCCACGGGTGCGTGGCGACGCTGGCCCGTGTACGAGAAGCATTATCTCGTGCCAGTGGTCGAGCGCGTCCCGTTCGTCCCCGTGAGCTGGTTCCGCCGCATGCCGGGGCTGGGCCGCTGGTCGGGGGGATTCGGGCGCGGCCGCGACCTGCCGGTGTACGCGACGGGGATCGGGCGGTTCGGCGTGCTCATCTGCTACGAATCCGCCTTCGAGGACCTGCCGCGCGGCTACCGCCGCGCTGGCGCCGACTTCCTGGTCAACATCACCAACGACGCCTGGTTCGGCCGCACCGCCGCGCCGTACCAGCACGCGTCGCATCTGGTGCTGCGCGCGATCGAGACGCGCATGGGCGTGGCGCGCGCGGCGAACTCCGGCGTCAGCGAGGTGGTGGACCCGCTGGGACGCGTGTCCAACGCGACCGAGCTGGACCAGGAAGCGATCGTCGGGGCGACCCTGCGCACCAGCGACGTGCGGACGCTGTACGTGCGGCTCGGCGACTGGGTGGGGGCGTTGAGTGTGATCGGGACCGCTGGGCTGGGGCTGGCGCTGATCTGGCTCAGGTGGCGCCGGGAGAGACACTAGTGCGGAGTGTGGAGTGCGGAATGCGGAGTTTATCGAGCCATGGTCGATCACCGATGCCAACACCGGAGTACGACCGGCGGTCGATCAATTCCGCACTCCGCGTTCCGCACTCCGCACCCGGGGTGGGGGGATGGTGCGGTTAGGCGTGGACGTCGGCGGGACCTTCACCGACCTCGTGGCGCTGCACGACGACGGCCGCATCGAGGTCCGCAAAGTCGTGAGCACGCCGGAAGACCCCGCCGTCGGCCTGTTCCGGGCCGTAGACGAGTACGGGCCACGTGCCATCGCCGCCCTCGTTCACGGCACCACCATCGCCACCAACGCGCTGCTGGAGCGCCGCGGTGCGCGCATCGCCCTGGTCGCCACCGCCGGCTTCGAGGATCTTCTGTGGCTGCGCCGCCAGGATCGGGCCGATCTCTACGATCTCTCGCGCGATCACCCGCCGCCCCTGCTCGCGCGCGATCACGTCATCGGTGCTCGCGAACGCATGGGTCCGGACGGGGTGCTCGTGGCGTTGACCGACGCGGAGCTTCGCCGCGTCGTGACCGCGGTCGCCGCCCTCGGGCCTGAGGCGGTGGCGATCGCCTGCCTCTTCGCCTTCCGCCACCCGGCGCACGAGCGGCGTCTCGCCGAGGCGCTGCGAGCGGCGCTGCCCGGGGTGCCGGTCGCCGCGAGCTGCGACGTCCTCCCGTTGTTCCGTGAGTATGAGCGCACCAGCACGACGACCGCCGAGGCGTACCTGCGGCCGAAGGTGTCGGCGTACGTCGCGCGCGCGGAGGCCGAAGTGCGGCGCCGCGGGATCGACGCGCTGCGCATCATGACCTCGAGCGGCGGAACGTTGCCGCCGCCGGCGGCGGCCGCGCATGCCGCCGCGCTCGCGCTCTCGGGGCCCGCGGGCGGGGTGGTCGGTGCCCGTCTCGCGGGCGAGGCCGTCGGCTGCACCGATCTCTTGACGCTCGACATGGGCGGCACCAGCGCCGACGCGAGCCTGGTGCTGGGCGGCGCGGCGCTCTCGGAGGGCGCCGGCGTGGTCGGCGGCGTGCCGCTCGCGTTGCCGGCGGTGCTGATCGAGACGGTGAGCGCCGGGGGTGGCAGCATCGCGTGGGTGGATCCGGGGGGAGCGTTGAAGGTCGGGCCGCGCAGCGCCGGCGCCGTGCCCGGCCCGGCGTGTTACGGCAGGGGCGGCACGGAAGCGACGGTCACGGACGCGTGCGTGGTGCTCGGGTGGCTCGATCCCGCGCATCCACTCGCGGACGATGTGCGGCTCGATCGCGAGGCTGCACTGCGCGCGGTGGCGACCGTGGCGGCGGCGCTGCGGCGCGACGCCGGCGCCGCCGCCTCGGGGATCGTGGCGGTCGCGACCGCTGTGATGGCGCGCGCCTTGAAGCGGGTGAGCGTCGCGCGCGGCGTGGATCCGCGGCGCCTGGCGTTGCTGCCGTTCGGAGGCGCGGGGCCGCTGTTCGGGTGCGCGCTCGCCGATGCGCTGGGGATGCGGACGATCGTCGTACCACCCCACCCGGGAGCGCTGAGCGCGCTGGGGCTCGCCGCCGCCGCCGAGCGCGTCGAGGCGGTCGGCTCGTTTCACCGTCGGCTCGCGGACCTCGACACCGCCGCGCTCGAGGCCGGATTCGCCCCACTCGTCGATCGGATGCGCGCCGAGCTGCCGGGCGGGGTCCTGCGGCGGGTCGCGGAATGCCGGTTCGTGGGGCAGGGCTACGAGGTGCCGGTCACCGTGTTGACCGCCGATCCCGTCCTCGTTGCGGAGGTGTTTCGCGCCGCACACCAGGCTCGCTTCGGATTCGCCGACACCGATGCGCCGATCGAAGTCGTGAACCTCCGGGTGGTGGCGGAGCGCGGAGCGCCGGCGCTGGATTTCCGGAGCGCGGCCACACCGCCGCCGCCGCCGGCGCGGCGGGAGATCGTCGTGCGCGGCGAAGCGGTAAGCGCCGAGGTGCGGCCCCTCGACGCTCTCCCGCCGGGCCACACCATCGCCGGCCCCGCCGTCCTCGTGGGCGGGGATGCCACGGCCCTCATCGAGCCGGGCTGGCTGGCCACCGTGCATGCCTCGGGGGCGCTGGTGGTGGAGCGGCGATGACGCTGGACGCCGTCGGCCTCGAGGTGATGGCCCACGCCTTCGCGTCGATCGCCGAGGAGATGGGTCTCGTCCTCATCCACTCGGCGCTCTCGCCCAACATCCGCGAGCGCCGCGACTGCTCGGCGGCGCTGTTCGACGCGGATGGCCAGATGGTCGCGCAGGCGGCGCACATCCCCGTGCACCTGGGCGCGATGGCCGAAGCCGTCGCGGCGGTGCGGGCGCAGGACCCGGGGCCGGGCGAAATCTTCCTTTTGAACGATCCCTACACCGGCGGCACACACCTCCCGGACCTGACGCTCGTCGGGGCGATCGCCGTGGACGGGCGCGTCGCCGGGTACAGCGTCGTGCGAGCGCACCACTCCGACGTCGGCGGGATGCAGCCGGGCAGCATGCCGGCCGGCGCCCGCGAGCTGGTCGCCGAAGGGCTGGTCATTCCACCGGTGCGGCTCACCCCGGAGGTGGAGCGGCTCGTGCTCGCCAACGTGCGCACGCCCGTAATGCGCCGCGGCGATCTCGCCGCGCAGCGCGCAGCGGTGGAGCGCGGCGCGGAGGGGTTGCGCGCCCTGGTCGCGCGCTACGGGTGGGCGGGCGTGCAGCGGGCGGCGCGCGACCTCATGGACTACGCCGAGCGGCGCACTCGGGCCGCGCTCGGCCGCTGCACGGTGACCGGGGGGGGGCTGTCGGCCACGGACTGGATGGAAGGCGACGGCGTGACCGACGCCGATCTCGCGATCACGGTGCGGGTGGACATCCAGGGCGGCGAGTTTCACGCGGACTTCACCGGGACAGCGCCCGCGGCGGCC
>WNGE01001198.1_pt1 | contig 33151 bp, 30 predicted proteins | sample 5400651 | NCBI WGS metagenome assembly WNGE01 (sample SAMN13153370, study PRJNA577476) | soil metagenome | isolation source: 60 cm soil or saprolite under grassland replicate 2 | place: USA:California | collected 2016-06-15
GACTGCGTCGATTCGATGAGTTCCAGCGAAATCTCGGGATCGCGCGGAAGGTTCTCGCCGACCGTCTTCGCTGGCTGGTCGACGAAGGAATCCTCGAGCGGGTTCCCTATCAAGAACGGCCGGAGCGGTACGAGTACCACCTGACCCGAAAGGGCCGCGACCTTCATGTCGCGCTCGTCGGCCTGCGGCAATGGGGCGACGATTACTGCAGCGAGAAACCGCCGATGCTCGCGCGCACAAAGAGCGACAAGAAGCCCGTGATCGCCGCGCTTGTCCCGAAGCGCAGTGACCATCTTCGCCTCGAAGAGGTCGAGTTCGTGCCCGGACCGGGCCGCGGCTCCAGGTAGCCAGGTCCTCTAACAGCAAGTCGAGCGAGTGGCGATCCTTGGCCCGGCGGCGTCGGAAAGAGCGAGCCGGATCAGCTCCCCCAGCGCACGATCTGCAAAGGAAGGCTTAGACACCTAGCGACGCGAGCACACGTTCGGTAGTCAGAGCAGGCAACGACGGATGGAGCCTTTATGGAGCCCAGCGGTTGCAACCGGTAGCAACCGGTGGCAAATGGGAGGACGCCCAGAACGGCTCAAACAGGCGATGGTAAGGAATGCGATGAAGGAGGGCCTCCCGCGGAGTCATGCTCCGCGCGTCCTCGAAGACGAAGGGAGGCCCCACGCAATGTTGTACGCGGGATTGGATCTCAGCCGCAAGCGTCTCGACTTCTGCCTGCTCGATGAGCTGGGCGAGAGGGTCGAGGTCGGCGCCGCGCCGCCCGATGCCGACGGACTGCGCAGTCTGACCACTCGTGTCGGCCGCTTCGGCGAGCCGGTCTTCGCGGCGATCGAGTCGATGAACGGCGCTCGTTTTGTTCACGATCGGCTCGAGCTTGCCGGCTGGCGGGTCGAGATCGCCGATGCCGTCAAGGTGAAAGGTCTGGCGCCGCTGGCCTGCAAGACCGACCGGATCGACGCCTGGGTGCTCGCCGAACTGGCCCGCCGCGATCTGGTGCCGGCGATCTGGCTGCCCGACCCGGCCGTCCGCGCCGAACGTGAGCGGGCCCGGTTCCGGCTCCATCTCGTCCGTCACCGCACCAGCCTCAAGCAGCGCGTGCACGCCGTACTGCTCGCCCACGGCAAGCCGTGTCCGGTCTCCGACCTGTTCGGCGTCGCCGGCCGCGACCTGCTCGAGCGGCTCGCGCTGCCCGAACCGTGGCTGGCCACCGTCGCCGCGAGCCTGCAACTGATCGACGAGCTCGACCAGCAGATCGGCGACTGCGAGCGCGACCTGCACCGGCTCGGTGTCGAGCACCGCTACGTGCCGCTGCTGGTCACCGTGCCCGGGATCGGTTGGGTGCTCGCCTACACGATCGCAGCCGAGATCGGCGACATCAGCCGCTTCGCCACACCGACGAAGCTGACCGGCTACACCGGCCTCTGCCCGCGCGTCTACCAATCCGGCGGCTCCGACCGGCGCGGCGCACTCGCCAAAAACGGGCCGCGCTATCTGCGCTGGGCGCTGATCGAGGCAACCATGCACGCCAGCCGCCACCCGCTCTACCGCGACCGCTACCAGCACACCAAACAACGGCTCGGCAAACAACGCGGCGCCAAGGTCGCCCAAGTCGACCTCGCCCGCCGCCTCGCCGAAGCGATCTGGCACATGCTCACCCGCGACCAACCCTTCGCTCCGGCAGGCGCCGCGAGCCCCCTGGCCGCCTGACGGCCCTTAAGGAGATGCGCCACCGGAAGCGAGGCTCCCATCCAACCTGATCCTCCCGCTCAGGAGGCGATAGAGAGATGAGCACCGCTCAACACCACCAACTACCCCGACCACCATGACCAGGCGATGCAAAACCGCTTGACCCACGGCCCTTCTTCATAGAGAGGGGGCTCACGGGGGAACCATGGGTTCCCCCGTGAGAGCTAAGCGATGTCTACCTTGATGACGTTCGTCGAGCCGGGCATGTTGACGGCCGTGCCGGCGGTGATGACGACGCGGTCGCCGACGTCGAGGAGGCCCGCGTCGCGGGCGGCGTGGATCGAGGTGTTCCAGAGGTCTTCGACGTCCATGCACTCCTTGATCAAGAGCGGCGTGACTCCCCACTCGAGCGCCATCTGCCGCACCGCCCAGTCGATGTGCGTCAGCGCGATAATCGGCCGCTGCGGACGGAGCCGCGCCACGCTCGACGCCGTCTTGCCGCTGAACGTCGGCACGAGAATCGCCTTCGCACGGAGCGCCTCGGCGATGTCGCACGCCGAGTTCGACATCGCGCTGCCGATCGTCGGGTTCTCGGCCGCCTGCGGAGTCTCGTGGCGGTACCCCATGCTCGGCTCGATCGCGCTCGCGATCCGGTCCATGTACGCGACCGCCTCCACCGGGTACTCCCCGACCGCGGTCTCGCCCGAGAGCATGACCGCGGACGTGCCGTCGAGGATCGCGTTCGCGACGTCGCTCGCCTCGGCGCGAGTCGGCTCGGGGTGATGGATCATCGACTCGAGCATCTGCGTCGCCGTAATCACGGGCTTTCCGCGCTCGAGCGCCTTCTGGATGATCCGCTTCTGGATCAGCGGCACGATCGCAGGGCCCACCTCGACGCCGAGATCGCCGCGGGCGACCATCACTGCGTCGGTCTCGGCGAGCACGTCGTCGAGCACTTCGACTGCCTCCGCCTTCTCGACCTTCGCGATCACGTGCGCATGCGATCCCGCCTGCTCGATCAGCCCGCGAAGGTCGCGGACGTCGGCGGGCGAGCGCACGAATGACAGCGCGACGTAATCGACTCCGAGCTCGAGCGCGAACGCAAGGTCGACCGTGTCCTTCCGCGTCAAGGACGGAATCGGAAGCGGAACGCCCGGCAGGTTGACGCCCTTGTGCGAGCTGACCCGCCCACCGACGATCACCTCACAGCGGGCACGGCCCTCGTTGACCTCGCCCACACGGAGACGGACGAGTCCGTCGTCGATCAGCACGTCGTGACCGGCCTTGAGCACGTCGCCGATCACCGACGGCGCGACCGGCAGCTCGCCGTCCGCGCACGTGTCCGACGCGCACACGGTCACGCTCTCGCCCTGCCGCAGCACAACCGGCTCGTGGAGGTCTCCGATTCGCAGCTTCGGGCCCTGCAGGTCGGCGATCAGCGCGATCGGGTGGCCCCCGTCGGCCTCCGCCTCACGCACGCGGCGCGCACGCTCGGCATGGTCCTTGTGCGTGCCGTGAGACAGGTTCAGCCGTGCGGCGTTCATTCCCGCGGCGACGAGCGCACGCAGCTTCTCGGGCGAGTCCGAGGACGGGCCGAGCGTGGCGACGATCTTCGTCCGGCGCTCGTTGACCACGAAGCCAGAGTACCTCCGGCCTGCTGCACGATGATGAGGGAATGGCCTGGGAGCGCTACGCGGCCGTGCCGGGCGGCGACGGCACCTCGCTCGTCGTCGTCGACGGCCGGCTGCCGTCCGCCACGATCGATTCGTACCGCCTGCCGGACGCACTGGCCGCGCTTGCGTCGAGCGTGAGCCCGACCACTACCTCCGCCTGCACGAGTTCGAAGCCGGCGAACGTGGCGAGCTGCTCCCGCTCGACCGCGCCGACCCGGCGAAGCTCGCGCCGCCGGAGCTCCGGCCCTCGCTAGAGCGCTGGCTCGCCAAGCAGCGAGGCGCGCCGGTACCGACGGAACGTCCGCCGTGGGCACGCCCCGGCTGGCACGCGGAGGCGGAGGTATGGGTCGGCTGCAAGCTCCGCCCGCACCGGCTCTGGCCGCTGTCGGCCGTCCTCTGCGGCGAGCGCGACGGGAAGCGCGTCCGGCTGAAGGCCGTCTCCCCCCCTCTTCCACCACGAGCCCGTGGTGACCGCGGCTCTCGCACGCGAGCAGAGCGGGGCGCTACCGGAGGTGCTCGGCATGGACCGCGAGGAGCTTCGCGAGGCGTACGGCGTCGGGGCGGAAGCACTACGCGCGGCGGCCGCGCCGTCCTGGCTCCACCAGGCGATCAGCTACCGCGGCATCAACGGACGGGTCGAGCCCGACGACCGATGGTGGTTCGCCGGCGAGGAACAGCGCTAGATCGAGCGCGCAGTCGAAGTGGTCACATAGAACGCGGGAACGCGCTCCGACCAGGATACGTCGCGCGAGCGCCGAGCTCCTCCTCGATCCGGAGCAGCTGGTTGTACTTCGCGACCCGATCGCTGCGGGCCGGCGCGCCGGTCTTGATCTGGCCCGTGCCGAGCGCGACGGCGAGGTCGGCGATGGTCGCGTCCTCGGTCTCGCCGGAGCGGTGTGACATCACCGCGCTGTAGCCGTTCTCGTGCCCGAGCCGCACCGCGGCGATCGTCTCGGTGAGCGTTCCGATCTGGTTCACCTTCACGAGGATCGAGTTGGCCGCGCCGCGCTCGACGCCCTGCTGGAGGCGCTGCGGGTTCGTCACGAACAGGTCGTCGCCGACGAGCTGGACGCAATCGCCGAGCTCTCGCGTCATCGCCGCCCACGCCTCCCAGTCGTCTTCGGCACAGCCGTCCTCGATCGAGACGACCGGATACGCGTCGACGATTCCCCGCCAGAACGCGGGCAGGTCTGTAGACGGAAGATCGCGCCCTTCGAAGCGGTACCGGCCTTCGGAGAAAACCTCGCTCGTCGCCGGGTCGAGCGCGATCGCGATCCGCTCCCGGTGGCCGGCCCGCTCGGCGGCCTCGAGGATCGCCTCGATCGCCGCCTCGCTCGACTCGAGATCGGGCGCAAAGCCGCCCTCGTCGCCGACGCCGGTCGCGAGCCCGCGGTCCCCGAGCACCTTCTTGAGCGCGTGGTACACCTCGGCGCCGATCCGGAGAGCGTCGGCGAACGAGTCGGCCTCCAGCGGCACGACCATGAACTCCTGGAGGTCGATCGAGTTGGCGGCATGCACGCCGCCGTTGATCACGTTCAGCATCGGCACCGGCAGCGTCGTCGCGTCGTCGCCGCCGAGGTAGCGGAAGAGCGGCTGCTCGGCGTCGGCGGCCGCCGCCTTCGCAACCGCGAGCGAGACGCCGAGGATCGCGTTCGCACCGAGCCGGCCCTTGTTCGGTGTCCCGTCCAGCTCGATGAGCGCACGGTCGAGCTCCTCCTGCTCGGTCGCCTCGCGCCCCCGCACCACCTCGCGGAGCTCGCCGTTCGCGTTCGCAACCGCCTTCGTGACCCCCTTGCCGCCGTACGCCGCGCCGCCGTCGCGCAGCTCGACCGCCTCGTGCACGCCGGTCGAGGCGCCGGACGGGACCGCGGCGCGGCCGACGGCGCCGGATTCCAGCAGCACGTCGACCTCGACGGTGGGATTGCCCCGGGAGTCGAGGATCTGGCGGGCCCGGACGTCGGCGATTCTGCTCACTGGGTCTCCTTGGCGAGGTCGAAGTAATGGTCCTGCCGCTCGAGCGACAGCGCACTCCAATCTTCGCCGCTCGCGCGGGCGAGCTCCTCGGCAACCTCGACCCGGCGCCGGAATCGGTGCGAGGCGCGCCGGAGCTCGAGCTCTGGATCGACGTCGAGCTTCCGGGCGACGTTGACCGCCGCGAACAGCACGTCGCCGAGCTCCTCGGCGCGCCGCTCCGGCGAGTCGAGATCCGATTTCAGCTCGCGCAGCTCGTCGTCGAGGTCGGCGACAGCGCCGTCGACGTCGGGGTACTCGAACCCGACCGCCTTCGCACGCTGCTGCAGCTTGCGGGCATACAGGAGTGCCGGCAGTGCCTCGGGCACATGGTGGAAGACGCCCTCGCGTCCCTCCTGCTCCCGCTTGATGCGGTCCCAGTTCTCCTTCACGCGTCCGGGTGTGTCGGCGTCGACGTCCCCGAACACGTGCGGGTGCCTGCGAACGAGCTTCTCGTGGATCAGGCGCGCGGCCGTCGCGAGATCGCCCTTGTCCCGCTCCTCGAGCAGGAGTGCGAGGAAGTACACCTGGAAGAGCAGGTCGCCGAGCTCGTCGAGCAGCTTCTCGTCGTCGCCGGCGAGCGCCGCGTCGGCGACCTCGTACGCCTCCTCGACCGTGTGCGGCACGATCGAGCGGGCGGTTTGCTCGCGGTCCCACGGACAGTCGCGGCGGAGACGCTCCGTCAGGTTCTGGAGCTCGAGCAGGGCCTGCTCGAGGCTCTGCAACTTATGTGGTGGCGGTCGACGGAGTGGTGCCCGTCGTCGCCGTCGACTCGGGTACGTAGCCGACCTGGTAGCTGACCGACTTCGCGAACTCCTTCTTCACGCCGTCGAGCCACTTCGTCATCGCATCCGTCTTCTTCTTCTGGACCAGCGCTTGCCGGATCGTCTCCTTGACGTCTGCGAGCGGCGTCTTCTTTGCCGGCTTGATCGCGGAGAGCGCCTGGATGATGTGCCACCCATAGCTCGTGTGGATCGGCTTCGACAGCTCGTTCGTCTTGAGCTCGAATGCCGCCTTGTCGAACTCCGGGACGGTCTGGCCCTTCGTGATCGTCAGCTTGCCGCCACTCGCGGCGGAGCCCGGGTCCTTCGAGTACTTCTTCGCGAGTTTCGCGAAGTCGCCGCCGTTATGGAGCTGCGACTCGATGTCGTCGGCGAGCTTCTTGCTGTTCACGAGGATGTGCCGCACGTCGCGGCTCTCGGCCGTCGTGTACGTCGACTGGTTCTGGTTGTAGTACTTCGTGATGTCGGCGTCGGTGACCTTGGTGTTCTTCGTCACCTCGGCATACAGCTTCTCCGAGAGCAGATTCGCGTGGATGTCCTGCTTGAGCTGTTCCTCGGTGAAGCCCTGCGCCTTGAGCTGCGCCCGGTACGTCTTCTCGTTGCCCTTGAAGAACTGCTTCTTGACCTCTGCGAGCTTCTTGTCGACGTCGGCCGCCGTGATCGGCTTGAGGCCGAGGTCCTTCAGCTTCTGCTCGAGCTCGGCCTGCTGCACGAGGTACTGCATCGCCGAATCCTGCAGCTGCTTGTACTGCGTCGTCCCCGGCTTAGGGAACGCCGTCTTGCGAGCCTTGTACGTGCGCTTGGCGCCGGCGATCAGGTCGTTGAACTCGGTCTTCGTGATCGTGGCGTCTCCGACGACGGCGACGGCCGAGGTGGGGACGCTCTTTTTGCCGCCGCCGCCGCAGCCGGCGGCGACGAGCACGAGCGCGAGCAGCAGTGCGGCGGGCAAGAAGCGGAGAAGTCTCATGTCCATCCAGTGAGGTCGGTAGCGCAAACGGCCGGGCGAGCGGAGAGAAGGTGGGCCTTCACGCTGCCTGACGGGCCTCCAAGATAGCATCGACCAGGCGGAGCGCCTGGGGGAATCCGTCTTCGCTTCGGAGGCTCACTTCCCTGTTCCCTACGGCGTAGACGGCTGTGTGGATGCGGTTTCGGAGCTCGCTCAGCTCTCCGGAGCCGAGGACGAGCTTGCCGACCGTCGATTTGCCGGCCCGGAACACGAGATAGTCCGCGCCGAGCCGGGCCAGCTTGATCTTCGCCTCCTGGAAGGCGAAGAGGTTCTCGACCGGCCCGGGGAGCGGGCCGTACCGGTCCTCGAGAGACGCCTGGAGCTCGCGCAGCTCGTCCTCGGTCTCCGAGAGAGCGAGGCGGCGGTGGATGTCGATCCGAAGCGCCTCGGAGGAGACGTATTGCTGCGGCACGTAGGCGTCGATCCGGGCGTCGACCCGCACCGGCCGCGCCGCGATGCGCCGCTGGCCCTGGAGCTCGGCCACCGCCTCGTTCAGCATCTCGACGTAGAGCTCGAAGCCGACCGCCGCGACATGGCCCGACTGCTCGGCCCCCAGGAGCTCGCCGGCGCCGCGGATCTCGAGGTCGCGCATCGCGATCGCGAAGCCGGCGCCGAGCTCGGTGTGGTCGGCGAGCGTCGCGAGGCGCGCGCGCGCCTCGGGCGTCAGCTCGCGCGCGTCCGGGTACATCAGGTACGCATACGCGGTCTCGTCCGAGCGGCCGACGCGGCCGCGGATCTGGTAAAGCTGCGCAAGCCCGAGCGTGTCGCTGCGCTCGACGACCAGCGTGTTCGCCTGCGGGATGTCGATGCCCGACTCGATGATCGTCGTCGACACGAGTACGTCCGCGTCGCCGCGCAGGAACGCGTGCATCTTCTCCTCGAGCTCCTTCTCGCGCATCTGTCCGTGCGCGACGAGGAAGCGAAGCCCAGGGCAGAGTTGCTGCAGCTTCTCGGCCGCATCCTCGATCGTCTCGACGCGGTTGTGCAGGTAGAACGCCTGGCCCTCGCGCTCGGCTTCGCGCTCGAGCGCGAGCTTGATCAGCTCCTCGTCGTACTCGCCGACGGTTGTGCGAATCGGACGCCGGCCCTCCGGCGGCGTCTCGATGATCGAGATGTCACGCATGCCGGCGAGTGACATGTGCAGCGTGCGCGGGATCGGCGTCGCGCTCAAGGTCAGGACGTCGACCTCGAGTCGCAGTGATTTCAGCAACTCCTTCTGCGCGACGCCGAAGCGCTGCTCCTCGTCGAGGATCACGAGGCCGAGCTCCTTCGGGATCACGTCGCGGCTCAGCACGCGGTGCGTGCCGATCAGGACGTCGACCTTGCCCTCGGAGAAGTCGCGGAGGACGGCCTTGACCTCGGACGGCTTCCGGAAGCGGGAGACCATCTCGACGCGCACGGGGAAGTCTCGGTAGCGGTCGCGGAACGTGTTGTAGTGCTGCTCGGCGAGGATCGTCGTCGGCGCGAGCATGAGCACCTGCTTGCTGTTGATCGCGACCGCAAACGCAGCCCGGACGGCGACTTCCGTCTTCCCGAACCCGACGTCGCCGCAGACGAGGCGGTCCATCGGCCGCGGCGCTTCGAGGTCTTCCTTGACCGCCTCGATCGCATTCTCCTGGTCCGGCGTCTCCCGGTACGGGAACGACGTCTCGAGCTGCTCGAGCCACTCGTGGTTCAGGTCGTAGGCGATCCCTTCCTGCGTCTGCCGCTGCGCGTAGAGCGAGATCAGCTCGCCCGCGAGCTCCTGCACCGACTCGCGGGCACGCGACTTGAGCAGCTGCCAGGCCTTGCCGCCGAGCCTCGAGAGCGCCGGCGCCGTCGCGTCGGCTCCGACGTAGCGCGAGACCCTGCCGAGCTGCTCGTGCGGGACGTACAGGCGGTCGTCGCCGCGAAACGCGAGCAGCAGGTAGTCGCGTGTAACACTCGCGACTTCCTTCGTCTCGAAGCCGAGCAGCTTCCCGACGCCGTGGTCCTCGTGGACGACGTAGTCACCGGTGCGCAGGTCGGCGAACGACTGGAGTGCGCGGCCGCCGATGCGGCGCTCGCGCGGGACGCGGCGCCGGAACACCTGGTGATCGGGCAGCAGCACGAGGCCGAGCTCGCGCCAGACGAAGCCGCGCCGGGCAGGCGCGACTGCGAAGAGGAGGCCCGCTTCCGTCGGCAGCTTGTCGCCCGGCTCGAGCAGCCGCGCCTCTACGCGCCGGAGCATGTTCTGCGTGCGCAGCGCCTCTCCGCGGTGCGGGAATGCGACGACGACGCGCTGGCCTGAGCGCACGAGTTGCGCCAGCTCCGCTTCCGCCTCGGCGAGGCCGCGCGCCGCGATCGCCGGACGGTGGGCCTCGAACGCGAGCGGCTGGCCCTGCGGGAACGGGTCGAGCTCGGCCGCGCCCTCGAGATCCACCGGCGTGAGGTTGTCCTCCTGCCAGACCCGGCGCACGCCCTCAGGCTGGTACACGAGGTCGGGGACGCGATCGAGCGGGGGCACGAGATCGTCCGGAACGGGACGGATCTCCCCTTCCTCGCCGTGCCACTCCTCGACCAGGTCGAGCCGCCGCTCGGTCGCCGGAAAGATCGTGGAGGCCTCGACCGGGTGCAGCGCGCGCTGCGTGAACGGCGAGAACGCGCGGATCGACTCCACCTCGTCGCCGAAGAACTCGATACGGAGCGGCTCGCGGCCGGTCGCCGGGAAGATGTCGATCAGCCCGCCGCGAACGGCGAACTGGCCGCGGTCGTCGACGCGTTCGACCCGCTCGTAGCCTGCGAGCGCGAGCTCCTCCGACAGGCCGTCGACGCCGAGCTCGCTCCCGGGGCCGAGCGCGATCGGCGCCGGGCGCGCGTCGACCGGCGGCAGCCCTTCGGCGACGGCGTGGGCCGATGCGCAGACGAGCCCGCCGCGCGCAAGCACGTCGAGGGCGCGCGCGCGCTCGCCGACGAGGTGGGGCGGCGGCTCGAGCCCCGACTCCCAGCGGACGCCGCGGCTCGGCAGGTAGCCGACGACGTCCTCGCCGAGGAACCAGGCCGCGGCCTCGGCGGCATCGCGTGCGTCCGCGTCCTCGGGAAGAAGGCAGACGAGCGGCCGCTCGAGCCGCTCGTGGAGCGCCGCGAGGACGACCGGCAGCGCCGCTTCCGAGACGCGCGCACGGGTCGGGAGCGCCTCGGCGAGCTCGCCGAGCCGCTCGTACTCCGCCACCTCGCGGACGAACATGTGTAGTACCGGGCGGTCCATGACGAACGGCGGAACCGGGCGGTTCCGCGCTTTCGTCAGGGTACCGGCGCGACGTACTGAGACGCCTGGAGCGTGAAGAGCTCGGCGTAGATCCCGTCCAGGGCCATCAGCTCCTCGTGCGTGCCGGCCTCGGCGACGCGGCCGCGGTGGAGGACGTAGATCCGGTCGGCCGAGCGAACGCTCGAGAAGCGGTGCGAGATGAGCACAGCCGCCCGGCCTTCGAGCAGCTCGCGCATCCGTGCGAAGAGCGCACTCTCCGCCCGCGCGTCGAGCGCCGCAGTCGGCTCGTCCAGGATCACGAGCGACGCGTCCCGGAAGAAGGCGCGCGCAAGGGCGAGCCGCTGCCACTGACCGATCGAGAGGTCCCAGCCGCCGACGAACTCGCGCCCGAGCATCGTGTCGTAGCCGGCCGGAAGGCGGTTGACGAAGCCCTGCGCCCCGGCGCGCTCGGCGGCGGCGGCGATCGCAGCCGCGTCCTCGATCAGCTCGTGACGGCCGACGCCGATGTTCTCGCCGGCGGTCAGCATGTACCGCTCGAAGTCCTGGAAGATGACCGCGACGTCGTCGACGACTCCGCTGACCTCCGTCCCGTTCCAGAGGACGCGGCCCCGGTCGGGCGGGTAGAGGCCCGCGATGAGCTTCGCCAGCGTCGTCTTGCCGGAGCCGTTCTCGCCGACGAGCGCGACGATCTCTCCCGCGGTCACCTCGATCGAGACGTCGTCGAGGGCGGGCCGGGTCGCGTCGGGGTACGCGAACGTCACGCCCTCGACCTCGATGCGCTCGAGTCCGCGCCGCATCTCGCGCCGCCCGCCGTCGGCGGCGCGCGCGAGGGCCAGGAACGACGTGTAGTCGCGGACGAACAGCGTCGACTCGTAGAGGCTCGCCGCGCTGAAGTGCATCGTCCGCAGCCGGCCACTGAGTTGGTAGAGGCCGAACACGGCTGCGCCGGTGGCGGCCAGGCTCATCCGCCCGGACACGTAGAACCAGGCGAGGCCGCCGGCGGCGACCGCCGTCACCGCCGCGGAGGCAAGCGCCGCGGCCAGCGAGCGCAGCGACCTCCGGCGGGCGACGCCGCGGAGCTCTGCGATTCGATGCTCGTACAGCTCGTCGTACCGGCGCCGCAGGTAGGGCGCGAGCCGGAACACGCGCAGCTCCTTCGCCGGATCCCGGTCGAGGAGCAGGTGCTGGAGGTAGTAGCGCTGCCGGTCCTTCGGCGTCATCCCCCAGGAGAACTGGTAGAAGTCGCGGCTGTTCCGAGAGGATGCGATCCACAGCGGGACGTAGCCGAGCAGCACGAGCGGCACGAGGAGCGGCTGCAGCCCGGCGAGTGCAGCGACGATGCCCACGGCGGCGACCGCTCCGCCGACGACCCCGAGAAGCCCGTTCACGGTCTGCATCGCGCGGAACATTCCCTGGGCCTGCGCGCGGCGCAGCCGGTCGTAGAAGTCCGGCTGCTCGAACGCGAGGAGATCGACGGAGACGGCGACGTCGATCACGCGCTCGAGGGCACGACGGCCGACGAGCTCGGCGAGCAGGCGGCTCTGCTCGGCCTCGACCGCCTGTGCGAGGTCGAGCGCGACCGTCACGCCGACGAGCACGGCGAGCGCAGGGACGACGTCACCGAAGCTGCCGCCTCGGGCAGCGACGATCGACGTGAGCACCGCCTTGCCTGCGAAGAGCTGCGCCGCGATGCCGAGTGAAGCGACGACCTGCAGTATCGCGGTGAGCAGCAGCTCGCGGCGGCCCGCGCTCCAGGCAAGACGGACCGACTCGAGGAGTAGGTGCGGCAGGTCGTGCCAGCTGCCGCGCGATCCCTCCGGCTCGACGATCTCGTCGAACGACCGGACTTCGCGCGGCCGCTCCTCGAGATCCTCGAGCTCGTCGCTCATCTGCGATTCACGGACGCCTGCGCACGCTCGAGCCCGTCGGCGTCGAACTGCTCGACGGCATCGGCAGCGCGTGCGATCAAGGACTCGGCGTCATCCTGCAGCGCGAAGTCGGAGAGGACGTAGTCGGCGAGCGGGCGTGGATCGCCGCGCTGCGGGCGGCCCACGCCGACCCGCAGGCGCAGGAAGTCGGGTGTTCCCAGGTGCTGCGCGATCGAGCGCAGGCCGTTGTGCCCGCCCGCGCCGCCGCCCAGCTTGAGCTCGAGACGTCCGAGCTCGAAGTCGCCTTCGTCGTGCACGACGAGCACCTCGCCCGGCTCGAGCTTGAAGAAGCGCGTGGCGCCGCCGACCGAGCGGCCCGACTCGTTCATGTACGTCTCCGGCTTCAGGAGGGCGAGCTTGTGGCCGTCGAGCCGGATCTCGGCGAGCTGGCCCGAGAACTTCGAGCGCCAGGTGCCGCCGTGACGTCGTGCGAGCTCGTCGACGACCATCCAGCCGGCGTTGTGCCGGTTGCGTGCGTACTCGCGGCCCGGATTGCCGAGACCGACGACGAGCAGATCGAGCGACGACCCCTGACGGCGGGGCCACAGCCGCACGGGCGGCTAGCCCTCGGTCGCGCCCTGGTCGGCGGCGGCGTCCGCCCCCGCCTCGGCGGGAGCCTCGGCGCCGCCCTCGGGCGCCTCGCCCTCGGGCACACCCTCGCCCTCGACGCCTTCACCCTCGACCTCTTCTTCCTCGACGACGATCTCGCGCGTCGGGGCGGTGACGGTCGCGACGACGGTCTCGGGATCGTCGAGCAGCGTGACCCCCTCCGGCACGTCGATGTCGCCGATGCGGAGCGTGTCGCCCGTGCCCATGTGGGAGACGTCGAGATCGATGTGCTCCGGAACCTCGAGCGGCAGCGCTTCGACCTGGATCTCACGGAGCGGCTGCGAGAGCACGCCGCCCTCCTTCACGCCCGGTGCCGCGTCGCCGCCGGTCAGGTGCACGGAGACAGAGGCCTGGATCGTCTGGTCGAGCCTGACTTCCTGCAGGTCGATGTGCGTGAGGAAGCCGCGCACCTTGTCCACCTGGTAGTCCTTGAGGATCGACGCGTGCGCGCCGCCCTTGCCGTCGATCTCGACGTCGAGGATCGAGTGAAGGCCTGCCGCACCGGTCAGCGCCCGTCGGAGCTCGCGCTCCTCGACGGAGATCGCGACCGGCTCGCCGCGGCCGTAGAGCACTCCGGGGATGAAACCCCGCTTTCGCAGGCGCCGCGTCTCCCGCGAGCCGAGACGCTCGCGCTCCGTGACGGTCAGCTTGGTGCGCTCTCCAGCCATTCCGGCGGCGGAGTGTAGCGTAACCCCGCTCTGCGCCTGCAATATCCGGGGGTGTTCGAGGATCTGCTCAGAGCCTGGGACGGCGAGGAGGCCGTCATCCGGTTCGACCGCGAGAGCGGAGCCTGGATGTTCGTCTGCATCCACTCGACGGCGCTCGGCCCGGCGGGCGGCGGCACGCGGATGCGGGTCTACGAGCGCCCGGGGGACGGCCTGGCGGACGCGATGCGCCTCTCGCGGGCGATGACCGTGAAGATGGCGGTCGCGAACGCCGACCGCGGCGGCGGCAAGGCGGTGCTGGCTGTACACGAGCTGCCCTCCGGCAAGGCGCGGCGCAGCCTGTTGCTTCGCTACGGCGAGCTCGTCGCCTCGCTCGGCGGCACCTACCGCACGGCGGGCGACATGAACATCACGCCGGCCGACCTCGATGTCGTCGCCGAGCGCTGCCGCTGGGTGTACGGCACCTCCGGCGCGGGCGGCGACAGCGGCCGCGGCACCGCGCGCGGCGTACTGCACGGGATCCGCGCGAGCGTCGAGCACGTCTTCGGCTCTCCCGACCTCGCAGGGCGCACCGTGCTCGTCCAGGGCGTCGGGGCCGTCGGCGCAGGCCTTGCGCGCGACCTCGCCACGGAGGGCGCGACGGTGCTCGTCTCCGACGTCGACGAGGCGCGGGCACGCGAGACCGGCTTCAGGTTTGTGCCGGCGGTCGGCGCGAGCGCGACGGAATGCGACGTCTACGCGCCGTGCGCGGTGGGCGGCACGCTCAGCGCGGACTCGATTCCGCTTCTTCGCTGCCGCATCGTCGCAGGATCGGCGAACAACCAGCTCTCCGAGCCGGCCGACGCCGAGCGCCTGCGCGACGCCGGCATCCTCTACGCGCCCGACTACGTCATCAACGCGGGCGGAGTCATCCAGCTCGTCGGCCTCGAGGACAACGGCTGGGACGAGGACGAGCTCGAGCGCAACCTCATGGTCATCGGCGACACCCTGCGCCGGATCTACCGCGCCGCCGACGCTGCTGGAGTGACGCCGGCCGCCGCCGCGGAGGAGCTCGCGGCGGAGCGCATCGCTACGGGCGCAGCGAGTCGTGCAGCAGCTCGATGAAGCGATCGCGGGACGCCGCGAACACGACGTCGACGTTCGCCTCGCCGAAGCGCGCGCGATGATCGATGACCGTCTGGCCGCGCGTCAGCTCGCCGCGCCGCTCGACCGCGACGTGGACGTGTTCGACATCGACCGCGATCGCCGGCTCGAGCGCAATCGCCATCGCGATCGGGTCGGGTAGGTCGAAGCCGCCGAGACCCGTCTCCTGCAGAGCGAACCGCAAGAGCGTCCGCTGGATGTCGACGCTGAACTCGCCGAGCGGGCCGAGCGCGCGCACGGCTGCTGCGTCTTCGGGCCCGAACACGGCGTACTTGCGTGAGATGTCCCAGCCGACCATCGTGATCGGCGCCCGTGATTCGAAGACGAGCGCGGCGGCCTCGACGTCGGCCCAGATGTTGAACTCTGCGACCGAGGTGACGTTCCCCACCGCATCGGAGGTCCCACCCATCAGAACGAGCGAGCGGAGAAGGCGTGCGACGTCGGGGGCGCGCTCGAACGCCGCTGCGACGTTCGTGAGCGGGCCGAGGGTCACAAGCGTCACCTGGCCCGGGCGCGCGCGGATCTCGTCGATCAGCACCTCGACGGCGCTCGAGCCCGTCGGCGTGCGGCCGACGAGCAGGAGTCCTATGTCGCCCATTCCGTCCTGGCCGTGCACGTCGTGCCCCAGGTGCTGCGGCCCGCTTCGCGGCTGCGCGGCGCCCGAGTGGACCGGGACGTCGGAGCCGGCGAGCTCGCGAACGTAGAGCGCATTCTGCACCGCCTGGTCGAGCGACACGTTTCCAGCGACGACGGTGATCGCCCTCACGTCGACCTCGGGGTGGCGCAGGGCCATCAGGAGCGCCACGGCGTCGTCGGACGCCGTGTCCGTGTCGATCAGGAACGGCCTAGAAAAGTTGGTTCTCGCCGCCGAAGATCGCCGACACCGAGTCGTCGGCGAACACGTTCATGATCGTCTCGGCCAGGAGCTGCGCGACCGGCAGGATCGTCATGTTCGACGGCATCTCGAGTGGATTGATCGGAACGGTGTCGGTGACGACGATGCCGTCGATCGGGGCACCGTGGAACTTCTCGAGCGCGCCGCCGGAGAAGACTCCGTGCGTCGCGTACACCCAGACGCCCTTGACGCCCTTGGCGCGCAGCGCCTCGACGTTCGCGAGCAGCGTGCCGCCGGTCATGATCACGTCGTCGCCGACGACCGCGATCTTGTCGCGGACACGGCCGGTGATCTCGGTCACCGCGACCTGGTCGTGCGCGGGGCGCGTCTTGTGCATGATCGCGAACTCCGCCTCGATCATCTCCGCGAAACGAACGGCCATCTTCGCGCGGCCCTCGTCAGGCGCGACCGAGACGATCTCGGAGCCGGTCAGTCCCAGGTCGCGGAAGTGCCGCGCGAAGAGCGGCAGCGCGGTCATGTGGTCGACCGGGATCGTGAAGAAGCCCTGAATCTGGCCGGCGTGGAGATCCATCGTCAGTACGCGATCCGCGCCTGCGAGTTGGAGCATGTCCGCGACGAGGCGCGCGGAGATCGGCTCCCGAGGCTTCGCCTTCCGGTCCTGCCGCGCGTACGGGAAGAGCGGCACGACCGCGGTGATCCGCTTGGCGGATGCGAGCTTCGCCGCCTGGATCAGCAGCATCAGCTCCATCAGGTGCGCGTCGACCGGGATGCACCCCGTCTGCACGAGGAAGACGTCTGCGCCGCGGATCGACTCCTTGTAGCGGCAGTACGTCTCGCCGTTCGTGAACGTCTCGAGCTCGACGTCGCCGAGCTCGACGCCGATGTGTTGCGCGATCGCGCCGGCGAGATCCGGGTGCGAGCGGCCGGCGAACACCATCAGCCGCTTCTGCGGCCCGCGCTCGATGAAGTGGCCCTGCGACGGCTCGGTCATCGTCGCCTTCTCCAGGCCGGGAAGGGACAGCTCAGCTGTCTGGCTTTCCATGCTTCTCGTAGACCCAGCCTTCTCTGGTTTCCTGGCGCGGAGCGAACCCGGCGAGCGATCCCGGAGGGACATCATCCGTGATGACCGAACCCGGTGCAATCCAAGCGTCGTCGCCAATGTCGACCGGAGCATTGAACGTATTGTCGACGCCGGTCCTGACGTTGCTCCCGATGCGGGTCGTCCCCTTGGGCTTGCCCTGCTCGTGAGGGAAGTTGGCGGTGATGTTCCCGGCGGCGATGTTCGTATCCTCGCCGATTTCGGCGTCCCCGATGTAGCTGAGGTGCGGGATCTTCGTCCGGGCGCCGACGCGGGATCTCTTGATCTCCACGAACGTGCCGATCTTGACGCCTTCGCCGAGGTCCGTGCCGGGCCGAATGTACGCGAAGGGGCCGAGCTGGGCACCCATGGCGATCCTCACCGAGCCACGGATGACCGTGAAGGGATGGATGGTCACGTCCGGCTCGATCTCCACGTCCGCCTCGATCCAGGTCGTGGCGGGGTCGACGATCGTGACGCCGGCGAGCATGTGCGCCTCGTTGACCCGGTCGCGTAGCTTCGCCGCGACGAAGGCGAGCTCGGCGCGTGTGTTGATCCCCTCGGCCTCCCACGCCACCGGCGCGGTGTGGACTGCGACGGTGTCGCCGTCGCCCACGAGGAGCCCGAGTGTGTCGGTGACGTACAGCTCGCCCTGAGCGTTGTGGGCCTGCAGGCGGTCGAGCAGCGGCCAGAGCTTGTCGGAACGGAACACGTAGATGCCCGAGTTGACCTCGCGCAGCGCGAGCTCCTCGGGCGACGCGTCGGCCGCCTCGGCGATGCGCGCGAGCCTGCCGTCGCCGTCCCGCACGATGCGTCCGTAGGAGCGCACGTCTTCGGGCTCGAAGGCGAGCACCGTGCCGGACGCACCCTCGCGGCGGTGCGTCTCGACGAGCGCGCGCACCACTTCCGGCTCGAGGCCGGGAACGTCGCCGTTCAGTACGAGCACGTCACCCTGCACACCGGCAAGCGCGTCGCGTGCGGAGCGCACGGCATCTCCCGTCCCGAGCGGCTCCCGCTGCACTGCGACCTCGACGCCGGAGAAGGAGCCGGCGCTGTCGGGCGAGGCGACGACGACGATCCGCTCGACCCCGGCGTCCTGCGCGGCACGCACCACCCAGTCGACCATCCTGCGCCCGAGCAGCGGGTGCAGGTGCTTCGGCGTCGCGCTCTTCATGCGCGTGCCGAGACCGCCGGCCATCACGACTGCTACGAGGTTCGCCATGTGAGGAAAACGGTACTGGGGCGCCAGGATTCGAACCTGGGATCACGGGACCAAAACCCGTTGCCTTACCACTTGGCCACGCCCCAGGGCAGGTGAACTCTAGCGGCGGTCGGTGAAGACGAAGAAGAGCGCGATGACGGCGAAGACGGCGACGGCGACGATGGCCGTCCAGAAGACGATGAAGGCCAGGATGGCGGCAATGACGGCCAGGAGCTGCGAGACGGCGAAGATCCACGTGACCTGCCGGTAGCTGTACGAGCTCGACTCGCGGCCCGAGAACCAGTAAAGGGCCACGGCGAGGATCGCGAGCCCGATGACCGTCCAACGCGAGACGTCGTGAAAGACCGCGACGACGACCGCCTCGACGGCCGCAATCGAGAGTGCGATGCGTGTGCGACGGTCCCGCAGCCAGCGCCCGCTGCGGCTCGAGCCCTGCTCGATCGCGCTCTCACTCACGACGTCAACCGTACCACGCTGGTGCCGTCAGCCACGTGCGCCCGAAGCGGTTCGCGTGTCGCTGAGCCGCCTTCGCACCGTTCCGTTGGTGGAAGAGCCCGTAGACCGCCGGACCGGCTCCGCTCACATCGGCCCGAAACGCGCCGAGCGTGCGCAGCTCGCCGGCGACAGGCGACGACGCGAGGTCGTTTGGCGGCAGCGCCGCCAGGTCGCGAGGTCGCCGCACCCGCTCGAGCGCGTCGAGAAGCGCGGCGCGGCGCTCGTCCCAGCCGGCCGCGCCGTCACGCGCGTCGAACTCGGCGTACACGGATGCCGTGGAGCGCTTCTGCACGCCGTGGGGCAGCACGAGCAGCACCCAGTAGTCCTGCGGAAGGTCGATCGCGCCGAGAAGCGAGCCGTCGCCGGAGCCGACCTGCGGTCCGTCCGCGAGGAAGAACGGCACGTCCGACCCGAGTCCGGCGGCGAGGTCGCGCAGCTCCGCGGTCGGAAGCGGCTCGTCGAGCGTCTCGTTCGCGAGCCGCAGCGCCGTCGCGGCGTCGGAGCTGCCGCCGCCGAGGCCGGCTGCGACCGGGACGTGCTTCTCGATGCGCGCGCGCCAGCGGTGCCGGGGCGCGGCATGCGTCGCGAGTCGCGCAAGCGCATCGTGCACGAGCGTGTCGCCCTGGAAGCCGTCGACCGTGAGCGTCCCGGCGGGCTCGAGGTCGATGCGGTCGGCGATGCCGAGGCGCTGGTAGACGGTCAGCACCTCGTGCTTCCCGTCGTGGCGGAGCGGACCGGCGACGAGCGCCAGATTGATCTTTGCCGGCGCGGGCGCCCTCACCGGAGCGCCTCGGTCAGCGCGACGAACTCCGGGGGGGCAAGCGCCTCGGCGCGTGTCGCGGCATCGCGGCCGATCGTCTCGAGCGCCTGGGCAGCGCGCTCACGCGACGCGAGCCCGCTGAGGGCGAGCGAGTTGGGCAAGGTCTTGCGCCGGTGCGCAAACGCGGCGCCGACGACCCGCTTCACGCGGGCGTAGTCCTCCGGCAGGCCGGTGCGCCGGAACGCGACGAGTGCGGAGTCGACGTTCGGCGGCGGCCGGAACACCGTGCGCGACACCGGATGGAAGCCGGTGCGCTCGGTGACGAGCTGCACGAGCACCGACACTGCGCCGTACGCCTTCGTGCTCGGCTCCGCGAAGAGCCGGTCTGCGACCTCGCGCTGCACCATCACGCACCAGAGCTGGAGCTCTGGCAGCCCGTCGAGGCTCTCGACGATGAGCGGCGTCGCGATGTTGTACGGCAGGTTCGCGACGAGCTTCGTGGCGTGCGGAGCAAGCGCACGCAGGTCGAGCTGGAGCGCGTCCCCGAAATGGAGCTCGACGCCCGACTCGCGCAGGTGCGGCTCGAGCGACGTGTCCACCTCGACGGCGTGCACACGCTCGACCCGCTCGGCGAGGTAGCGCGTCAGGACGCCGAGCCCCGGTCCGACCTCGAGCACGACGTCCTTGGCGTCGAGCTCGGCGAGCCGGCCGATCACGCCGAGGATGTTCTCGTCGACGAGGAAATGCTGGCCGAGCGCCTTCTTGGGGGCATGTCCCCGCTCCGGCGCCGGCAAAGCCGGCACCTCCGCTCCTGGGCGAGCTCCGTCGAGCCCACGCTCGCTATTCATGAAGGGAGGCCGAAGCAGTCGGCCGCGTTCCGTTCGATCTGGGCGGCGAGCTCGTCCGCATCGTCTCCGCGTGCCTGCGCGAGCGCGGCGAGCGTGTGGACGACGTAGGCCGGCTCGTTCCGCTTGCCGCGAACCGGCTGCGGCGCGAGGTACGGCGTGTCGGTCTCGACGAGAAGCTGCTCCGCCGGCACGCGCGTCGCGGCGAGTCTCAGATCGACCGCTTTCGGGAAGCTGAGGTTCCCGGCGAAGGAGACGTACCAGCCACGCTCGAGGGCGACCGGCAGGAGGTGCGGTGACGAGAAGCAGTGCAGCACGACCTTGCCGTGGTGGTGCTCGAGCGCGCCGAGCGTGTCCGTGTCGGCCGCACGTGTGTGGATGACGGCAGGCTTGCCCGTCTCGACGGCGACCTCGAGCATCAGCGCGAACAGGCGAAGCTGCGCGTGGCGCGGGGCATAGTCGCGGAACCAGTCGAGGCCCATCTCCCCCGCTCCCACCGCCTTCGGATGCGCGAGCAGGGTTCGCACCTCTGCGACATCGTCCTCGGTGGCGTCGTTCGCCTCGTGCGGATGGATACCGAGGACCGCGAACACGCCGTCGTATTGCTCTGCGAGCTCGAGCGCGCGCCGGCAACCGGGGACGTCGGTGCCGACAGTGAGGATCAGCGTCACGCCGGCGTCGCGCGCGCGGGCGACGGCCTCGCCGGCGTCGTCGAGCGCGTCGAGATGCGCGTGCGTGTCGATCACAGGCGCCTTTCTACAAACCCAGCCGCGCGAGCTCTTCCGCCGCGGTCTCGGGCGGCAGCTTGCGAAAGAGCGGCTCGGGCTCGTGCAGCTTCTGGCCGGCGGCGAGCTCGCTCGGCGCCCAGGACCCGACCCAGCTCTCGTAGTCCCCGGTCAGCACCTCGTGCGTCGCGCCGTCGTCCTCGCTCTCGGTGCGGAACTGGAGCGGGCCTGCGATCCAGCCCTCGTAGCCGAGCAACTCGTGGACCTTCTGCGATGTGAACGGAAGAAACGGCGCGAGCAGCGTCTTGAGCGAATCGACGAGGCGGAGCGCGACGAACAGCACGGTCGCCGCACGCTCGGGGTCGGTCTTCACGAGCGACCAGGGCGCCTGCTCGGCGACATACTGGTTCGCGAGCGTGCTCGCCCGCATCGCCTCCGCAATGGCGGCGCGGAAGCGCACCTGCTCGATCGACGAGCCCACGACGTCGAACGCTGCCGCGACGCCCTCGAGCACGCGTGTGTCGGCGTCGGTCAGCTCGCCGGGTGCGGGCACCTCGCCGAAGTTGCGGTGTGCATTGACGAGCGTCCGGTTCACGAGGTTGCCCCAGTTCGCGAGCAGCTCGTCGTTGTTCCGGCGCACGAACTCGTCCCACGTGAAGTCGGTGTCCTGCGTCTCGGGGCCGCCCGCCGTGAGGTAGTAGCGAAGCGGATCCGGGTCGTAACGCTCGAGGAAGTCCGAGACCCAGATCGCGAGATTGCGGCTCGTCGATGCTTTCTTCCCCTCCATCGTCAGGTACTCGCTGGCGACGACGTTGGTCGGCAGATGCAGATCGCCGCGACCGGCGCCAAGCTCGCCGCCGGAGCCGTAGCCGAGGAGCATCGCCGGCCAGATCACCGAGTGGAAGACGATGTTGTCCTTCCCCATGAAATAGAAGTGGCCGGAATCCGGGTTCTGCCACCACTCGCGCCAGGCGTCCGGGGCCCCGCGGTTCTTCGCCCATTCGACGCTCGCCGAGAGGTAGCCGATGACCGCGTCGAACCAGACGTAGATCCGCTTCGTGTCCTCCGGATAGCCCTCGACCGGCACCGGGACGCCCCAGTCGATGTCGCGCGTCATCGCGCGCGGCTTCAGCTCGCGCACGACCCCGAGCGAGAAGTTCCGCACGTTCGGGCGCCACGAGTCCTGCTTGGCGAGATACGCGGCGAGTTGCTCGGCGAACGCGGGCAGGTCGAGAAAGAGATGCTGCGTCTCACGGAACTCCGGTGTCGAGCCGTCGATGATCGAGCGGGGGTTGATCAGGTCGACCGGATCGAGCTGGTTGCCGCAGTTGTCGCACTGGTCACCCCGCGCCTCCGGAAAGCCGCAGATCGGGCACGTCCCCTCGATGTAACGGTCCGGCAGCGTCCTCCCGTCGGGGGAGAACGCGCCGAGCGTGGTCTGCTCGATGAGATAGCCCTTCTCGTAGAGCGTGCGGAAGATGTCCTGCGTGACCCAGTAATGGTTCCTCGTCGTTGTACGCGTGAACAGGTCGTACGAGATCCCGAGGTTGCGCAGGTCCTCGCGGATGAGCGCGTTGTTGCGGTCGGCGAGCTCACGCGGCGAGACGTTGCTGCGGTCGGCGGAGACCATGACGGGCGTGCCGTGCTCGTCCGTCCCGCTCACCATGAGGACGTCGTTGCCCTTGAGCCGGTGATAGCGCGCGAACACATCGGCCGGCACGGCGAAGCCCGCCACGTGGCCGATGTGGCGCGGCCCACTCGCGTACGGCCACGCCGGCGCGACGAGGATCTTCTGTGCCAGAGCTCGCTCCTTCGGTACTCGGAGACCGGCTAGAGATCATACGAATGGCCGCGAGGCCCACCGCAGCCGCCGCGAGTGCGAGCAGTGCCGGCCCGGACGGCACGATGCGATGCACGTGCGGTGCGAGGCGAACCCGTGCCTGCCGGTCGACCCGCGCCGACTGGATCCCGGCCCGCGAGTGGACAGCCCGCGGGACATGCGCATTCGGTGCGGCCGGCGTTGGTGGCACGACCGCGGTCCCGTGAATCCGAAGCAGCGGCACGACTGGAAGGAGCGGGCGGAACGGCGGGGCCTGCTCCGCCGGAGCGACGCCTCGTGCACCACCTATCGGCGGCGCGGAAGACGGCCGAAGCATCAGCTCGAGCCCACCGGACGGTGCGAGGCCGGGCTCCGGCGTGCGGGCAGCCGGCGCGTCGGCCGGCGCACGCCTCTGGATGACGAACGCGGGCGTCTCGGCCGGGGCCTCAGGAGTCTCCGCGGCGGGCGCGGGCGCCGCAGCCGGTGGAGCCGCAGGCGGCTCGACGACCGGCGTCGGGGTCTCGACGACCGTCGCAGGCGCCGACGCGACGGGCGCAGGCCTCTCGACGGGCGCCGCCGCCGGCGCGGCGACCGGCTGGGCAGCGGGTGCGGGCGTCTCGGCGGGCGGAGCCGGAGCAGGCGCCTGGACAGGCGGCGGCGCGGGCGTGGGCGCGGGCGTGGGCGCGGCCACGGGCGCGGCTACGGGCAGGAACGCGAGCGGGTCGAGATACCCCTGCGGGTTCCCGGCGTCGCGGATGCCGAGGTGCACGTAGGGCACCTCGAACTCCGCCGTACCGCTCGGGCCGACGGTGCCGATCACCGCGCCCTCGGCGACGGCGTCGTCACCTTTCACCGCGACGGAGCCAAGATGCGTCAGGCTCACGGCCAGCCCAGATGGCGTCTGGATCGTGACCGTCGTTCCGTTCGACGCAACGGTCCCGGCGAAGCTGACGACGCCGCCGGCCGGCGCGAGCACCGGCGCGCCCTGATCGGCGCCGATCGCGATCCCGCGGCGCTGTCCCGCCGCGTACGGGTGAGCCTGGTCGAACGAGAACGTCTGGAGGAGCGGGCCGCTGACGGGCCACGTCCACGCGCCCGCGGAGGGCACAAAGAACACGAGCAGGAGCAGAAGCGTAACCGGAGCGAGCCGTCGCATGCCACACCACCGCCTTGTTGTCAGAGTTGTAAACGACGAAGGCACGGTAGCAGCGGCGTCGGCTGTTGTCAATGTTGACTACAGGGAGCCGCGGTAGAGGCGGTTCTTCGCCGCGCCGGTCAGTCCGGCGACGAGCTCAGCCGCGCGCTTGCGCGGCATCCCCGCCTCGACCAGCTCGGCGACGGCTGCGAGTGCCGCGCCCTCGTCCACCGTTCGCGGAGCGCCGCCGAGCACGAGCGCGATCTCGCCCTTCGGCGGCTCCGTGAACCGCTCCGCGAGCTCGGCCGCTGTGCCGCGCGCGATTTCCTCGAAACGCTTGGTGAGCTCGCGACAGACGGCCACTTCGCGTTCCGGCTCGGCCGCCGCAAGCGAGCGCAGCGTTGCCGGCAGCCGCTTCGCCGACTCGAACGCGACGACCGGCCACGGCCATGTGCCGAGCTCCGACCAGAGGTCGGCGAGCCCCTTCTCGCCACGAGGAAGAAAGCCGACGAACTGGTACCGCTCGCCCACGAGGCCGGACGCGACGAGCGCCGTCTCGACGGCCGAGGGCCCCGGCAGAACCGTCACCGGCACGCCGGAGTCGAGCGCTGCCCGCACGAGCCGTGCACCCGGATCGGACACGCCGGGCAGTCCGGCATCCGACACGAGCGCCACCCGCTCCCCCGCCTCGAGCCGCGGCAGCAGCTCTGCCGTGCGCGACGCTTCATTGTGCTCGTGGTAGGAGAGCAGTCGGGCGCCCTCGATCCCGTGTCGTGCGAGCAGCGTCTTGGTATGCCGAGTGTCTTCGCACAGCACGACGTCGGCGGCACGCAGTTCCGCGAGCACGCGCAGTGTGACGTCGTCGAGGTTTCCGATCGGCGTCGCGCAGACCGCAAGCGGCACTACTCGAGCGCCTCGAACGCGACGAATGCCGCGCCGATCGACCCTGCAGCGGTGCCGAGCTCGGCGGGGACGACACGCACGATGTCGCGCATCGGCCGGAGCGCCTCGCGGCGCAGGATTGCCTCTGCCGCCGGGATCAGGTAGTCCCAGCCTGCGACGCCGAAGCCGCCGCCGATTACGATCAGCTCCGGCGCGAAGATGTTCGCGAACGAGCCCATGCTGGATCCGAGGTAGCCGCCGATCTCCGCGAGGATGGCGTGTGCCGTCGTATCGCCTTCCCGCGCGAGCCGGATGAGCCGGTGCGCGTCGGCCGACGGGCCGAACGCCTTCTGGGCCAGAGCGGTCGCCGCGAGTCCCGTCACGTACGGCTCGAGATGGCCGCGCCCCCGGCAGGCGCCCTGGCACGGCAGGCCGTTGTGGACGATGACGACGTGGCCGAGCTCGACGCCGCCGCCGCGGGCGCCGCGGAAGGGCCTGCCGCCGGAGATGACACCGCCGCCGAGCCCGGTGCCGAGCGTGAGCATGACGATGTCGTCCACGCCACGGCCCGCACCGGCACGCCACTCCCCGATCGCGGCGGCGTTCGCGTCGTTGTCGAGGCCGGCGGGAAGCCCGAAGCGCGCGCGCATGTGATCGCGGAGCGCGAAGTCCCGCAGCGGCAGGTTCACGCACTCGACCACGACTCCGTCGACCTGGTCGATCGGCGACGGCACCCCGAAGCCGATCGCCGCCACCGAGTCGTCCAGCAGCTCCGCCACGGCCGCCTCGAGCTCCCGGACGACGGAATCCTGCGAATCCTGAGGGGTTGCGCGCTCGTGGCGCCGGAGGATCTGCCCGTCCGGCCCGACGACGCCGGCGAGGATCTTCGTCCCGCCCAGGTCGACCCCGATCGCGTGCGTTGCGCTCATGCCCAACGGGTACCGTAACCCGCCGAATGGCCACCTCCGGAGAGAAGCCGTATCGCGTCTACAAAGGTGGCCGCACGAAGGGCAAGGTGCCGACGCCGCAGCGCGAGCGCGAGAAGCGGCAGCGCACGACGTACCGGAGCGGCGGCGACGGCAACGGCGGGCGCCAGGTTCGGCGCCGTCCGAAGTCGGGCTGGACGTGGAAGCGCTGGACGTGGGTCACGCTGCTCGCCCTCTTCGTCCTCCTGGTCGTGTGGTCGGTCGCCGGCTATCTCTCGGTGCGGAGCGGCGTCAAGGCGGCGAACGACCGTCTTCCTGCCACGACGGCGTCCGTGCTGCAGAAACAGAACTCGCTCCTGCTCAGCTCGGGCACGAACATCCTCCTGCTCGGCACGGATCACTCGACGAACGGACAGCCGGGCCGGAGCGACGACCAGCACTCCGATTCGATGATGCTGCTGCGCACGGACCCGGGCCGGCACCGGCTCGTCTACCTGTCCATACCTCGCGACCTGCGCGCGTCGATTCCGGGTTACGGCGAGCAGAAAATCAACGCCGCGATGCAGATCGGCGGCCCGAAGCTCGCGATCCAGACGGCTGACGCGCTCTTCGGGCCGGGGCTGCAGGTGAATCACGTCGTCGTCGTGGACTTCGGCGCGTTCATGCAGCTGATCGACGCGGTCGGCGGAATCGACGTGAACGTGCCGCAGAACATCCTGTCGAACCGCTTCGACTGTCCGTACGGATCGAGCACGCGCTGCGCGCAGTGGGAAGGATGGCGCTTCCACAAGGGCGTGCAGCACATGGACGGCCACCGCGCGCTCATCTACTCACGGATCCGCGAGAACCGGCTCAACCCCGCCGACACCGACATCAGCCGTGGGGCGCGCCAGCAACAGGTGATGCAGGCGACCCTCTCCAAGCTCGCGAGCGCCGGCACGTTCTTCCGGCTCCCGTTCAGCGGCGGCGACCTCATGAAGCCGCTCGCGACGGATCTGTCGACGATGCAGTTCCTTCAGCTCGGGTGGGTGAAGTTCCGCGCGGGCTCGACGCTGCATTGCCGGCTCGGCGGCAAGGACTACGGCGACGGCTACATCACCGGCGACCAGGAGAACATCGCGGTGATCCAGATGGTGCTCGGGATCTCGGCGGCGCAGCCGCCGCCGCCCGGCTCGGGTCTCTACGGCGCCGGCTGCGTGACGGGCAACGAGGCCTTCTAGCCTCCGCTCGGCAGCGTCGGCAGGAGGCGCTCGTCGAGCCCTTCGCCGCGCGCGATCTGCGCCGCGAGCATCCGGTCGGTGATCCACTCGACCGGCGCGCGATCGTCGGTCCAGGCAGTGCCTCGGGTTGCGAGCCGTGAGAGGCCGCTGCGGAACAGAGGCGCAAGTGAACGGAGCTGCGGAGCGACCGTGACGGCGCGCCGCACGAGGTCGCCCCTCGTGCGAGGACTTCTGAACGCGAATACGAGGTCGCTGAAGCGAAGCGCCTGCCAGCGCCAGACCTGCGGAAACACCGCGCCGAGCGTCGAGCCGACCGCATCGCTGAGCCGGCGGTCGTGCGGCGTCGCGGCGACGTTGAGCGCGACCACCCCTCCAGGTGCGAGATGGGCGCGGGCGAGCCGGAAGAACTCGACCGTTGCAAGCTGGAACGGAATGTACGGCTGGCGGTATGCATCGACGACGACGAGGTCGTAGCGCCGGCTGGTTCGCTCGAGGAAGACGCGGCCGTCCGCGGTGATCGTGCGCAGTCGCGGGATCGCGTCGAGCCCGAGGAAACGGCGACCCGCCTCGCTGACCTTCGGGTCGAGCTCGACTCCGTCGATCTGCACGCGTGGGTAGAAGCGGCCGAACGCGCGCGGAATCGTGCCGCCGGCGTCGCCGATCACGAGCATCGTGCGCGGCGGGCGGTCGAGCAGCTTCGGCAGGACGAGGAACAGATCCCAGTAGCCGCCCGTCAGGACGCTGTGCGGGTACCAGACGGACTGCTGCGCGATCCCCTCGTTCAGCTCGAGCGCGCGCGAGCCGTCGCCGTACCGCAGCACGCGTATGTACTGGTACTGCGAGTCGGCCTCCCAGATCACTCCCGCCGAGCGCTTGATCCCGCCGGGCGAGAGCGCCAGCGTCGCCGCGAGGATCGCGGCAACCGCGAGCGCCCGCCGCCGCACGAGTGGCGCCGCCGCGAGGGCGAGAAGGAGCGCGGTAACGAGCAGCGTGCGGCGCGTCCCGAGGAGCGGGATCGCAACCAGCGCCGACAGAAACGTCCCGAGGATGCTGCCGATGGTCGAAAGCGCGTAGAGACGTCCTGCGACGCGTCCTGCCTCCTCGACGTCCGTGAGCGCAAGCCGCACCGCAAACGGCGCGACCGCGCCGGTCAAGGTCACCGGCAGGACGAAGAGCGCCAGCACGCCAATGAACGAACCGGCGACCACGCCGACCGACAGAGAATCGAAGCCGTCGAGCGCAAGGCGGAGCAGCGGCCGGGCCGCGAACGGCGTCACCGCGAGTAGGAGCGACGCGGCGAGCAGGACCTGCCCGAGGAGTGCCGGTTCGGGCCGCGCGTCGGCTGCTCTGCCGCCGAGCCAGTACCCGAGCGCGAGAAACGCGAGCATCAGCCCGATCACGTTCGCCCACACGACGTCCGAGCTTCCGAAGTAGGGCGCGACAAGCCGGGACGCCGCGATCTCAGTGGCAAGCGACGCGACGCCCGCGAGAAAGACGGTCAGGCCGAGACGACGGCTCAGAGGGTGGATTCTGTCAGTCGCCGCTCGGAGCAGCGGGCTTGGGCTTCTTCTCGGCCGGCTTCGAGTCGCTCTTCGACGAGGAGTCGCCCGACGACTCGCTCGACGAGGAGCCCGACTCCGAGCCCGACTCGCCGCCCTTCTTCTCCTTTTTCCCCTTGCCGTAGTCGGTCGAGTAGAAGCCCGAGCCCTTGTAGTGGATTGCGATCGGGTAGAGCACGAGCTCGAGCGGGGCCGCGCCGCACACGTCGCACTTCTCAGGGGCCGGCGCCGTCATCGACTGGAACCGCTCGAACGTGTGCCCGTTCGGGCAGCGATATTCGTAGATCGGCATGGGAATCCCAGATTATTGGCCGGGCTGGACGCGACGCTCGACGAGCTGCGGGATCATCGGCAACCCGCGGTTGACGAGCCGGCCCGGCATCGGGAACCGCGGCTCTCTCATCGTGTCGAGCAGCTCGGCCATCGCCTCGTACGCGGCGTCCCCCATCCCCTTCCGGAGCTCGTGCTCCATCGAGCGGTAGACGGGCCTCGCGCCGCGATACGCGTCGGGCGTGTCGACGCACCAGTAGCCGATGTGTCCCCGGCCGTCCGGCTCCTCGACGTCGTTCGTCCCGCCCCACGCGTCGGCTGTGAACGCCGAAACGATCGTCGTCGTGCGACCGCCGGGCTCCTCAGGCAGCTCGGAGCTGAAGTTGAGCGGGATGCTCCAGCAGATGAACGGCTTCGTGTCGGAATGGTGCTTGCCCTGGCGCTCCGCGAGATGGTGGAACGCGCAGCCGGGCTTGCCGGTCGGACCGCCGCTGCGGTTGTCGAAGATGCAGGCGCCGCCGAGCTTCCGCGTCTTGTAGGGCTTGCCGTGGCGCGAGGCGATGAACCACCCGCGACTGCGGACGTGATCGAGGTTGTCGCAGTCGTCCGCGGTCAGCTGGTCGACCATCTCGGAGACGTGCTCGAAGTCGTCTTCGTCGATGAAGGTGACGCCTCGCGGGCAGCAGCCGACGTCCGTTGTCACCTCGGTGTTCAAGAGGCCGGGGCAGCCGCGGCCGAAGATGCACTCGTAGTTCGAGAGCATGAACGAGACGTTCACGCGGAACTGGTGCATCGGGTTCCCCGGCGCCGGGAACGTCAGCCACTCGACGGGGCCGGGTGCGGCTCTCATACGCTCACCGTACCCGCGATGGGGGCTAGCCCTCGGTCCGCTCCTCCTCCTCCTCGATCAGCTCGCGGTAGCACGGCGCGCCCTCGAAGGCGGCGAGCCCCGCGGGATGGAGCATGCGCTGGCGGCGGCGGCGGGCGAGCTCGCGGCGGCGGCGCGCGGTGGCGAGCGCAGCGGAGGCGCCGACGAGCCCCCCGATCAGGAAGGAGCGCGCACGTCCGAGCCGGTCGTCGCCGTCCATGGAACGATTGTGCCAGTGCTGATAGCGACGCTCGGGGACGTGATGCTCGACGTGATCGTGCGGCTCGAGCAGCCGCTCGCGCCCGGCGACGACGTGCGGGCGCAGACACGTACCGGCGCGGGCGGTCAGGCTGCCAACGTCGCGGCATGGGCGGCCTCGCTCGGCGCGGACGCGCGCTGCATCGCGAAGCGCGGCGCCGACCCCGCCGGCGAGCTCGTGGCGGCGCAGCTCGCGGCGCTCGGGGTCGAGCTCGTCGGGCCGGTCGCCGCCGGCGCGACCGGCGTCGTCGTCTCGCTCGTCGCCGAGGACGGCGATCGGTCGATGGCGTCGGACCGTGGCGTCTCGCCGACGCTCGCGCCCGACGAGCTCGAGGCTCCCTGGCTCGACTGCGACGTCCTCCATCTCTCGGGGTACGCGCTGCTGCGCGAGCCCGTCTCGCACGCGGCGCTCCTGGCGGCGCGGCTGGCCCGCGAGCGCGGCGCCCGCGTCTCGGTCGACGTCGCGACGTGGACCGAGCTTCGCGCCTATGGACCGGTGCAGTTCCGCGAGCTCCTCGACACGATCGCCCCCGACGTGCTGTTCGCGACGGAGGCGGAATGGGAGATGCTCGGCGGCGCGTATCTGACGGCGCCGACGGGCGTGATCAAGCGCGGCGCACGCGGCTGCATCGTGGCGACGGAGGACGCGCGGCTCGACCTTGCGCCGGTCGAGGCGCAGGTGGTGGACACGACGGGCGCCGGCGACGCGCTCGCAGCGGGGTTCCTCCTCGGCGGCTCGCTCGAGGAGGCAGCTCGGCGCGGGCTCGAGACGGCGGCGCGCTGCGTCGCGCGCGTAGGCTCGATGCCGTGAAGATCGAGCAGCTCAGCGAGGAGCACGCGCGCGAGATCGCCGACTGGCGCTACGAGTTCCCGTACGAGTGGTACGACACGGCGTCCGACCCGCAGCGCGTCGAGCTGTTCGCGAATCCTGCGCGGCGCGACGGCCTGCGCGCCGTCGTCGACGACGACGACCGGCTGATCGGCTTCTTCAACTTCGTGCGCGAAGGCGACGAGGTGCGCATCGGTCTCGGCATCCGCCCCGATTTGACCGGGCAGGGGCTCGGCTCGCAGTTCATCGGGGCGGGCCTCCGCTACGCGACCGCGGAGTGGTCGCCGAAGCGGTTCCGGCTCTGGGTCGCTTGGTGGAACGAACGCGCGCTGCGCGCCTACCGCCGCGCCGGTTTCCGCGAGGTCGAGTCGAACGAGGCCAAATCGCGCTTCATCGAGATGGAGCGACCTGCGTGATCCGAATCGCCGACGAGGTCCGCGAGTCGCGGGCAGTCGTCGCGCTCGAGACGACGCTCGTCGCACACGGCTTTCCACCCGGCGAGGGCGTCGACGTCGGGCTCGAGTCGGAGCGGCAGGTGCGTTCGGCCGGCGCCGTGCCGGCGACGATCGGTGTGCTGGACGGCGAGATCGTCGTCGGGCTCACGGAGGACGAGCTCGCGCGGTTCGACGCAGGCGCACGGAAGGTCGGCCCGCGCGATCTCGCCGCCGCCGCGGTGCAGGGCGCCGTAGGGGCGACGACGGTGGGCGGCACGCTGGCAGTCGCACAGGCGGCCGGCATCCGATGGCTGGCGACCGGCGGGCTCGGCGGTGTGCACCGCGGCTTCCCCGACCCGCCCGACGTCTCCGCGGATCTCGCGCAGCTTGCACGGACGCGGGCCCTCGTCGTCTCGGCCGGGGTGAAGTCGCTCCTCGACGTGCCGGCGACCGCCGAGGTTCTCGAGTCGCTCGGCGTGCCGGTGCTCGGCTTCCGCGTCGACACGGTCCCGCTCTTCTACGGCTCGGAGGGCGGGCCGCCGGTGTCCGCCCGCATCGAGTCCGCAGAGGAGGCGGCGCAGATCGCGCGTGCCCACTGGGAGCTCGGCGGGGCGGGACTGCTCCTCGGACGCCCGCCCGACGAGCCGCTCGAGGACGTCGAGCCGCTGATCGAGGAGGCGCTGGCGGCTGCGCGCGGCGCCGGCGTCGCAGGACAGGCGGTGACGCCGTTCGTCCTCTCATATCTCCACCGTGAGAGCGGCGGGCGCACCCAGCGCGCCAACAGGGATCTGATCGCGCAGAACGCCCGGCTCGCGGGTCAGATTGCCGCTACGGCGTGAGGATCTCCGCGAAGCGGCTGAAGAAGGGGTAGGCCCTTCCGTTTGCGTACAGGCCGCCGTTCAGCCCGATGCAGAACGCGGTCGGCCGCGACGACGCGTGCGAGCCGCGCCACCTGGCTTCGAACGCGAAGCAGTTCCGCGGCGGCGCCTTCCGCGCCGAGGAGGACGCCTGGCCGAACCCGAGCTCGATCGCATGGGCAGCGCCGCTGTTCACGGGTAGCGAGCGGCCGTTCTTCGTCAGGCGCGCGATCCGAAGCGGCTCGCCGCGGTAGAGACCCGTCAGCCGGCCGCTTCCGAACCAGCCCCTGAGCTCTGGCGCGTCGGCACAGCGGGCGCGGGCATCGCAGAGCACGCCCGAGCCCGGAAACCACCGCGCAGGCTCCTGCGGGATCCACTTGCGGACGACGTACACGAGGGCATACGGCTCGTCCGGGAAAGCGGCCGGCGAGAGACGCCCGAGCGCGTTCGCCACGACACCTTCGTACGGTTCGACCAACGCGGTCTTTCCCGGACCGATCACGACGGCTGAGTTCTCGCCCTTTGCCGCTGCGGACGGAACGAGAACGAGTGCGACGACGATCGGAAGCAGGAGCTTCACGGCTCCTGTTATACGCCCCGACGGGCCTAGAGGTTCCGCCGCGAGAACGCGGCGATGGCGAGTGCGAGCACGGCGACGAGATACCCGGCCGCCCAGACCCGGATCCCCCAGCCGTGCACGTAGGCGCCGCCGAACGGGCCCAGCTGGAGGAGGAAGCCGGTCACGCCGGACGTGCCTTCCGTGATCATCCGTAGCGCGTCCTGGTACAGCGCCTCGAAGGGCAGCGCCCAGGCGGTCACGGTCGACGCCGTCTTCACCGCGTGTGAGTTGAGGGCATGGCCGATCGTTCCGAGGAGCCCGGCGACAAGCCCGGCGCCGAAGAGCATGAACACGGCGATTCCGTTCGCGGTTGCCGACAGCGCGACGGACCCGAGCAGGGACAACGCGATCACGATCACGACCGCGAAGGCGAGCTCGACGCCCGGCCAGACGATCCTTCCCGGCCACCAGTGCCCGGTCAGTCCCGTGATCAGCATCGACCCGAAATAGACGGCGAGCACGTACGCGGTGCACACGCCGGCGGCGCCGAGGAAGCGCGACAGCAGCAGCGTCGCGCGGCCCACCGGCCGGACGACGAGCGGCTGCAGCAGGCCTCGCTCCGCGTCGCCGGACACGACGCCGAGTGTCAGGAACACGGCGAGCACGATCCCGAGGAAGAGCGTCGCGAACATCGCAAGCCCCATCAGGAACGCGCCGGCGAAGGTCCGCGAGTCGACGTTCACGTCGGCGGGCGGCTGGATGTTCGCGACCTCGCGGAACACGTAGTGGTTGGCGAGCCAGAACAGAAAGAGGAATACGG
>WNGE01002042.1_pt1 | contig 33149 bp, 35 predicted proteins | sample 5400651 | NCBI WGS metagenome assembly WNGE01 (sample SAMN13153370, study PRJNA577476) | soil metagenome | isolation source: 60 cm soil or saprolite under grassland replicate 2 | place: USA:California | collected 2016-06-15
ACGTTCAACTACCACATGTTCCAGGCTGATCCTGGTCCTGGTGGTGGTTTTGTCCAGGTGGGTGAAGCAACAGGTGGCTATAAGCTTGGCGAGGTGTTGATTTACGTCTCGACGGATGATATCGATGCCACGCTTGCCAGAGTGGAAGCCCTCGGTGGCAAAACGCTGCAACCGAAAACCGAGATCCCTCAGACTGGTTGGTTTGCCATTTTTGCTGATCCTGCGGGCAATCGCATAGCTCTCTATACGAGTACGATGCAGCAATCCTGAAGAAAGTAATATTCCAGAGCAAAAAGAAGGCCTTCCAGGACGACATAATCACAGTTGTCCTGGGAGGTATCTTGTTTTCTATTCGCCTCAGCATGTTCTCACTCATTGTTAGGAACGTTTTGACAACGGGGTCACTTTACTTCGTCTCATGTTGAGCGTATACTCTATTAAGAATGGACACATTGGGTGCTTCCAATAACACATCGTCGTCACACGAGATTGCAGAAAGGAAAAGAGAACAAGCATGACCCAAAACAATCCGAATCCCACCCCGGAACCAGAAAACCGAGAAGAGATACATGTGAAAGGCAGCGATCTGGCCGACAAAGTAAAGGACCTGATTCACGAGGGCAATGTGCGCCGCATCATCATCCGGCAAGGAGAACATACCATCGTTGAAATGCCACTGACCGTTGGTGTCGTAGGAACATTGCTTGCCCCCTGGCTCGCTGCTGCGGGAGCCATTGGAGCTCTCATTGCCCAATGCACCATCGAAATCGTGCGCTCTGATCAACCCTAAGCAATAACACTGCCACTGACAAAAAAACATTTTGTGTCAAACGGTAATTTCCCAGACTCTATAGCCGGATTCTGTATCTTCAATTAATACCTCTGCTGGATGTCGGTGAATCTTCCACACGCTCCACACATCACCCGCTGCACCGGAGAAATTGCCGATTGAGGCAAAGAGCACATACGAAGCCAATGCAGGAGAAAAGAGCGTGAAGATTATCGCCGCCAGCGAAATGACCACAAGGGGTGCGAGGCCTACCACGAGATACTGGTTACGGCGGAACAACTGATTTTTCGCGCCACAATAAAGTGCCACAGGCAACTTTGCCCCAAAATAGGGTTTGCCTCCCCAGAAGAGACAAAGAAGACTGTACCGATTATCAGCATTACTACACTGACCATCAACAATGGGCGAAGGTTTTGTGGATCCAGTAATTCTAGCTCGTCACGTTTGTACAACTGTCCAGCATCTATCGCGGCTTGTTGCTTATCGCGTAATTTGGGATGGAAACGATCAATTAAATGTAATGGCATGAGTTACCTCTGACCTCTGCTTTGAAATTAGATTTTTCTATCGCTTACCTGTTATACTATGTTCCTGTAGTGCGAGTTGCAAGAAGGAAAGAGCAAATGAGGCGTTTGCAGGCCTGGCAATATCTTATTGGTATATTTGCCGTGTTCTGGGTGATTTTTGCCACGGTACTTATCATCTCTGCTTTCCCTTTCCTTGTGATTAGTATCGCACTCACTACTATCGCTATGCTATCCTTGCTTATTATTGCCCTGGCCTGGGCATACCAAAACAACTGGTGATGAAATCGGAAAGGCCGACGATGTCTACAGGCAAGGTGTGCTGGCTACAACTAATTCATACGCCCCTACCGGGCTACCGGGCCATGTATTTGCAAATACCGGACGGCTCTGCTATACTATAATTGCATCTTTGCTTATCCGCCTGGGTACTCACTTTTTCTCTCTGAGGGGAGCAGATCATGGCAGGCGAGCTTTTAACCACTTCTGATGCCGAGGGGACAAGCCAGCCCCCACGCGAAGCACACCGGGCCACCTGGCGAGAGCGGTTGCGGCAGGCCATGCAGGTAGCGCGTCAATTCCTCTGGGGCTTTTTCTTCTTTGAGATGTTCCATGAGCTGCAAAAAGAAAAGGCCCGCTACAGCGACGCCGTGAACCTGGTCATTGTCGGCGAACTGCTGGGCCTTCCGCTCATGAACTCGGTTATCACCTTGCGCTTACTCCCCTATCTCCTGCCTGAATTGGATGGCTGGAAGCATCGCCAGCTCTCCGAAGTGGATATTATTGAAGAGGTGCCGGAGATTCATTAGCGCCCGATGGCTCGCTCAAGCAGCAGAGACACGCAGCTCTTGCTCAATCGCGCGCTTCAGCTCGTCATAATCGGCGTTTCCGGCGACCACACGGCGGCCATTGACAACAATGGAAAAACCCGATGAGAGGCGGTGACGCAGCGAGAGCCACAGACCACGTAGCGAGGTTGTGCTGACCGCCAGTGGAATGACCGCGCCGCCATACTCTTGTAGCAGCCGGCTATAGAGTTCGGCAGCACGGTGGTTGGTCTCCACCACCTCCGGCGGATAATCACGCATCTGATCGGCAACCAGATCAATGCCACAGGCACCCATCGTATCGGTCGTACAGCAGTTCGCGCACATATTGAACAAGGTAGGCAAGAGGCCCACCATCTCAATCCTGATTGGCTGTTGTAGTGCTTGAGTATTCACGGAGCGACTCCCTATGCTTTCATATTATATTACCACTACGCTGATTACGCTCTCCATATTGCTTGTTGCCTGGTATTTTCTCGGGATGTGGTTTAACCGCCGGCGAGGCATACACCTGGCACGCTCTCTGCGTGACCGGCTGAATGCTCTGGGTGCAGAGGAGCTGACGGGCCGGTGGGTAAACGCCTCCATCTTTCAATTTGGTGTCCGGCGCGCGACCTCACCTATCGGCAAGCTGGCGGCCATCATTGTGCTGGAGTCGCGGGAACTTCCGTTGATCTGGCTGGTCAATCTGTTGCGTGGCCGGCGCGATCTGCTTGTCTTGCGCATGGACCTGCGCTCAACACCCAGGGCCGGCCTGGAGCTAGAAGCCCATCCCAAGCAAACGAAGCCAGAACGCGAGGTCCGGCGCCGCATTGCCGAAAGCGGCTGGGAACAGGCAACGGTAGGCGACTATATGATTTATCACCAGCATGGCGCTGCCCATCTGAAAGAGACGCTGGCACCGTTGCTGGAAGAGTGGCAGCCCTACCTGCGACGTCTCTCCATCAGCGCTTCATCGCCACATCTCTTGCTCAGCTTTTCGCCTGCACCTCCTGTTCTGGAGACAGAGGCACGCTTTACCGCCGTGCAAAAGCTCGCCGAAGCCATCCTGAAACGCCAGGGCACGAGAGATAAGCGCTAATGGCAGACCACTTCGCGCAGGGCCTCCAGCAGCGCCAGGCGCTGCTCTTCCTGCTCTGGCCCGCTGAATTCTAGCGCCAGCGTGCGCCTGGTTACATCACAATAGAGCACAACTTCGAGAATATCCCCCCGGTTGCGGCTGAACCAGCTTTGCCAGCGCGGGCGCAGGCGATAAAACGCCTGATGCTTGCCTATCACAAGCTGACCGGCAGAATCACTGTAACGGAATGAATTCAGCCAGCGCCCAACCTCGCCCTGACCGACACGCAGGGCCAACTCTACTTTACCGCCCGGCTGCCCGCTATGCAAGAGATAGCTGGCGCGGCCATTCGTCACCCAGCGAATATCTCTGATCTGGGTGCTGTTATCTACCTCGGCGGGGTGCAGGCCGGTAAAGAGTCGCCAGCCCTCTGGCAGGCTTAAGATCAAAAAATTGGTTGACCCAAGCACATAGTTCCCTGCTGCTACTACATGCCGGTTCATAGATCGCTCCAATAGGCTGGCTCGTAGGTGAACAGATCATTGGTCGCCATCTGAATCATTTTCAGCCCAACCACCTCGCCGTCATACAGCGGGATGAATCCACGCACCAGCTCGCCCAGATCGCTCTTGATGGTCTGCATGTACCCCAGTTGCTCCTGGTACTTATTCTGCAAGTAGATCTCATCAGGGTGATTGCTGACGATCTCCGGCGGGAGCACCTGATTGACCAGCACTCCACCCACCGGGATGTGATATTCACCCACCATCCCGATAAAGCGCTTGACGACAGAGATGGGCAGAGCCAGCGGTAGCGTCACGAAGAAGAACGCCGTTTGTTGCGGGTCAATCAGCAGCTCCTTCACCTGCAAGAAACGTTCGTTCATACTGATAAGGTCAGCCATCAGGGGGTCTTTCCTGACCTCTTCCATCACCCGTTCCTTGCGGAAGGAAAGCTGCACACGCAATGAAAGCGCCTGTTTGCGACTTTCAATCATGCGGCCCAGCCAGAGGCCATAAATCTTGCTGAGGCCAATCAATCTGACTGCATTGGCAACTGCTGCTGTGTCAAAGACGATGGTGTCGTAGTTGCCGCGCTCGCCCAGCATGATGTCCATCATCTTATCGAACATGGCGCTCTCTTCAAACGCTGGGTTGGTCACGGCAATATCTACAAACGGTCTGGCATCAATAGGAATATCTGCCCATTTAAGGAATTCGCGCACACGCCGCCCGATGTTCTCTCGATAGCGGGCGACAACCTCCTGGATCTCAACCTCCACCGCGAAGAGATTGGAGACTCCCTCCACAGGCAGTACAGCGCCACCAGAGAGCGGTTGCCCAGAGACACTGCTGAGCGAATGTACTGGATTCAACGATGCCAGCAGCGTGCGCTTGCCTTGTCCGGCAAACTGGATGGCGATCCCCGCCGCAGCGACGGTCTTGCCGACACCGCCTTTGCCGCCCGTAAAGATAAACCGCAGTCCTGGTTTTTCGTTCAGCAACTGCATGAGTGTCTGCATGATGGCCACTCACCTTTCAGGTAAATGTGAAGAGAGAAAGCAGCAGAATGGCTCACATCTTCCATGCGTAGCGCCGTCTCGGCGGCATACCTGCGGCCAGTGTACATAGGCGCTCCCTTACACACGCTGCTGGGCCGGCTCGCCCATCAGATAGCGGGCGACCTCTTGAATCATCGCCAGCCCTTTGGGTTCGCGCGGGAACATGGGCACGGTCGCCACAACCACATTGCCAAACTGCTCGTGAATCTGCCGTACGTAGTGCTGCTGCATCTCAATGCGCTTGCGGGTGAAATCGCTCAGCCCTGGCGCATCCAGCATCTCCACTGGATAGACCTGATTGACCACCAGGCCGGAAAGGGTAATACCCAGGTCTCTGAACATCTGAAGTGCCCGCTCGGTATCCAGGATCGCCATGCGTTCAGGAATCAGCACCATGAAGAAAGCCGTACGCTGGCGGTCGGTAATCATATCGGTGAAGATTTTAATCTTAGCCCGAATGCCGCTCAGCTCTTTCAGCACCAGATCTTCCGTTGCCTTTGTTCCCTTCAGCGAGGCTGCCACCGCGTCGTATTCGGCCACCTTAGTGCGCGCTTCGGTGATCTTATCTACCCAGCGCGAAAGGATATCGGCCATTGCCACCATGCGCACGCCATGCCCAAAGGGCGGCATATCAAAGATGTAGAGATTGAAGTTGCGCTGGGCGACCAACTCGGCCATCGCGTCGTAGGTCGCCGATTCATACATCGCCGGTTCGGCAGATGTCGAATCAATATATTCATCAATCTCTTTGGGCACGGCATCCAGCCCATACATCTCCATGATTTTCTTTTTGACCTGGGCCTGGTAATCAGCGACGCGCCGGTCGGCATCAATTTCGACGACATGGAGCCTTGGCAGAAGCTCGACGTCCCCCTTGCCGTAAAAGTCGCGCTCAAAAATATCTGAGAGCGACGCCTGGGGGTCAGTGCTGAAGCAGAGGGTCTGTTTGCCCTCGTTCACTGCCATGTGATAAGCCAGGCTGGCGCTGGATGTTGTCTTGCCCAGCCCGCCTTTGCCAGCAAAAATGACGATCTCTGGTACACCGTGTTGCCGGAAAAACCTGCTCAGCCCCCCAGCCCCAATCGGCTCAGCCATGACAACCTCCTGACCAGTGCTTTTTTGTCGGGTTTAGTAGATAGCATCCGTGAAATCGCGCTCACGGAAGACTCGCTGCTTCCAGGTCTCCACGTTGGGCACGGCATAGGGCAAGAGTTGCAGGGAGTAATAGGGGGGCAGCACCGGGATGCCCAGCATATCCCCTAACGTGATGAACATAAAGAGATGCTCCATATACATGCGCGTGCGCAGCGTGGCCGTCACATGACCATGTGACGCCATACCATAGAGCACCCCCTTGAGCATCGTGCGCCATCCCCCTTTTTGGGACGATTGGGCCGCTTCCTCTGGGTGTTCTTGGGCGTGGCTCTTTTCATCTTCAGGCATAGCAGTCCTTCTCCTTGAGAAGCTCGGGCTGGCGATCTGCCAGCCCCGATATACTCAACGCGCTACGTGGTCGGCGGCTCATGAAGCCCCTGGCGACTGAGCCGCCGCCGGAGCCGCAGGCGCCGGACGTGACCGCAGGTAAGATTGCAAGACGAGCCAGGCCATCCGCAGGCCCAGGATGAACAAGGCAATACCCACTACAAAGAAAATGCCGTTGAACACCAGGGCCACTTGCGTTGCCGCTGGACTGAGCGTGCCACTCAGCGGCGTGCCTGGCGTGGTCGAGACCATTGGCTTGCCCTGAATCACCGCATACAGGAAGTAGTACGCCTCGAAGCCAATGGCTGTCAGCGTGGTGATGGTCATGAACACTGCCGGAATCATCGTATACAGGCTAGGGGCGCGGGTACGTAGCAGATGGATGCTGATAAGCCAGAGCGCCAGCGCAGCCATCAACTGGTTAGAGCCACCGAAGTAGAGCCAGAGATTCCACCAGCTTCCGGTGACAGCAAAGGCAAATGGAATGAGCAGGCCCACGAAAGTGGCAACATGCTTCTGGCCCATGAGCCGGAAAGTACCCTCACCAACCATCTCAGCCGAGACCAACCGCCAAAAGCGCGTGACCAGCGTCTGCACAGTGATAGCAAACAGAATGAGGGCAACGCCAAAGTAGACTCTCAGGAAGCTCGCAGCCGCCGCGCCACCGAGGAACGGGCTGGTCAAGTTCACCGCGCCAAGCACCCACGAGCCAACGTTCCCCAGGCTGCCCGCCCGAACAACGACCACATAGGCAGCCAGCGAAGCCAGCGCCAGCAACCCTTCGGAGAGCATGGCTCCAGCGCCAATGGGGTGTGCGTCAGTCTCGACATCAAGCTGCTTGGACGTGCTGGAACTGCTCACCAGGCTATGCCAGCCGGAGATGGCCCCGCAGGCAATGGCAACAAACAGAATCGGCCAGATGGGGCCAAGATTGGGAGCATACCAGCCAACCCATGCCGGTTGATGAATGGAGACGCCCGTCAATGGCGAGAGCAGCGCGCCCAGCAGGATCAGAATGACTGCCAGGAACGTGGGGAAGAAGGCCACGTAGTTAATTGGCTGGATGAACGTGGGCATCGGCAAAATGGAGCCGAGATAGAGTACAGCACAGCAGACCAGCGCCCAGAACGGAATCGCCCAGACGCCCAGCGCGTTGTTGAAGCTTGCCGGGATTGGCAGGTAGTTGCCGGCAACGATGCTGAGCACCAGCAACGCCAGCGAGATCAATGTGACCAGGCCAATGTGCATCTTTGCCCGATAGAGCAGTTGTCCCGCAAGGATGCCTGTGATAAATATCCCTAGCGTGGCAACCGGAGTGCCAGGGAAAATCTTCCAGAACAACGAGATCAGGAAGATGAAGGTTGCCGAGACAACGAGTAAGTAAATGAGGATAAAACCAAGGAGCGTATTGTGACCACCAGCCCCGGTGAACTCGTAGCTGATTGGCCCGAACGAGCGCCCCTGATTACGGACGGAGACCATAATCGCGCCGTAATCTTGCAGCCAGCCGATGAAGAAGTTGCCAACCACAATCCAGAGGAGTGCAGGGAGCCAGCCAAACTGAATGGCAATGAAAGGACCAAGGACAGGACCAAGCGCAGCAACGCTCTTGAACTGATAGCCCCAGAGAACATACTTACTGACGGGAAAGTACTCGACCCCATCAGTGTACATATGTGCCGGTGTGGTACGATTGCGATCAGGCTTCCAGACCCTGCGGTCATACCACTTTCCATACACCCGGTACGCAATAAAGTAACAAATCAGCGCCGGCAGAACAAACCAGAATGGTGATGACATGACTGCATCCCTCCCATGGTTATGTGGAACATCATCTGCTGGCCATCGTGTATAGCCAGCAGAGTATACACCGTCACGATTCTATAGATTGTTATTGTGCTAGTTGCGCCCCTGGCGCGGCTAGCCCTATGTGGTGCATCAAACTAAAGAAGACGAGGAAAGAAGCGCTTAGGGAACACCATGCCTACTATCTTAGTTTAAGAATACCATACAAAAGGCTTCTACACAATAGCCTCTGGAGTCGATTCCTCTTTGCTGGTTTGCCATTGCTTCTATCCCTTTGCTATACTAGAGACAAACGAAAAGTGACCAGAATTAGAAAATATATTCAAATCTAAAGGATATTGTTAGTATGCTTGATATTTGTACGCTCGGCACTTGCGGCATGATGCCACTACCTGGGCGCTGGCTTTCGTGTGTGTTACTGCGTTATGGATCTACCCTTACTCTTTTTGATTGTGGTGAAGGGACACAGATTCCGTGGAAATCGCTCGGTTGGGGTTTCCGCCAGCTCGGAGCCATTTGTTTTACACATATGCACGCGGATCATGTCGCAGGGTTACCTGGGGTGCTCTTTATGGTTGCACACGCTGGCCGTACCGAGCCTTTACATATTTTTGGCCCCCCTGGAACAGCTTATGTAGTTGAGGGGCTGCGCCGTATCGCCGCGGAACTGCCTTATCCAGTAGAGATTCGCGAACTCAAGAGTGGCGAGCAATTCGACTTGCCCGCAGGTTTGCAAGGCTCATGTATCAACGCAGCTCATGGTGTTCCCTGCCTGGCCTACCGTGTTGAACTGGAGCGCAAGCCTGCCTTTCGAGTGGAACAAGCCAGGGCGCTCGAACTGCCAGTACAACTCTGGTCAAGGTTACAGCATGGCGAGACGTTAGAATTCAACGGGCAGACCATTACGCCAGCACAGGTACTTGGGCCTCCACGGCGTGGAATTTCAATAGCCTTTATCACCGACACTCGCCCAACCACAACACTTAGCGAGTTTGCCCGAGATGTTGACCTGTTGATCTGCGAAAGTATGTACGATGATCCTGAAGACCTGCCGTTAGCACGCGCTCATGCTCATATGCTTGCAGAAGAATCGGCAGGCATTGCCCAAGATGCGGGGGCACATTCACTGTTACTCACCCACTTCAGTCCAAAAATCGTTGATACTTCGATAGCGGAGAGGGCTGCACGGCATATTTTCGCGAACACCAGGGCTGCGAAGGATGGGATGGTTATTACTTTAGATTATATCTGAATATGAGTGATCATATTACTTACACGGTAAAACAGTTACTAACTGGCCTCGGAAAAACTCTGATCCTGGTTATGAGTTGTGACTTGCCCATCTGCGGTTTGCTCGATCAATTGCAAACGGGGCTTCTTTAAGTTTTGCTCAAAGAAATGAAGGACCTTGTTTGTGTAGGCAACCCGATCGAAAAAGTATGCGCCACAGTGATCGGCTTCCGGCAAGAACAAGAGTTCCTTTGGCTCTCCAGCTGCATTATAGAGTAGTGTGGCATCATTAGGATCGACGATAGAGTCTTTGCCGCCATGAATGAGCAAGATAGGACGAGGCGAGATGTTCGCGATCTCGCGCAGAGGCTCAACCTGGTGGAAGCGATAACGTGCACGCCACCACATCAGGTAGTCTGCTGTCCAGACAAAGGGAGCGGATGGCAGGTGGAAAGCGCGACGAACATTGTAGTCGACGACGCTCCAATGGGTAGCGAAAGCACTATCCAACACCAGTGCCTCGATATCATTGTTTCGCGCAGAACACATGATGGCTATAGATGCACCCATAGAATAGGCAACGACTCCCAAACGAGTCTGAGGTGCGCGCTGTTTAGCAAAATCAATAGCACCATAAAAGTCATTGATCTCACTATAGCCGAGTGTCACAGGTGTACCAATAGGTGTACCGTGACCATAATATTCAAAGGCCAAAACATTATGGCCTGCCCTCCACAAATGGGCACTGATACCAAGAAGATCAGATTTTGGGGTGCGATATCCAGGACAAACAAGAATAGTGGTAGTAGCCTGCGGACGAGGAATAAACCAGCCACTGACCTGATACTCACCTTTTTGCGGGGGAAAAGTCACGACTTCAGCCGGTAGGTCCAACTCATAAGGGCTAAATGTATAATGGTCAAAGGTGCCAGGTTTTTTGGGACGCCTGACCGTTTCAACGACATAGAGCGCACCCGCGAAGATAATGCCCAGCATCCCTACACTCCCCCCCAGACCGCCGAACAAAATGTGTTTCAACGAAGGACGGAAACGATTAAAATTCTGAAACATAACAATCGCTAAACTTTCTAGTGGGTGATTGGCAAATGATCGCTCATACGAACGCGAGAAATGAAGGTAAAACTCTATAAGCTCTGACGGTAACTATGGGTACCACACTACAATAGATAACACTAACAGGGAAGCATTTTATGCCCTATACTATAGTAGACGCCAGATAAGTCAAAAGGTGGTGCAAATTTATGCAGAATGATAGATATTCCTTTTATCTTAGTAAGGGCAATTTGTTGCTATGTTTGCGCCTCCATGTTACGATGTAATGAGATTTTACAAGATACCCGGGGAAAAAGTCACATGGATTTTGATAACGAGACACCTGGCACCTCTACTGAGATTGGAAGCGATGAACTGCTTTCGGACGATAATCTACGCCTCCCTGAAAGTGCCAACATTCTTGTACGCACACATGCAGTGCGGGCATGGCTAACGCGGCGCTGTAAGGAAACCGCGCTAGAGATTGGGGAGGCTGCGCTCGCTCTACAGCAAACGATGATGCAGGAACCACAGGAAACGCGGTTACGCCGAAGGGAACGGCAAAACCTGGAATGGCAGCTCAGTCAGCAGCAACAAAGGCTGAAAGAGGCCCAACAACGCCTGGATGCTTACGAGGAAGCACAAGCGCTACTGGAAGATTGCATCGCACACACCAGCGGAGAGCGTATACTGGTGGAATTTTACCTGGCCTTAGATGACCTGGTTCAAAGTGTCGCCCAGGCCAACCAACCTGAAGATACTCCCCGGCTACAAGTTCTTGCCGACGTGCAGCATCGTGTAGAGCATGTCGGAGCACCAAACGAGGATGAATAAGGTACGAAGCGGAAAATCAGCAATTATCCATGAGATGGAATGGCTGCTACTTTTCCGTTTAATTTACTGGCTGAAAGCCACCGAGGCGTCGCTGCCTACACGAAGGGTCAACGATGAGAGTGACTCTTGCGTGGGAACGGGAAAATCAAAAAAGCCATCTTTTGCTTGTTTTGGAAATACAATTGGAAGTGTGGTAACAAGCTTTGGTGAGATTACCTGCCCATCTGGAAGAACGAGCAGCACTAACGAGGCAAAGTCAATTCCGACTGGAGATTGAATGGTATCCCCTGGCTGCACATGAACATGCACTCGTACCGTATAGGTACCCGCCCGTTTGCGATCATCTGAAAATGCCCCAGCTTCTTCCGCCTTTGTCACCATGATAGTGATATCTTTGTAAATAACGCTGCGGTTCACCATAATAGAGCCAATAGGATTGGTGATACCGACTGTTGGCGGCACTGTATCGGTGGTCAAGCCAATGTTGGGGTCCTGTTCCTTTGGCAGAAAAAAACTGAGCACCACGGCAATGGATATGAATGCTATTGCCAATATCACTCGCACTGCTGGTATTTTTAGCAATCTTTTCACTTTTGACATGCTTTCTTTCTGTATCTACAGCAGTATACACAGAAAAGAGGAGACTATGTCAAGAACCGAAAAGAGAGCAGAATACAATCATCTGTATCCCATCCGGTAGGATATATTATGGCCGAGGGAGGAAATCTTGTGAGCCGAACGAGCCACCTAGCACATCGTGAGAAGACGCACCGAGCCAACGATCGAGCACTGTCGCATAGACAGAGCGGAAATCGGTGGTATATTTCAGGTTACCCGCATTATCCAGGCTGCTTAAGCTGGGAGGCTCACCAAAAATGCCCCTATTGACGGGATTTCCAAGCACGAACATCGGGGCAGCGGTACCATGATCGGTCCCCAGGCTACCATTCTCTTCAACGCGACGCCCGAACTCTGACCAGGTCATGATTACAACAGTATCAGCTTTGCCATGATTCGAAAGATCGGTATAGAAGGCTGAAAGACCATCAGCCAATAGCTTCATCAACGTATCATGTGTTGCTTGCTGATTGGCATGGGTATCGAATCCGCCAAGGGTTACATACCCTACACGCAATCCCAGGCCCTCGACAATAGCCTCCGCCAATATTTTTAGCCCGGCAGCAAATGGGCCGGTAGGATAGATTACAGCGGCTCGATATTGCGCATCTGCATCATGCAACTGATGCGAACCGTCCTGGGCACTCAGCGCTGTTGTGTCGAGCAAAGCCGCGTAAGGCGATGTCTTGGGATACGAATTATAGAGCTTCATCAGTGCTTGCAGGCGAGCATTGCCATTATCTGTATCGGCAGGATCAGGATACAGGCGATACGTGTTGACAGTTGCCAGTGTTGGAACGGGAGCGCTGATTGAAGCAAGAGCTTGAGCCGTCTGCACCCCAATATCCAGCGCTTTGAAGGGGTGGCCGTCCTGGTCAACCCAGCCGGAGACGAGTTTGCCAAGCCATCCTTCACTGCCAGCCCCGCTGAGGTCAAGGGTTTGCCAGATATCCATCGCTTGAAAGTGGGACAGACTCTGGTTGGGGTAACCCACCCCTTCGATAATCGCCATGTGCCCACCATCCCAGAGCTGCTTTAATGGCGCCAGGTTGGGATGTAGTCCCAGCCTTGTATCAAGCGGCAGTACTTCGGCATCTAGAATAGCAAGAGTGGGACGCACCTGGTGATACAATGGGTCTCCGATTGGGATAACTGTACTCAATCCATCGTTTCCACCTGCCATCTGTATCACAATCAAGGTGCGGTCGCCTGACGCCTGAGCAATTCGGGAGCCGTCGATAGACTGCGCTCGTGCGGAAGCTATGCCCCTACTGAAAATAGACGGCATAATCATACCCGCTGATACTGCTAAAAACCCATCCTTTATCATTGCTCTTCGCGATAGTTTCATAGCTTGTCTTCCTTAATTGAGCTGGTACTCTGGTGAAGCCATCATCAAGTAGAGTGTTCCACGCACTCGATTCAATGGATAACTCTGGCCGTTCTTCAGAGTAATTTGTGCATTCCCTCTACTCGTGTCCTGCGCGGAAAAGTAGTCTATGTACTGCGTCCTTCGATTTTGATCAACGACACCGTCGAGTAAGAATGACGAAAAGAAATCGACAAAATGCTCAGGAGAGTCGATAGTATTGGCATCAACGATCCCCTGAACATCCAAAGGCGATGGTTGTTCCTGGCGCGTAAATGTGCCGCGAGCTAACAGGACATCGATATAGTTCAGACGGGTCATCCATGTTCCGCTATTGAGCCAGAGCGCACTTACTTTGTCACCTGGCCAGCCAGCCACATTGGGCGGATCAAACACCGTCTGCCCCATCAAAAGCGGAAAAAGCGGCAATCCATTGCCATCCCCCTGGATATTTAAAGCCCGGTATGCGCCGACGGTATATTCGACCGGCGACTTGATGCGACTGCGGTAGGCCTTTGTCGAAGAAAACTGAGGTGAAAGCAACAGGGTACGCATCACCTCGCCCATATTGTGACCACTCTGCACATAGGTATCTACCAGCGGTTTTAAGTCATTGGCAGTAGGATTCTCATACACAAAGAACGTAAAGAGTTTGCGACAAATGAACCAGGGAGTCGCGGGATGGTTGGCAAGTATCCGCACCACATCCTTATAGTCGAAGTTCCCTGTCTGCCCAAGATAGGTTTTCGTCAGATCGCTATGATCGTTGGGCAGATAACGCGAGGTCAACCCTCTGACATGCCAACCGGTGAGCGCCGCCGCACCCTCATAGACGTCCTGTTGAGTATAATGACCTAGCCCCAGGGTAAAGAGTTCCATCAACTCACGCGCATAGTTTTCATTAGGAGCGTTCTTTGTACTTTTCGTGAGATCGAGGTAGAAGAGCATAGCAGGGTCGGCAGTGATGCCCAGTAAGATGTTATCATAGGTATCAAAGGCATGTTCACGCAGGAACTGGTTTTGCACCATTATACGTGCGTATGCTCTTGGGCCACCCACTTTACGGAAGCTGCTCACGAGTACACCATGCCAAAACAGGGTCATCTTCTCTAAGAGCGGCCTCTGTGTCCAGGCCATACGCAGTAACCACCAGCGCTGCTGGTCATCCGGCCTGCTAAGAATCAGGTTCAGCGCTTTGAGTCGATTCTCTGTATCATCTTCCGAGACCTGTTGATAGTTGATGAGTCGATCTACAGCGCCGTTAAAACCTAGAGCGCGATAGGTAGATAGTTCACCAGGCGTTGCACCAAAACCTGCGCGCCGTAACAAGTGTCCAATCTGAGGCGCGCTTGCTATAGGCCCATTGAAGTGGAAGATCGCGTTCAATCCGCCCCGTTGCAACATTTGCTCGAAGGCAAAGCCACTTATTCCTGCTCCCGCCAGACCCGCAATCGAGGCTCCAATGAGCGCGCGGCGCGATATCTTCCGTTTGCGAGGGGCTGCAGCAATTGGTGCCGCGGGCGCAGGTGGAATAGCTTGACCCATGGAGGGTATTCGCGACACAGAGTCTCCCTTTGTAAACGCTTCTGTCGGTTGATTATGTATATCTTCATTGGGATTCATACGATCGCTCCCACTTTGTTTCCAGGTATCTAGACAGACTGCACTCAGTCTCTCTGGTTATCATTCTAACAAACAGTTGTCAAGAATTCCTCAAGAGAAGCTAAGGGAAGAATCAAACTTCCTTATCGCTTTTTCGCTCTTGCTCACACCCATATTCCAGTGTACACTGTAGCAATGCAAACAAAAGGTGAACTGGTACAATCTGGCACAAATCGAGATGTCACAAGTGTAGAGCCGATACCAATAAAAGGTGTCACGACAATACAGAGGCTACTGCCTTTTACACTCCTCCTGGCAATGGTATGCGCGATTCTATTGCTAGATGCTGTGTTACCTTTAGAAGGGTTCTGGTTTCATACCGCTATTTTAACAAACAGTGGGACATGGCCACTCCTTCCTACACATCTGCTTTTTCCAGGCTGGAGCGTCACATCCTCATTGAACAGTATCCATCCAACTCCTCCGCCTGTGACACTCAGTTGGCTTGAAGTACCTTTGCTTCTAGCTGCTTTTTTCTTAGCCCTTCTCGCGTATTTGTTTGCACTGCGCCACCTTCCCCGACCTGTTACTACCCTTCGCTATATCTTGTACTCGACACTATTGCTGGGATTGCTATATACTCTTATTCCAGTTGTTACCTCTCCTGATTTATTTTCATACATTAGTTACGCACGTATAGGAGTGATCTACCATCTCAACCCCTTGACAACACTACCAACTGCTATCAGTACCGATCCAGTGTATGTCCATCTCTACTGGAACAATCAACCTTCGGCATACGGACCTTCATGGGTCGCTATTACCAGCCTATTACAATGGATTACACTTCTTTTTGGCAAACAATCGCTTTTACCAATGGTAATAGCGCTGCGTAATTTTGGACTGATCTCCCACCTTTGCTCAACACTGCTCATCTGGTCGATTGCAGGACAAATGCAGCGCCTGCAAGGGCGAGTTTCGCAGCAAAAGCGCATACTGGCAACCCTCGCTTTTGCCTGGAATCCATTACTGCTCTTTGAAGCCTGCGTCAATGCCCACAACGATGCTGTGCTGCTGCTTTTCATTTTGTTAGCGACCTGGTTCCTCCTACCGGGGAAGCATAAAACGACCGGATATCTTGCAGCTATGCTTATGCTCGCCCTGGCGACATGCCTCAAGTTAAATGCCGTACTGCTGCTCCCCTTCTTCCTGATCTTTATCTGGAAGCAAGAGACACCTGAGACAAACACACCTGGAGGATCACCGCTTGCCCGCACGCTAGTGGCGGCGCTAACCTATGCTGGTACCATCATCCTGCTGTATACGCCGTTCTGGCAACATGGAGAAATACTGCGTGTCTTTCAGATGAACCCCACCACTTCACGCGCCATCAATACGTTGCCGGAATTTTTCAGCCATCTCTATAACAGTATCGCGGGTGCGTTGGGCTACCCACTTGCCCCACTGAGCGGCTCTGTTGCAGAGAATGTTGCGCATTCGTTGAGTATAGGTATTTTCGCCATTCTTTATGGAGCGCTCTGTTGGCAAGCGATGGTGAGAGTGCATACAATGACGACGCTACCGAGCCTGGTACGCTGGCTGGCGCTGGCCTGGCTGCTCTATTGCTGTATTGGAACGCCCTGGTTCTGGCCATGGTATGTCGTCACGTTATTTGGGCTTTATGCCCTGGTTGAAGCCACCGGTGAGGATGATATCGTCTTGTTTGGCTTTTTAAGACTACCTTTCGCGGCTTATCTCCTCACCTTCAGTATGCTCAGTATGTATTGCTTCTATGCCTGGGGACCTCATGACAGCTTCATACCAGGCCTACCGGGGTTTCAGTGGGCATATCTGCGCGGACTCTGGGTCTGGGCTATCCCGCTTCTAGCAATACGGCGGCCTCTCTACCCAATATTCAGGCAGAGGCGCCAAATATCAAAGAGAGAACCTATCGAACAGCGCGTTGAAGACAGTCTCATTGCTGCTGACAGGCTTTGAATATGATGATGTATGGATATCCGAATGATTCTCGGCGGGTAGTTTAGTTACACAACAGCGCTATTACCGGATCAGGTTCTTATACGGGTCGTCAATTTACGGACCAAATCAAGCAATGCGCGCACATGAAAGGGCTTGACAATGACATGCTCTACGCCCAAAGTGGAGATGTCAGTATCTGTTACTCGCGCTGTAATGATAACGATTGCGGGCAAGGGATGATTAGCCTCCCACTGTGCATGGAGTTTCGAAAGGAACATGTGGCCATCCATACCCGGCATGGTCAAGTCCAGGAGGATGACATCGGGATAGCGCCCTTGACGGGAAGCATTGTCCATCCATGCTAAAGCTTCGTACCCTTCAGCCGCTTCTGCCGGCTCACACCCATCAAGTTCGAGTGCCCAGGAAACCATATCCCGAATGGCTGGATTGTCATCCACGACCAGGACAATCGGATGGCGACCTTCATAATTATTTTTCTGCTGGCTCATGCTCCACCCACTCTATGTTCCTCCATGATACAAAGATGGACCTACTCGATGACGTACCAATTTACCACGATATACTTTGTAGAAAGCCGCTGATAGCTTGATGAAAAGACTCTGGTTGTTCCAGGTTCGACAGGTGACCGGCATTCGGAATAACGATATATTGGGCATCGGCTATCCGCGCCGCATAGTCTTGCGCGACAGCGGGAGGAGTTAAGACATCGTTCTCACCAACCATCACCAGCGTTGGGCAGGCAATACTGGCCAGCAGATCGGTTGAATCGGCACGTTGCGCCATTCCACGGGAGGCCGCGGCAATACCCTGAGGAGTGACTGCCTCGATCATACGGCGGATGCGCGCCTCTACCTCAGGATGATTCTGGCGCGTTTCATCCGAGATCAATCTCGGCAACTGGAGATCGGCGATAGCTCCCGGGCCGCCTGTCTCGGCAAGTTGCGCCACATTTTCACGGTTCGCCTTTGCTTCGTCGGTATCTGAGCCGGGACGAGTATCAGCCAGGATCAAGCCTTTTACGCGTTGTGGATATTTGCGTAGAAAGGCGAAGGCTGCATAGCCACCCATTGACAGTCCGCAGAGAATGGCGTTTGGCATTCCCAGCGCATCCATCAGGCCGGCCACGTCGTCGGCAAACTGTTCCATGGTGGAGATGCCCGTGGTGATATCACTCTCGCCAAAACCACGCCAGTCAAGGGCAACGAGGCGAAAGTGTCCTTCCGGAAGTAGCATAGTCAACTCTCCACTCCACATGCTTCTATTCAGGGGGAAAGCATGCAGGAAGAGGAGAGGCTGCCCGATGCCATGATCATCATAGGCGATGTTGATGCCGTTGACGAGTGCTCTCATTGGCCTCCTACTTCCATCACTTACTGTGTTTGTTATTGCAAAGCTGCAGCGCCATCGGCTTGTTCGTTGGCATGATACGAGCTGCGCACAAATGGGCCAGATGCCACGTGGCGAAAACCCATCTTCTTGCCCTCTTCCTTCAAAGTAGCAAATTCTTCAAGCGGGATATAGCGTTGAATAGGCAGGTGATGAAACGACGGGCGGAGATACTGCCCGATGGTCAAGATATCGACTTTGTGCTCGCGCAGGTCGTGCATGACCTCGATAATCTCGTCCCAGGTCTCGCCTAAACCCAACATGAAACCAGACTTCGTGGGGGCAGCGGGATTCATCTCCCTGGCCCATTGTAAGACCTGTAGGGAACGCCAGTAGATGGCCTGGGGGCGCACGCGTTTGTAGAGCCTGGGGACAGTCTCTACATTGTGGTTATAGACATCGGGTTTGGCGGCGATGACGACCTGGAGGGCCTCGTAGACGCCTTTGAAGTCGGGAGTGAGGACTTCTACCCGGCAGTCCGGGTTCAGGCGGCGGATCCAGCGAATGGTGGATGCGAAGACGGCGGCACCCCCATCCTTTAATTCGTCACGGTTGACGGAGGTGACCACGGCATGGCGCAAACCCATTTTCTGTACGGCCTCGGCGACCCGTTTTGGCTCTTCCCAATCCAGGCCAATTGGACGGCCCGTTTCTACGGCGCAGAAGCCGCAGCTACGCGTACAGACGCTGCCCAGGATCATAAAAGTGGCGGTTTTATGACCCCAGCATTCGCCAATATTGGGGCAGCGCGCCTCCTCACAGACTGTGTGCAGTTCTTTGCTACGCATCAAGTCCTTGAGGCTTTCGTAGTTTTCGCCCTTTGGCGGGCGCACCCGCAGCCATTCTGGACGGCGCTCTGGAATGGTGGTCGTCATTTTGGTTTCCTTGTCAGGGGCGTGATACATCGGGCCCCCACGATTAATAGACGTCTATTTCTTTGCCATGGCTTTGCAGTTTTGTGCGGACGGCTTGCAAGAAGCCGCCGGCGCCCGCGCCATCCAGGATGCGATGATCGAAGGAGAGGCACAGGTACATCATGGAACGCACGGCTATGGCATCGTCTTCGATAACTACTGGCCGTTTGACTACAGCGTCCATGCTCAGAATGCCAGCATGGGGCTGATTGATTATTGGTACCGAGATTATTGTACCAAATGTACCGGGATTATTCACAACGAAGGTGCTATTCTGCACGTCCTGGATGGTGAGCTTATTGGAACGAGCTCGCTGGGCAACGGCATTAATCTGCTTTGCCAGGCCAGCCAGGGTGAACTGGTCGGCATCATAAATAGTTGGCACTACTAAACCGACATCGGTGGCAACGGCCATACCGAGGTTGATACGCTTCTTGATGATGATCTTATTGTCTTCGGTCCAACTTGAATTCATCAGGGGGAATTTGCGTATACCCTCGCAGACGGCCTTCATGACAAAGGGAACGTAGCTGATACTGTAGCCCTCACGCCGCTTGAAGTCTTCTTTGTTCTTCTCCAGCCATTTAGCGATGTTGGTCATATCGACCTCGACAACAGTGGTGGCATGAGGTGAGGTACGCTTGCTGCGCACCATATGCTCGGCGATAGCCAGGCGCACGCGGTCCGGCGTAATGATTTCCACGTCCGCACCTGCTGTAGTGGTTAGTGTCGGCGTTGGCACGTAGACAGGTGTGGACGAGGGCGCAATGAATTGGGCTCCGAGGTCGGCCCCTACGGCAGCAGGTTGCTGTATTGTTGTCGTATGCGGTAGTGGCGCGTAAGATGCTGAAGAGGAGACGGCGACGGGCGCAGCCTGGCGCTGCGCGACGTAGGCGAGGATGTCTTCTTTGCGCACACGCCCACCGGTGCCGGTACCAGTGATCTGGTTCAAGTCGATGTCATGCTCGCGCTCAAGGCGACGGACCAGGGGGGAGATACGCTGGCGCTCTTCCTTTTTCCTGCGCTGTGTGGTAGTTGCGCTGGCTCCATTGCCTGACCTGATCCCTCTCGTCTCCATGACAGGGGTGGCGGCCTGCGCTACACTTTGTAGCGGGGCGGCATCAGGTCCGGGCGCGGCCTGGGCGGATGTGGTTACTGAGACGTCAGCGTTCTCTTCGATGAGGGCGATGTCTACGCCTACGGCGACGGTTTCGTCGGCTTTGACCAGTATTTTTGCGAGGCGGCCAGCGACGGGCGATGGGAGCTCGGCGTTTATTTTATCGGTGATGATTTCGGCGAGTGATTCGTCTTGTTCGACCCAATCGCCTTCTTTTTTGAGCCAGGAGCCGATGGTTCCTTCTGCGACTGATTCGCCCAGGCGTGGCATTTTTACCATCGTCGGCATGTGTTACTCCTTTGTATTACATGTGTATTACATGTTTTGCTTTTGACAAACACGAGCGATAATTCATTGAGTTACCTTCCCCTTCAAAATAACCTACTCTTGAAAGCCTCTCCCTGTACCTCCGGTTAGTAGGCGGCGAGTTGGCGGGCCGCGGTGAGTATTTTTTCGGCATTGGGTAGATAGGCGGCCTCTAAGGGCGGCGCGTATGGGAACGGGACGTTGGGCGCGGCGACGCGTGTAATTGGGCCATCGAGGTATTCGAAGAGGTCTTCGGCCAGGATAGCAGATAGCTCGGCGCCGATACCGCCGGTGAGTATATCCTCGTGCACGATCAGTACTTTGTTGGTGCGCTTGACCGATTCCAGGATGGCTTCGAGGTCGAGCGGCGTAAGGCAGCGCAGGTCGATGACCTCGATTTCCAGGTCGTCCTCTTCCTCAAGAGTCTGGGCAGCTTTCAGGCACTGGCGCACCATGGCGCCATAGGTGAGTACGGTCATGTCTTCACCTTCACGGCGGGTGATGGCTTTGCCCAGGGGGACGATGTAATCTTCCTCGGGCAGCTCTTCACGCAGCTCGGGCAGGCGGTAGAGCAGTTTGTGTTCCAGGTAAAGGACAGGGTTGTTGTCGCGGACGGCGGCTTTGAGCAATCCCTTGGCATCGTAGGTGGTTGAAGGAACGACGACTTTGATGCCGGGCGTATGGAAGAACCATGCCTCCGGGCTGGCGGAATGGAATGGGCCACCTTTGGTGCCGCCGCCGGAGGGGCCACGAATGACTATTGGCACAGGCATACCAGAGCGCCAGTACATTTTGCTGGCCATGTTGATGATCTGGTCAAAGCCGCAGGTGATGAAGTCGATGAACTGCATCTCGGCGATGGGACGCATGCCCATAAGGGCTGCTCCAACGGCGGAACCGATGATGGCGGCCTCGGCCATGGGCGTATCGATGACGCGCTCGGGGCCGAACTCTTCCAGCAGGCCCGCGCTGACCTTGAATGCTCCGCCGTAGGTTCCCACGTCTTCGCCAAGGAGAAAGACGGCCTCGTCGCGCCGCATCTCTTCACGTATAGCCTGGCCTATTGCCTCTAAGTATGTGACTGCGCTCATCGTCGTCCAACCTCCTCGGGTGTCTTGATTGTGGCCGCATCCATGGTGGTGAAGGGCTCGCCGGTACGGGTGTCCAGCACGTTGACGTAGCGTGGGTCTGCGGCGTCAGGCTCACCGACAATGGAGATTGGCCCGGCGGGAGCAAACACGTAATCCGCTACGGTGGCGGGATCAGGGGCAGGGCTTTCTTCAGCGTAAGCTACAGCATCGCTGACGGTCGTCTTGACTTTCGCCTCGATCTCGGCCTTGACGGTCTCCGTCAAGATGTTCTCTTTGGTGAGATAGGCTTCGAAGCGCGGGATGGGATCTTTGGCCAGCCACTCGTCGCGCAGTTCCTTGGGCACGTAATCGGCTTTGTCGGCCTCAGAGTGTCCCCGGACGCGGAAGGTTTTGCACTCGACAAGGGCGGGGCCTTTTCCGCTGCGCACGTGCTCGCCCGCACGTTCGACGGCCGCGATGACTGCCAGCACGTCATTGCCATCGACGGTCCCGCCTGGCATTCCATAGGCCACGACGCGGTCGGAGAGATTCTGGATGGCAAACTGTTTGTAGGTGGGGGTCGAGTAGGCGTAGCCGTTATTTTCGATGACGAAGATGATAGGGAGCTTCTGGACGGAAGCAAAGTTGAGGGCCTCGTGAAACGGCCCGGTATTGGTGGCGCCGTCACCGCAGGAAGCCAGCACGATTGTTGAACGTTTGCGCATCTTCATGGTCAAGGCGACGCCGCAGGCGACGGGCAGGGATTCGCCCAGCATACTGATTGATGGCACAATACCGTGATGCATATCGCCGATGTGCATTTGTCCGTCACGCCCAAGGGTGGGAGAGTTACCGCGAGCAAGCCACTGACACATCACCGCGCGGGGCGAGCTGCCTCGTACAAGATGCATCCCCAGATCACGATGCTGCGGTACGATGCAGTCACCATCGCGCAGCGTCATTGCTGCTCCGACGGTTGTGGCCTCGTGTCCCTGCGCTGTGTAGACTCCACCGGCGACACGTCCCTGTAAAAAGAGGGTGCGGATGCGGTCTTCCATGGCTCGGGTGAGGCGCATAAAGTAGTAGATCTGTAGCAGTTCAGCCCGCTCCAGCCTCATAGTTATTTTTTCCTCACAGAGGCGACCAGCAGAGCAAGCGTGGTCGCCCAATTACTTATTTAGATAGACGTAAGATGGACACCAGCAAATGGCGCCTCTACATGTTTCGGTGTTTTTCCTGCTTCCATGCTAACATGTGGTATGAATGTGTGTCAAGTTTGGGGATAGGGACGCTCCAACTGGGCGGCCACAAGGGATGGGAGGCATTGCCACAATTCGGGGCGCTCCAACCAGGCGACCACCAGGGTCGTCCATAGTAGGGGCGACCCTGGTGGTCGCCTGGTTTTATTTTTGGGCGGATTGGATTTCGTGGCGGAGGCGTTTGATGCGCTCGCGGTAGGCGTCTTCGGGCTGGCGATAGCCTAGTTTGGGTTTGTCACCCATGCTCACGTGCCATTTGCGGAAGGCGAGACCGATTTCTGTCTGGTAGAGGGCTTTGACGCGGAGCCATTGACGGTAACCCCTGCTGCGCAAGACGTGGCGCTCGGCCCTGGTGCGCAGGAACGAGTTCTGGACGAGGGCGTACTCATTTACTTTCACGATGCCGTTGCTGACTTCGGAGGCGAGGAACAGGCGGATGATGGCGGCCTCGTGGGTAAGGGATTTGATGAGGACGTAGATGAGAAAGATCTGCGTCAGGAAGGGTGGGATGTAATCGCCAATGAGGGCAAGCAGGGAGAGGAAGGCGACTTCGCTGTTGCCGGGGTTGTTGTTCAGGGCGATGCTGGCCTGGAAATCGACGAAGTCAAAGAAGCTGTGCAGCCCTACGGCGACAAAAAAACCGATGAGGGGGATAACGATCTGTTGCCAGCGCTCTCGCGTATAGCGGACATAGCCGAGAGACGCGCCGAAACAGGCGGTGAAGGTTGAGTGACCCAGCCAGCCGAGGACGATGCGGTAGACGATGAGGAAGACGGAGAACTGCTTGAAGTCGACGGCGAAATAGCGGAAGTTCTCGACCATGGCGAAGCCTGCACCGATGAGCGCTGCGTAGACTATGCCGTCGGTGATGTTGTCGAATTCATCGCGCAATATAAAGAAGAGCAGCAGCAGGCCGAGACCTTTGATCGTCTCTTCAGTGATACCGGCATTCAGTCCTTGAAGGGCCGAGCGAACGACATCGCTGGTATTTGGCCCGAGCAGGTTGGTGAGCATGCCATCCACCCTCCTTTCAATAAAGAGAGCAGGTGGGATGGCGATAATGGCTCCCCATAAGAAGGCAGCGATGCGCAGAAACCAGGGCTCGTGCTCGTAGCGGTCAATGAAGTTGACGAGCAGGAAGATGCCTATCGCAGGTACGGCGGGGATGACGATAGCGGCCAATACGCTGCTGACGCCATACTCGGCGAGGGCAGAGAGGGTGAGCAGGCCATTGAGGACAAGGGTAATGGCGGCGCTGATGGCGAGAAAGAGCAGGCCGATTCCAGCGATGAGCCAGCGCGTACGAATGCCCATACGCTGTGGCAGGGCAAATTGCATGGTGACACCGACACCGAGCAGGCTTTCCTCTTCGCCCTCTTCCCAGACCTGGGCGGCGAGTTCAGGGGCGGGCTGTTTGGGCAGGGATGTAGAGAGCAAGCGTGGCGGTGTGACAGACGTGGATGCCTTTGGGGAACCTTGCAAACCCTGTGGACCCTGGCCAGCACGCTTTGTGGAGACGTCGTTGAAGCGCGAGCGTTGATAATCCGGCTGCACGGGGTGAGGGATGGAAGCTAGATGCACCGTCGTGGCATCGAGATGTTCTTCCGGGGAAGTGGTCTGGATGGTGGGAGCGATCAATTGCAACATGGTACTGCCGAGGATAAGAATATCCTGCGGGTGCATGGGGAACCTGCCGCCACTGGGCACAGGATGACCATTGACACGCACGACATTTTGCTCGGTGAGGTTGGTAATGTGCCAACCGGAGGCGTCCAGGTCAAGACGGGCGTGTTCGCGCGAGACGGTTGGATCCATCAAGACGATATCGTTGCTCAAGGCGCGGCCAATGGTGGTACTGGCCTGCATGAGCAGGTGTACCAACTGCTCTTCTGGCAGCCAGCCAGAGGGATATTTATCCTGGAGTTGGGCAGTGACGTTGGCAGGTAGACGCACCCGTATCACTCGCAAGACGCCGTAATTTTGCTGCATCCTTTGATCTTTCAGACATCTGCACTACTGTGTCTCGTCGCTACGATCAGCGAGACTGACGTGTAAGATTGTTTCCCCTGTATATTCCCTTACCAGGTGACATGTGCGCTCCCACTGCATGAGGATGGCAGCGAAACGCTCCCAGTAGTCGGAAGCTTCCTGCTCCAGCTGACGCCAATGAATATAGGCCGCGGCGTCTGCGAAGGTGGTGGTAAGAACGTATTCTGAGCCTGTACTTGCGCGTAACATGGAGACATGTTCGACACCAGGGATCCAGCGCTGCATTTCGAGGTAGCCTGAGGAGGCCAATGCCTCCAGCTCGGCAGCTGTGTGGCCTGGCTTGAGCTGCCAGATGCGTACTGAGTAATAAGAAGTCATGCCTGCCAACTCCTGATAATTTCACTTCTTGCTTTACTATACACGGGAAGGGGAAAACTGACAAGGTGCATATTTTAATATCTTTGTAATAGCCAGAGCGAGCTCCCTTGCACTACGAAGGCGGCCAGTATGGCGAGGGCAAAGGCGGGGGCGATACCTACATTGTTGATCAATCCAGAGATGGTGAGAAAGAAAACGGCGAAGGCGAAGGAACCGGCGAGGACGCCACGGAGGACGCGGCGCGCGGCAGGCGCTCCTTGAAAAGCGTGGGTGAAAGCGCCGAAAATGCTGGCGAAGATGGGGAAAGGGGTGAGCAGGCCGCTTAAACGAGGGCCGAGGAGAGCGGCGCTCCCGGTGATTACCAGGACGAAGAGCGTTGCGGCCAACATACGCGCTGCGATTTCCCAGGCCGGCGGTGTTGCCACGGGTTTCGATTGTTGATCTTTTGGTAATAAGGCTACGGCAATTGTCAGTACGAGGAGGACGACGACAAAGGAGGCAAGCAGGGGTAGCGAAATATGTTCTAGCACGTAGGTTGAGGCAAAGAAGATTCCCCAACTTGCAAGCAGGCAGATTTGCCAGGAAAGGCGTAGTGAAAGCCAGCTGTAGGCCAGGCAGAATGTGGCTACTGAGATGGTTCCGGTCATAGTGCCGAGGGCTGCGCGGGAGGCAAAGGCGGTACCCTGTTCCAGGGCGAGGAACAAGACTACGGGTGCAGAGGTGAGTGGGAGTCCGACGAGCCAGCCGCTGACAAGGGAGCCCCAGCGTCGGCCGATGAGGGTGATTATGAGGATGAAGAGGGGTTTAGGAGTAGCATGGGGTAGACTCCAGGGCGACCGTATGTTCGGTATTTCCAGGACGACCGCATGCGTTTGGTTCACCGCAAGGATCGGCGTGTCCAATACGACCGCACGGGTCAGGTTGACCGCGAGGGTCAACCCTACTATATACGATGCCGTTTTTACATGTTTTGTTGGTTATTTTTAGTGATTGTTAGGGAGCGCCCCTACATATTTGTGAACATCTGGGGGGAGATGGTTATTCCGTTTTTGGGCTGTTCGTTTGCTCGCACTTGACATGATGGGAGAGCGTGGCTACACTATTGGTGTGATTAATGGTTTTGCAGCGGTTTTATAAGGAGTTATCAACAGTTGATAAAAACATGGTCTAATATGATAAAATATCATCATGAAGACTATGTATTCACCTAAAGAATTCGGAGAGTTGATCGGGAAATCGGTGATCACTCTTCAAAAGTGGGATCGCAAGGGCATTCTCAAAGCCCATCGCTCTCCCACCAATCGGCGCTACTACACGCACGAGCAATATCTCACGTATCGCGGGTTAGTCGCGCAAGAACAAGGGTTAACCATCGCGTATTCACGCGTGTCAGCTGTGGCTCAAAAGCCTGATCTGGTGAATCAAGTGAAAGCGTTGGAGGTCTACTGCACCCAGCATACCATCAAGGTCGATGAATGGATGCAGGACATTGGCAGTGGTCTCAACTACCAGCGCAAACAGTTCAATCGCCTCATGGAGATGGTCGAACTTGGACAGGTCCGCCGCATTGTTCTTGCCCACAGAGATCGGCTCGTGCGTTTCGGCTATGGCTACTTTGAAGCCTTTTGCGAACGGCATCATACCGATTTGGTGGTCATCGATGGGGAAACGCTTTCTCCTGAACAAGAACTCGTCCAGGATCTGGTGGCGATTCTTACCGTCTTTAGTGCCCGGCTCCACGGGTTAGGCTCCTACAAAAAGGTCATCAAGGATGCTGCTCTGCAAAAAAATCAAGCTGAACGTCACTAAGCAAGACGCTGCCACCCTGGAATTTATGCAGGGCAAGTGTCGTGGCCTGTACAACTGGTGGGTTCTCCAGCTCAAAAATGGCGAGAAGTGGCCCGGCTGGCGCATTGCCAAGAAAACCTTGCAAGCCTCGAAACGACACGATCCTGCATTACAGCAGGTCTATGGGAAGTTGCTCCATGAAGTCTACTTTCGCCTGGGGGCAGCGATGGACGCCTTTTTTCGGCGGGTGAACAACGGAGAAAAGCCAGGATTTCCACGAGTGCGTCCCCGGCATTGCTTTTTCACACTGATCTATCCTGCCATGTATATCCAGATCGAGGGGAAGACTTTGATCTTGCCGACTGGCGGCAAAGGAGCGAAGAACAAGCGCTATCCAAATGGAGAAGCAGAACTGACAGAGATCCCGCCAGAGGGCTTTCGAGAAGTCGCCATGAGCCGGGATGGAAGAGGCGACTACTACGCTTCTTTCAGCTATCGGGTGAAAGAAAATGATCAGCAACCGGGAGCAGTTGTGGCCTTTGATTTGGGCATCAAAACGGTAGCAACGGGCGTCAATGAACAAGATCGGTTCTACTCCATTGGCGGGTTCAAGGGCAGTCACTGGTATAACAAACAACTGGATAAAATCCGCTCAAAGCGCGACAAGTGTCAAAAGAAATCTCGTCGGTACATTCACCTGAGCAAAGTCTACAAGCGGGTTGCTCAGAAAAAACGCCACAAGCAGCGCGATAGCCTGCATAAAGCGTCTCATCTCATCGCTCACCAGCTGGTTGAGAGAACTGTGGTGATTGGTGATTTGAGTCAGAGACAGATGGTGATGAAAGAGCATGCAGAGCGCAACAAGCACCGTAATCGGGCTGTGTACAACGACTGGGGCTTGTATAGCTTCACCGAGATGCTCAAGTATAAATGCCTTCTGTACGGCAAAGAACTGGTGTTCCTAGATGAACGCAATACATCCAAAGCTTGTAGCGGGTGCGGACACCTGCAAGCAATGCCCCTTTGGAAACGCACGTATTGCTGTACGAATTGTGAACTCGTCATGGATCGCGACGAGAATAGCGCGGTGAACATTTTGACGAGGTTTCTTGCCCGGCGCGGGCCATACACTGCCTTCGGGGAGTGCGATGTGCTGCATGCGGATCAAAACAGCGTAGAGGTCATGGAGGCTTCCTGTCCGAACCAAGTGCAGCAACGAGAACTGTGGTGAACATGTTTTACCACGTTTTAGAAAGCAGGTGTTTCATGATAGATGCAATCGCAACGGTCTGCATTTTCGTCAAAGATCAGGATAGAGCCAAAGCTTTTTATACCGAGAAGCTGGGCTTTGAATTACGGCAAGATTCACCGATGGGTGAGTCGCGTTGGATTGCCGTCGCGCCAAAGGGTGCGCGCACCGAGGTGATTCTCTACAAGATGGATGAGAACTGGGAGCATTATCGCTCGGTTTTAGGGAAGTCACAGGCTTTGACCTTCAATGTGACAGATATGACGGCGCTGCATGCTGATCTCAAAGCCAAGGGGGTGCGCATTACCCAGGAACCAGATCCTCAACCGTGGGGAACCTATATGATGATTTCGGATGAGGACGACAACGGGTTGCTGATGGTTGAACCTCCCAGGTAAATCTTCTGCAAAGCTCATCTTTTATGAATAAGTTATGAAGATGTGGGTTCGTAGCCACGTGTGACTACGAACCCACCGTAGTGTTTTGGTTGCTTTACAGCAGAATCCCTTCTAGAAAACGATGAGCGGCTTGAGGACGCCATCGAGTTTTTTGTCCATAACCTCAAAGGCTCTCTCCATCTCGTCAAATGTGAAGGTATGGGTCGTCATGAGCGTTGGATCGACGCGCTTCATCTCCAACACGCGCAGGAGGCGTTCCATGCGCAAACGGCCACCAGGACACAGACCGGTCGTAATGGTCTTTTCCGCCATGCCGACTCCCCACTCGACGCGAGGGATATGCACGAAGTCATCGTGACCGTGATAGCCAACATTGGAGATTGTGCCGCCCGCTTTCGTGACTTTGATAGCATTCTGGAAAGTGATATCCGCCCCCAGCGCCTCGATAGCCGTGTCCACACCCTGTCCATCAGTCAGATCGAGGATGCGCTGGACAACGTCCTCTTTGGAGAAATCAGCGATTGCATCGGCACCATAGATGCGTGCAAGTTCTTGTCTGCGCGGTACCGTTTCTACTCCAATGATCAGCCCCGCCCCACGCAACTTCGCCCCTACAGTTGCCATCAGTCCCACAGGACCTTGTGCAAAGACAGCTACTGTTCCCCCGATAGGAATATTGCCGTTCTCTGCGCCCATGAACCCGGTCGAGAGCATGTCGGCACAGTAGACCGCCACCTCATCAGGCACGCTTGCAGGAATACGGGCCATATTCGCATCGGCCTCGTTCACATGAAAGTACTCGGCAAACACGCCATCCTTCGTATTGGAGAATTTCCATCCTCCCAGAGGTGCACCAGATTGGGAGGAGTGACCAGCCTGCGAAGCAGGATCGCCCCAATCCGGAGTGATTGCGCCAACCAGGACACGATCACCTGGCTTGAAGAGCTTTACGTTGCTGCCTACTTCATGGACGACACCCACTGCTTCGTGTCCCAGGGTCAGGTTCTCTCGCGGGCCGACGGCACCGCCTACTGTATGGGAGTCCGAGGTACAAATAAGGGCTTTGGTCGTTTTGACGATCGCGTCGTTTGGACCTGGATGGGGAATGGGTTTCTCCATGAAGCCCACCTGACCGATAGCTTTCATTACAAAAGCTTTCATGCTCGTTCCTTTCTTTGCTTCGTTGCATCAGCTTGCATACGCACACGACCGGCGCACACAACACAAGATTATGGGGAGATCTCAAATCCCGTAGGGGAAACATCGTCTACCGTTTCCCAATGAGAAAGAATACTATCGTTATCTCACAAATTCATCACAGTAAGCCTCTATTTTATCACAGTTGGATCACAACGTGTAGCGTTTACAAGCCTTCCCTTCCCTTCCCTTCTCTTCTCAACCCTTGCTCTCACCCCCTTCGAGCAGCTTCTCTCTAACGAGATAGACAAGATGCTTTCTTGCTTAGTACAGGCTATCGCAGGTTCATTCCGAGTTGATGTTCGAGCTGCTCAATTGTGTAGATCCACTTGATCGGTCCCTTGCCTCCTCACTGTTGAGGTGGTAGAGCGCCCCCCAGTAGCGCAGCCAGGTGTCGCGAATCTCGTCTTCCGTCTTCCCCTGATCATAGGCTGGCGAGATCAGGGGCATGGCTCGCTCGACCTTCACCAGCACAATGTGCCGGATGGTACTGGTGGTCCCACGGTGCCGGTAGAAGGCGAGTGCCTCTTCAAAGAGAGGTCCTTCTTCGTAGACGGTAGCAGGGCCTTTGAAGCGATACCCCTTGCGGGCAACCGGGTCAACCACGTTGATCTCTACTATCGGTCGCTGTTGCACATTGGCGACGGTTCCCGGCGAGCAGATATCGGCAAAGATGATATGTTCGTCATCCCAGACGGTCGTGGTCCCTTTCGGAGAAAGATTAGGTGTGCCGTCCTGGCAGACCGAGGCAATAAAGCCAAGTCGCTGCTCGTTGAGAACACGCTTCATATCCTCCGTCAATCGGACTTCTGCTTTCTCTTTCATAAGACGACCTTCTTTCTATAATGATGAATGGCTTCCTTTCTGTCTCCCAATTCACTATCTCCATTACTATACTTCATCATGCCCGAGAAATGGACTGATGAAAAGGACCATTTCTAGCCAGGAGAGGCAGCCATTTTAAAGTACCGATTTCCCACTTGTCATTGGAAGCACCGCATCAGCGAGTAGCGCATCATACTTAATCAACACATCCGAAACACCTCTTGGCACTCAGACTTGGCAGAAGCTTCTTCTTGTCAGGACAAAGTGACGTTAGCATAGGTCAGCTGATGGCCCAAAGCCCTCGATGAGGTCTCCAGCCTCTATGGACCTCGACACGTCCAGCTGTCTGCACTTCGACTTCGCACCAGTTCAGGCTTGGGGAGCAGTTATTTGCCCGACCTCGATGATATAGTCGTCAGGGTCACGCATGTAGCAGCGAATCTCCACGCCGTGGTCCTTTGGCTCGGTAAGGAATTCGGCCCCCCTCCTTCGCCACTCCTGGTACGAGGCCCTGATGTCCGCGACACGAATATTCAGGAAGCTGGAAACCTCATTCGGGTTCTGAGGGGGACGAAGCGTCACGTTGGGTTTATCGTCCGTTGGGCCGCCACCGACGTTCACAATCAGCCAACTATTGGCAATTTGGATGATGGTGGGTTCGCCGCTGCGAACAACGGTGCCTCCGAGAATACGCAGATAAAACTCCGCTGAGCGTTTCACATCCGCTACGGTCAAGAAGTGTGTCAGAATAAAGCCTTCTTTGGGAGGCAATTGATAGTCTTCTCTGTTGATCATGGTCTCTTCTCCTTCTTTCTTGTTGCTCTTCCGTTGATGAGTCTCACAACGAACAGGGTTCAACAGCCGTGGAACGCTGCCGTCTCCATCTCATCATTTTCAATACTACATGGGTCTCAATGAGTTTAGACACGTATGGGTCATACTCTAGAAATAGCTCATTGTCAATAGTTCGTTAGCAGTAGGCATGTTGATGATAATTGAATAATGACCACTTGCTCATAAGAAATGTGGCCGCTAAGACCAGACCTACAAAAAATGTTAATCGAAAAACTTTGCCACTTGATAACCACCCTTTGTATTCTCAAGCAGAGTGCACGTACCGAAATCACAAAGAACTCGGCAGCAGTTCACTACCGAGTTCCTTGCCTCTCAAATGGAAAGGGTGAGAAAGGTGACTAACTGGCCGGTCCTGGCGTGGGGAGAGCGCCGAGTTGGTGCAGCAGGCCCGCGATATCTACCATCCCCGATTCCTCCACGATTTTCCCACCAGCTAGACGATAAATGTTGACTCCTGAAAAGGTGATCGATTTGCCTGTCGGGGCAATCCCCATCAGGGTGCCCTGATGGGTGCCACGAATTGTCCAGCGAATGGCTACCTTGTCCTTGTCAGCAAGCATATCATCAATAGTGACCGAAAAATGAGGAAAAGCACTTTGGAGCCTGAGGATGGTCCTTTTCACTCCCTCGGCACCTTGTTGCTGTTCCATCATCCCAATTGGATTGTGGTCCACCATATCAGTGGCGGCCAGTTCGTCCACGACGGCCAGATTTTGCTTTCCCCACCCCTCTTCAGTGTACCGTCGCACGATTGCCATGTTCTCTTCTGTTGACATCGAGTTGCTCCTTTCTGTGTTAGTTCCTTTCCCGGATGGAGTGGGTCTGCACGAAACGCGAAAGACGATGTGATCTGAGTTGTATGCTCTTTGAGTTGCTGGCATTCCTCCTTTCTTCATGGGCAGACGCGAGAACAGAGGGAGCGAGAGCGAAGCTTCAACCTTGCGGGGGTAAGCTCACCCCCTAGTGCTCTGTAGAGCAGATACCTATCTACCTCAAAAGTACCATCAAACGGGATAAATGGCAAGGTTTTTCGATTAGCAAAATGCACAAAAAGTGCCAAATGGCTACCGATTTCGATTAACAGTTTTTTACTGCTTGTCTGGTTAATTTGATAAACATTTTGATACCTGTCGGGCAGCCTCAGCCATTTAGACGTCTACCGCGAATAGCTTCTGTTTGGCGTATGCGGTATTTCAATCCCTGTCGGGAGGGTAGCAAGTAATGTATAAGTGGAAAAACGAGGCTTCTTTGCATCAAAACAGTCGCAAGTAAATCAGAAATCGAAATAGCCAGCCACAATTCGATCAAATCTGTAGTAAGTAATCTATAGCTCAAAGCGGCCATCCATCAAAACAGTCGCAAGTAATTTATTGCTCAAACGACTATTCCTCTTCAGGATAAACGTCCTGGTCCCCTTGACAGCAGGAGCACTCCTTTTGCAGAGTAGCAAAAAACCCATCTCACCCAACAAAAGGAGTTGTTTGCTATGATACCCTCTTCTGCTCTGTTTGACCACTCGGTCATGACCGCTCTGCTTGAGCATGATCCCGTGGTTGTGCAGTATCGCGCCTTCTTTTCCTTGTTTGAGTGGTCGGTCGTTGACGACTGGCAAGCTCAGCGCTCTGCCCGTGGACGCCCTGCTCATCCTGAGAGCGCCTACC
>WNGE01001985.1_pt1 | contig 33141 bp, 28 predicted proteins | sample 5400651 | NCBI WGS metagenome assembly WNGE01 (sample SAMN13153370, study PRJNA577476) | soil metagenome | isolation source: 60 cm soil or saprolite under grassland replicate 2 | place: USA:California | collected 2016-06-15
ACATCAAATCGGTCCAGGATCTTAAGGGCAAGGCTATTGGGCTTAACACCTTCGGCGGCACCCTGGAATCCATCTCAAGATTGATCGCCAAACATTTCGGTCTCGACCCGGACAAGGATATAAAATTTCTCGCCACCGGTACCGTCGACTCGCGCTTCGCCGCCATGAAGCAAGGTTTGACTGCCGCCACTTTGGGCTCCGCGCCGCTGGATTTTCTCGGCAAGAAATTAGGTTTCGTGGTCCTGGTGCGCGCCAACGAACTTTTCAGTTTTCCCGCCAGCGGTCTGGTTGCGAGCGTAAAGAAAATCAAAGAATCGCGCGATGACCTAAAGCGTGTGATCAAAGCCGGTATCAAGGCGAATCGCTATATTCATCAAAATCGCGACGGCACCATTCAGGTGATGATGGAATTTCTGAAAATTGATAAAGAGCTGGCCGCAGCGACTTACGAAAGCGTCTCGAAGGCGTTCAACGACGACGGCAGCTTCCCCGAAAAAGGTCTCCGCCTGGCTATCGAGGAAGCCAAACGAATCGGTAAGGTCGACCGGGAAGTTTCAGTGAGCGAAGTGGCGGATCTCTCGATTCTGAGAGAGGCACAAAAAGAGCTAGGCATTAGCGAGAGATAAATTCCATACAGCATCGTTTTTCAGGTCGCGCGCTCACATTGACAGGGGAATCGAATTTTATGGTCGTCATGCCCGTAGCATCGGAGAGGCTCGCAATGATCTCCTCCTGTTCGTGCTTCGAATATCATTCATCGCTGCGTGATTACTTCTTTTGATCACTCATTGCAATGCGGCAATTGGTCTTCACCCGTTCATACCGAAGGTATCAAAGGATAACGCCCTGCGCCGGGCACGTAGTTGCCGCTGAGCAACACTCCTCCGCCCGGCACCGGATTTTCGATCTTCAGAATATGATAGGTGAGCCACATTTCGGCAGCCAATGCCCAGACGACTTTGATCTTCAGATCGCGTTCAAGGTATTCGATGGCTGGAGCGGCGTCCCAACCGCCGCCGTTGATGTACACCGCGTCAACCGTCGGCATTTTCGCCAACGCCTGCTTGCAATGGCGGTAGACGTCTCTATAAGACACTTCATCCAAAGCCAGAAGCGAAGTCGTATAAAGCCCGGAGCTCTCGCCGGTCATGCTCAAACTCGGCATCAACTCTGACTCAAGGCCGAAGCGCGAAAAATAATCGACGATCGCTCGATTGAGTTCGTTGCCGTAATAAGTCGCCACCGCCACTTTCCGCACGCCGAGTGCCTGCAAAGCGATCGCATGCGGTGCCATCGGCGTCACCACCGGCAGACCGATTTTCTCCGACAGATCCGCTGCCCATTGCCGTTCAAAATCCAGCCCTTTGAGCAAAAATGGCGGCGTGCCGCTGACCGATATAATGTCACAACCGACTTCCTTCAACTGCACTGCCAGCGCTTCCGCCTTCTTGAAACCTTCGAGAAAACTTTCCCGCCTCTCGCTCCGAAAGCCGATAAACGTCGGCACGATTTCGACGCCTTCCGGCGCGTGCTTGTACCAATAGGCAAACGACTTGCCGCGATGGGTCGGCTTGATCAAACCGATACGGGCGCGCCACGCCACCATTTCAGGAACCCTCCTTTAAGCAAGGTATGCAATCCTATTTTTTCCTCGGCACCACGGCCCAAGCTTCGATTTCGACGAGCATGTCCGGCAAGTCTATGCCCACTCCTCTGATCAATGTGGCCGGTCGCGGATGCGCCCGCAAATCACGCTCGTGCTCCTCGAAGAACTTGTACATCTCGTCACGCATGTCGAAGACGTCCTCTCTTCGCTTGAGAAAGTAACGGAACATCACGATGTTTTTCAACGTCGCGCCCATCTGTTCGAGGCTGGCCTTGATATCTTCGAGTGTTTGGCGTGTCTGTTCCTTGATGCCGCCCACTACTTTGCCTTTCCCCGCCCGCTCCTGGTCGGGAGTTCTGCAAGGGCCATCTTCGAATGGATCTCTTCCCGTCGATCCGGAAAGGAAAAGAATATCGACGTCACCTTTGGTTCTAAACCCCGTGGCCCAGTTCATCTTTTCCTTATGGTATTTCGGCCAGAGCGTGCCCCAGTCATATTCGACTTTTTCTTGTTCTTGCAATTCAAATGCTTTCGAGTTTAACGCCATAGCAATCCTCCTTCGATTCGTTGGATAGCTTACCGACTTAACAGAGACTTGAGATCGGCACAATACAAAAGCCGGCCCATCACGCCACGGGGAGGTTTTCTATCGGATATCGGTCTATGAGAGGCTTTTCTGCGCGGTCAGCGCGCGGTAACTGCGACCGATTCCAACGACGAGCAGCAACCATGCCGCGATAAGGAACACGTTCATAAGGCTCAGTGCCTGCACGGAAAGGGAAAACTGGACGCTGAGGAAAACCAAAGCCGTCGACAGCACATCGCCGATGCGAACAAAGAACGTATCGATGGCCGCCTTCGCCTTATATTTCTCCTCTCGGGTGGTCGGCAAGAATAGCGCCTGACGCGCAGTGTGCTGCAGCGAGTAGTCGGTGCTGTTCTCCAGGATCTTGGCCAATTGAATGAATGCTAGCGTGGGGATTAACGATACAATGGAATAGCCGGTCAAAGCGATGATGGGCAAGAAGAACAGCGACGCCGGCACGCCAAAGAATTTCATGATTCGGGATACAAGAAACAATTGCGCTAACGCTCCAAGCAAGTTGACCGTGAAAAAAAAATCAGCGTAAAAGCGCGCAATAAGATCTTGGACTCTTTTGTTTTTCTGCTCCGGCGTGGAGGGCATCTCGGTATCCGTCGCCGCCGGCGCCATATTGGCGAGGCGCTGGGCTTCCTGGGTGACCGTCTTTCCCAGGATGAATTCCCCGGTCGAATTGACGACGTTTAAAATGATCATCAGGAAAGCGATCAGCAAAAGGTAGCGCTTGCGGATCACGAGCTTAAAGGCTCCCCCTTTGGCCAGCGGCTTTGCGGTGTCGCTGGCTTTCCTCACAGATCGGCCGGCCGCATTTTCCATTCGATCGACAATATTGGGGAATAACATGCACAAGCCTAGAAGAGTTGCTGTTACCAACATCAGTAGGTACGGACCGAACGGTTCAAACAGCGCGCTCGCCACTTTTGGACCCACGATGGCACCGAGCGATCCGCCGAAAGCGACGATGGCAAAGAGACGTTGACCCTGATCCTCGGTGTAAACGTCGTTGGCAAACGACCAGACTTGGGCGATGACAAAAAGATTGAAGATACCGACCCAAAGGAAAAAAGCTACACCTAATGGTGCCCGCAGTTGAGATAAGAGGTAGAAAACGATGAGATTAGAGATAAAGAATAGAATTGTTCCGTTGATTAATTTGATGCGATTGACTTTGCTTGCCAGGTATCCGTAAGTCGGCACGATCAAAAGCAACAGGAGGGCCTGCCCGGCCGCCGCATAGCTTTTGATCTCAGCGCCGCCTTCCGAAAGAATCAGCGCCTCGCGTACGGTCTTGATAATCAGGTAGGCGGTCAACAGAAAGAATAAATTGACGGTGAGCAGGATCGCGGTCAATCCCTCGCGCGGACGCACATCCGCAAACAGCCGCAACAAACGGTCAAGTGGGCTTGGCTCCTCCAAGGCGATGGCAGAGTCTGTTGGCATTATCTTAACAGCAATTTACCGCGATCGCTTTGCGGCTAAAGGACGTTGATCATTCATCAAGATTTTCCACCGGCCAAATGCTTCAGTATCTCGGGCAACGAATATAAAACAATGCGGAAGTTTCCCTGATCGGCAATCGCGACATACTTTCCGGTCGGATCCATCGCGATGCCATCCGCCGACCGGAAGTCGCCAACGAAGGCCAATAAGAATTGCGGTATCTCGCTCCTCAGATCAAAAACCGCGATCCGGGTGTTCTGAACATCGACAGCGAATAAATAATCGCGCACAACCGCAAGCCCTTCCACTTTGCCGCCGAAGAGGTCGCCGCCAAAGCCGGCGGTTGGTCCGGTCAATTTCCCGGTTCTGCGATCGAAGATCATGATCTTGCCGTTGCCCTCGCTCGCCACGAATAGTTTATGTTGATACACCGCCATTGACTCCGGATCGTTGAGCGTCGGCTTACCCGTCGCGGAATCCAACTCCTGAAGTTTGAAGCCTGGGTCCAGCTTGCCGTCCGGCGATAGGCGATAGACTCGGCTGGTGCCCCTGTCCGAAAGGAAAACACCGCCTTCGCCATCGACAGCCAGCCCCTGGACACTGCTGTAGTCGTTCTTCTTGGTGGGGCGCCACAGGCCCTCCGAGCAGCGCGGGGATTCCTTTGCGCAGTGACGTAACGGGATCGCCTTTTCCGGCAGCACTTTGCCCCCGGCATCGAATACTTGGATGCGCTGGTTACCCTGATCAATCACGTAAATGAGACCACTATTATCGACCGCGATTCCTTGCACCTGGTTGTAGATCTTGAAGCTCCCGAGTGTTGCAGCCAAGCTGTGGCCAAATTCTCCGGCGCCCGATCCCTCCCGGCCAACGATCTGCACCGTCTGGTATTGGTCCTCTAAACCGTAGATCTTGAAGCGCGCGTTGTCCGTGTCGCCGGCTATCAACCTGCCGTCGAGAGTGAAGGCCACTGCGTCCGGCGCATCAAACTGATCGATGCCATCGCCCTTTGCGCCGCCGATAATTCGCACAGGTTGGATCCGCCGTTCATCCGAGCGCAATAATACCGCCTTCTCAATCCCTTGGGCGTAGAGACTCTTTGTATCAGATCTGAGCTTCAGCTCCGGAATCAAAAATCTAGTGATGCGGTCGAGCTCGCGCAGCTGCGCTGGGGTCGGGCGACCCCCGGCTGCTTGAATCTCCAAAGCCAAGAATCCTGTGTGGACCTGCTTCCCCGACAATCCGACAAAGCTGCCAGCTAACAAGCTGACAAAAAACTCCGGCTTGCCCAGGCGCTCCAGGATGACGCTGTGCCGGGCATATTCCGCCACCAGCTGGATACTTTTGAAGTCGCGCCCGCCGGGCAAGGGCAGGCCCTTTCGCAAGACTGGATCGTCCAGTCGTCCTTCTCTAACCGCCAAGACGGTGCTGGTGGGAAGCGCGACGGAATGAACGACCTCAAGCGAGGAACGGTCTTTCGTGGCGCCGCCGTAGAATTCAACGCGCGGGTGTCCGTCAAAGCTTTCCTTGACGCGATAAAACATCCGCTGACGATAAAGGAACAGGTCAGGGGTATCGAAAAAAGTTTCGCGGTAGCGCCGCTCGTCCGCCACCACAACCCGGTAACTCAAGATCTCCTTCCGCTCGATCAGCTTGGCGAGCCTGATCTCCTCACTGGCAAAATAAATTGCGCTGCCGGTTTGCTGAGTCCATCCGACACTTGAGTCAAACAATAGAAGAGACAAAGCGATCACGCCCGAAATAAAACTCCAACGGGCGCTTAAACCTGACTTGGCCCGAGTCACAAATATTCTTAACCGACACATGGTCGCATGGGATTCACTTGCCTTTGGCCCGTCTAGAATCTCTCGACGCGCCTCGCCTTTTGGTCTGGGCGTTGAGCGTTTCAACCATGTTCCGAGCAAGAAGTTTGGTGTAATCCTCAAGGGCCATCTCCTTTAATTGCCCTATAGATGCTTTCTGAGATTCCGTTTTTGCCGCCTTTTTTGCCCTCTTCATATGCATCCTCCAAGGCCCGCAACAGCTTTGTCTTTAGATCCTCGCGGGAATACTTGCGAGCCATAGTCTTTACGAATTCAAGGTCAGCCACGGTGCCGTCACCCGCGCCACGGTTGTTGTCGATGATCGCGATGGCAACCCGGCGGTCATCCTTGTAGTTCTCTACGATTCTTGGGAAAGCCTCGATTGCTCCCATATGGGAATTGACGAAAATCTCGAGGGGCAAGGTCCGGCCTATCCTCTTCGCCCGCGGCAGCATCCCTCCAACGAAAGAGTCGATGGGATCGCGGTATACAAAAACGATGCTGACCATGCGGCCGGCATCGAGAGCCTGAGTGATCCGTTCCACGGAGGACCTAAAACTCGACAAGATTGTATCGTAAACGATCTCCGCTGCCTCCACGGCATGGGTTAAATCGGCGACCTTTCGGATGCTCGTGGTCTTTCCCACGCCGGCGCCTCCGGCGGTGAAAACCACCTGTTTGCGCCCGTCAGGGGCTGGTTCTTTTCCTAGCGCTCGATGAAAGATCTCTCGGGTTAGCGCGCTAGCCGGCTCATGCACGGCGTCACCCCATCGGGTTCGCGCCGCGACTGTCATGGGGTCTTCGGCATCCATCCCACCAGGCGCATAATCAGTAGACAGTTCGCGCACGTTATCCGTATTGATTTCCTTACCGTATCTCTCAACATAGCGCGCAATCGCTTCATCAGTGCGGGCCTCGAGATACGCCGCGAACCGTGCCTCGACATCTCTTTGTTCCGGCGAGAGATTCTTGGCCTTGGTGATCCTGAGTTTGCCTGGATAAATTCCCGCATCCTCTGCCGCAAGAACAACCGAGAACAAGAGCAGAGCCGATAATATTACGGTGGCTGCCGGGCCGAATGACCGCAGGATGATCGCGTGAGCCATCGTATTTTTCAGTGAGCTTTTCATCCTAGGAGACTGTTAACGTTGGAAAAATTACACGAAATGCTATGAAATAATAAGTGCTTTTGGCCTGCATGCGGCAGAGGCGTCACCGAAGTCGAGTCGACTTGTCCGCTCAACCGGCCTGAGAATAATCTACGTGCTCCGAAGTTAAACTTTCAAAAATATAGGCCACTCTCTTAAGATTCACTTTCGCGTTTGCCGGGGGCAGCAACACTTACAGTCGTCATGCCCGTGTCATCGGAGAGGCTCGCAATGATCTCAGCCGGTATGGGCTGAGCTCTTATGTCGCCCGTCCGTTCAGGGTGGGAAGCGGCCCAAACACGTTTCTCGAAGCCGTCGAGGGCAAGCTCGCCTTTTTTCAATATTCGGTGTCGCACCGTGAAGCTACTTCGCCCCCATTCGCTGACCTCGCTCTCCACAATAACCTCATCATCGAAGCGGCACGGAATGACGAAGCGCGCTCCAACTTCGACTATTGGCATGCCGACGATGCCGTACCTTTTTCTCATCGCCGAGGGCGACAAGCCGGTGCGCTCGAATAGCCATCCGGTGCTGCTGTCGAAGATAAGAAGGTATTGCGGATAGAATACGATCCCTGCAGGATCGCATTGACCCCACTCAATGCGCAACGTGCGACGATTGACCAGCATAGTGTGACCTGCTTCTTCTTTGTAATCTGCTTTCTCCGTCAAAGAGACTTAGGGAACGATCGCGCTGGTATGACTTCGCAGGCGAAACTATCGAATGACGGCGCGCCATGTCAAACTGACCTCGCCGCGCCGTCAGCAGCAAGTCGAACGAATTCATACGCCAGTGCGATGATTGAACTTGGACTCCAGCGAACATGCGTATTAAGATAAATCGTCACGTTGACAAATTTGCATTGAATGCGAGGGATCTATGTCCGACCCTAGTGAAGATCTCCGACAAAAAGTCGCGCTGGCCTGCCGCATATTGGCCATGGAAGGTTTGGTCGATAACATTCTAGGCCACGTTAGCGCGCGCATCCCGGATCGGGCCGAGATGTGGATCCGTTGCCGCAGTGAGGACGAACAAGGAGTGCGTTACACCACCGAGGACGCCGTGCGTCGGGTCGACTTTGATGGCAAGGGCGCTCATTTGGAAGGGCGCTATCAGGTGCCGAATGAGCTTGCCATTCACGGTGAAATTTTTAAAAACCGCCCCACGGTCGGCTGCGTCATTCACGCCCATCCGAAGGAAGCGCTTATCTGCGGCATCACTGGATTAGAGCTCCGACCCATCTTCGGCGCCTTCAACATCCCGGCCATGCGCATGGCCCTCGACGGCATTCCGATTTTTGAGCGCTCGTACTTGGTCAATCGTGCCGAACTGGCAGCTCCGCTGATCGATATTATGCGCGACAGAAACATTTGCCTGATGAAAGGCCATGGCATTACTGTCACTGGCAAGACGATCGAAGAGGCGACGGTGCGCGCGCTGAATTTTAATGCTCTGGCCAGAGCGACGCTCCAGGTGGCGCAGATTGGCAGAAAGGCTCCAGATGTCGCGTCCGAGGATGTCGAAAGACTGCCCGATCTTGGTTCTACGTTTAACGATCTGTGGGTGTGGCGTTACTACGTGAAAAAACTTCAGGAGGAGGATCGTCTATCATTTCGTCCGTAGTGCCATCGGCGCACTACGGACGGGTATGAATTAAGCATTTTTTCAGAGCTAACAAGCCCGGATTAATCGTCACCGCGCTCCCAGTCTGCGTTACTTCGCCAATGGATCCGGGCGGAGCTGGAACTTCACGACTTTAGGTTTTGTGCCTTTGCCGCCTTCCATATGGAATGGTGTGCGAGTGCCAGTGGTCGCCCACAAGCCTCTGCCCTTCCAACCGCCTTTCGGGTCATCGATCCTGCCATCCATCCACTTGGCGTAAAACCCCAAAGGATACGGCACGTGAAGGTTGACGAATTTTCCATCCACTAAAGCCAACAGAGAATCGTTCAAATTGCCGGTGGCGATCGGCACGTCTTTGCCAAGACCGAAGGTGTCGAACTGGTCGACCCAGGTGTAGTAGCTTGCCTCGGCGCTGCCGGGCTCTTTCAAGCTCTCAAAATTCGGCCCGGGGAGTGTGTGAAGCGTCCATCCTTCGGGACAGTGCTTGCCAGTCGCAGTTGGGCCGTTGAGCACTTTGCACTTGCGCCGATCAAAGCTCGCCAGATGGCCGCTCGAGAGCGAAGACCAGACCACGCCGTTGCGGTCGATGTCCATGCCGCGGATGCCATAGGCGCCAGCATCGAGCGGCACCTCGTATAATTCAGCTAGCGCGGTTTCCGACGGATTTGACCCTGGGTTGAGGCGCACGATGGAGCTGGGAAATCCCTGCGAGGATCCCCAAACCGAACCGTCGACCGGGCTCACGGCGACACCGTAGAAAGCCGCCGCGACGCGCTTGTCTTTCGTCGGATCGACGGGCTGATTGGGCTCGACCCATTCATCGCGTTTGCCGTTGCCGTTGGTGTCGAGAATCAGCGGCGTCCAGCCTTGCGACTTCTGCTCGTCGCCGGTTTCTTCGAACATTTTCCTGTTCAGCCAGCCGACGACACCGCTGGCGGGACCGCCGGCACTGGTCCAAAGCGTGTGATTGGCATCCTCCGCGAAAACCAGATGGTGGGTTGAAAAGCAGGTGCTGATCAGTGTGAACTTTTTGGTTTTTGGATCATACAGCGAAAGATGTCGGTTCGCGCTGTTGATGGGAAAAACTTTAGCCGACGGATGGTTCGAGCCCTTTTTGCAGAAATCCGGATTCTCCGGAGGACGAACCCGCGCCGTAAACCACACGCGCCCCTTTTCATCCATCATCGGATTATGCTGATTCGACTGGCTATCCCAGATCGGTTCCGCACCCCAATAAGGCGACGGCGTTAGCGGGTCCGTTTTCGCCGACGGCGTATTCGGATCGCGCACGGGGTGTTTGATCTCCCACGCTTTGTGATGTTTCGGGTCAAGCACCGGCACGAGATCCGTGCTCAACTCCGTCGAGCCGTAAATCGGCCCATTGGCATTGACCGTCGGATTGCGCTTGTCGGTGGAGATCTCGTCGTGGAGATAAGCCTTGGGATTACTCCAATCCCACACGTCAATGACAATGTTGCGCTCCACACCCTGGGGCCGCGACGGTTTCAACTTCGGCAATTCGCCGGCAGCGATGCGGTCCGTCCAATCACCGTAGAGAGCCAAGGCGCGCTTCGAATCGACTCTGTCAATAGCATTCAGCATCGATGTCATGGCTTGGCCGGAAACGATGCGCCGCTGCCATGCATCGGCGGACGATTTGAATTCACCCAACTCTTTGGAGATCGTGCGCGTCGCTTTATTTCCGAGTTGGTGGCACGTATTGCAGCCGTTGGTCTTTACAACGTCGAGCCATTGCGCTTGGTGTTTTAGCTTTTCCGGCATGCCGTTGCCTTTGTCGCCAGTCCCGGGAAACTCGCGCTTGTCGGGAATCCTGAGCATCGAGTACCAGTAGATCGCGGGATAATATTGCGCTGCAGCGGCTTCGTTCGGCGCCACCACGGCTTTGAGATTTAGAGTCTTACCGGGACCAGCTTTTACTTTAGGGGAATCCACCAGACCATAACCGCGCACCCAGATGTTGTAATTGGCCTTCGGCAGATCCGGCAGCAAATAGCGTCCCTGATCGTCGGTAACGACAATCTTGGCGTACTTGGTCGGCAGATCGGTGGTCTCCGCAATCACCCAGACACCGGCTTCGGGACCGTTGGCGCTGGTCACCACGCCGCCGATGTCGTCGGTGTCGATGCGCACCGCCGCGCTTTGCTGGCTAGCCAATTGGACCGCCGACACCGCCAAGAACGCGGCAATGCCGACAGCCGTCGCAGCTAAGCGCAACAATTTTGTTTCTATCATGACTTGCTCCTTTCGACTGCGCCAACTTCAGGCGCGAGCGGGCGGACAGTAACTAACGGCGCAGTGAATTGTCAACATGAAGCTGTGCTATCGACTCGGAAAAAAATCCTTGAGCAAAGCGAGCAAGAATCGCAGAGCGGCGACCATAAACGGCGACACATCTTGGTTAACGAATAGCTGAAATCCACGACCTGTCACAGTTAGTTATGTTCGTGCTTTTACTTCGCCAACGGATCGGGTCGAAGCTGAAAGTGCACAACGATCGGCTTGGCGCCCTTGCCACCCTCTTTTAGCCACGGCGTGCGGTCGCCGCTCGTAGTCCACAATCCACGGCCCTTCCATCCTGCCTTCGGATCGTCGATGCGCCCGTCGAAACCTTTGGCGTAAAAGCCCATCGGATAGGGCACGCGCAATACAATCATCTTGCCGTCTTTCATCGCGATCAGACCGTCGTTCAAGTTACCCGTGGACATCGGAACGTCCTCGCCGAGTCCGAACGTGTTGTGCTGATCAACCCAAGTGTAGTAGCTCGCCTCTGCGCTATTATCACCGATGCCTTTGAAGCCGGGACCGGGATACTTGTAGAACGACCAGCCTTCGGGGCAGTGATCGCCGGTCGCCTTCGGTCCGTTGAGGGGGCCTTTACACTTGCGCCTATCGAAACTCCCGAGGTGACCGCTCGCTAGCGACACCCAGACGACGCCCTGGCGATCGATATCAGCGCCACGAATGCCGAAGCCCGGCATCGGCACGTTGTAGATCTCGGCGAGCGCCGTCTCCGGCGGATTGGTTCCCGGAGCGAGCCGCACGACGGCGCCGGGATTGCCTCTGAAGGAACCCCAGATCGAGCCGTCGACGGGACTCGGCATCACGGCGTAAAACCCCGCGACGATACGCTTGTCCTTGGTTGGATCGACCGGCTGGTTCGGCTCAACGTAATCATCGCGTTTGCCGTTGCCGTTGGTATCGAGAATGAGCGGTGTCCAGCCCTGGGATTTTGCGATATCACCCGTCTCGTCGAGCATCTTAGTGTTGATCCAGCCCACCACTGGGCCGCCGCCGCTCGTCCATAGCGTTTCGTTGGCGTCGTAGCCGAACTGTAAATGATGCGTCCCGAAGCAGGTATCGACGTATGTGTACTGCCCGGTCTTGGGATCGAGCATCGTCAGCTGACGGTTCGTCCGTTCTATCGGGAATAGCTTGGCGGAAGCATGAGTCGAACCCTTCTTGCAGAATTCCGGATTATTGGCGTCGCGGAACCTCGCCGCAAACCAAACCCGTCCCTTCTTGTCGATCATCGCGTTATGATTATTGGCCTTGGTGTCCCAAATTTTTTCCTGGCCCCAGTAAGGCGACGGCTGCATAACTTTGTCGCTTGCCGCATGGCCCGGCCCGAGCGCCTCCGGTGTGTTCGGATCTCTGATTGGCGCCGTTAAGTTCCAGGTGGCGTGCTTTTTCGGATCGAGGACCGGGATGAGGTCGGTGCTGTACTCTGGTGACCCAAACAGGGGGCCGTAGGCATTCACTGTCGGGTCGCGTCGATCCGAGGCGATCAGATCGTGAAGGTATTTCTTGTCATTGAGCCAATCCCAGGTGGTGACGACAATGTTGCGCTCGACCCCTTGGGGCCGCGCGGGCTTCGTATGCGGCAGCTCGCCTTTGGCGATGCGATCCGTCCAGTCTGCATAGTAGCGGATGGGGGCGCCACCGAGTTCCTTCATGAGCGTGTTGAACATGGATTCGCCGGATTGGCCGGACTGGATGCGGCGGAACCATGCTTCCTCGGACGTAGCGAACTTGCCGAGCGGGTGCGGAACATTTTCGGGGAAAGTGCGCGTGGAAAGCTGGCCCAACTGATGGCAGCCGATGCAGCCGTTATTCTTCATCGAATTGAGCCAGTCGGTCTGAGCTATTTTTTCGGGAATCTTGCCCTTGCTGCCAAATTCTCCTTTATCGGGGATCTTGAGCATCGAGTACCAGTAAATCGCGGGATAATATCGCGCCGCGGCTGCGTCGTTCGGCGCCACCACCGCTTTCAAATTGAGATTCTTACCCGGCATGGCTTGAACCTTGGGCGAATCAACTAGCCCGTAACCGCGCACCCATACGCTGTAATTGGCTTTCGGTAGATCGGGAATCACGTAGCGCCCTTGATCGTCGGTGACCACCATCTTTGCGAATCGGGTGGGCAAGTCGCTGGTTTCTGCGATCACCCAGACGCCGGCTTCAGGACCGTTCGCGCTCGTCACCACGCCGCCGATGTCGTCGTTGTCGATGCGCACCGCCGCGCCTTGAATTGGTTGACTGCCTAACTGGACCGGCTGCATGGTCAATACGGAAGCGATACCGACTACGGCAATGCCGAAGTACAACAGTCTTGTTGTTCTCATGTTCCGCTCCTTTCGAAACTTCTCGGACACAGCTCAGGGACTACGTTAGCCAGTGCATTTATACAATACTCATCGATCCGAGAGCAAAAACTAGCGCCCTTAATTCGAAGACAGTTGAGCCGACTCATGCGGCCACTATCTCGCCTCTTTAGGAATTGTCAATGTGATTCGGTGGCTCTGGTCGGCCCGGCAGCCATGCGGTCGGCTCCGACACTGCTGTTTAGCACTCTTCCGGCACCCAGACTCGCCGGGAATCGGCTATGATTCCGCTTGACGCGAAAAACAGGCTGGTGGTAATTCTCACGCAGCTTCGCCCCTGGATCCTGGTTCGCCAAAGAGTCTTTCACATTAGCTGCAAGGAGGATTCATATGCGGGACTACAAATCACTGGCCTTCGTTATCGCCGCGATGACCCTACTATCAGCGTCGTCAGCGGAAATTGGCGCCAATGGCTCGCCGCCCTTCGCATTGACCGGCCAGGTCAGCTCGCAGAAAGAAGGCCTGATGGAAGGTGTCGTGATCGGCGTTAAGAAGGACGGCTCGACTATCACCGTCAACGTCGTAAGCGACGACAAGGGACGCTTCAGCGTTCCCGCTGCCAAACTCGAGCCCGGCCGATACACTCTAAAGATTCGCGCCGCGGGTTACGATCTCGATGGCCCCAAGACCGTCGATGTAGTCGCGGGGAAAGCCACGACGGCCAACCTCAAACTGAAGCCGACCGAGAATCTCTCCGCCCAGTTGAGCGACGCGGAATGGCTTCTGAGCATTCCGGGCACAGATCAACAAAAGAATTTTCTCTTAAGCTGTAACGGCTGTCACACGATCGAGCGCATCGTGAAAGCCAATAAAGGCGCCGAAGAATGGGTCCAGGTGTTTCGCAGAATGTCGATGTACGCGCCCGGCAGTAGCCCGCTCAGGCCACAGATGACCGTCGGCGGCGTGCAGCGCGATCGCACCCGCGGCGTCGATCCGCTGGCGATCGGCGAATGGCTCGCGAGCGTCAATGCCAGTTATAATTCCAAGCAGAGTTTTCCACTCAAAACCTTGCCTCGGCCCAAAGGCAAAGCCACACGCACGATCATCACCGAATATGACTTACCGAGAAAGTTGGCCATGCCGCACGATGTCGTCGTCGACTCCGATGGAACCGCGTGGTACTCGGATTTCGGCGAGCAGTTCATCGGCAGGATCGATCCCAAGACGGGGAAGGTCACGGATTTTCCAATTCCCGAACTGAAAAAAGGATGGCCCCTCGGCACCCTCGATCTGCAACTGGATAAGGAACAGAATCTTTGGGTGTCATTGATGTACCAGGGCGGGATCGCAAAGTTCGACCGTAAGACGGAGAAATTCCAGATCTATCCCGTGCCCAAAGAGTGGCAAGGTAATCACACGCAGCAATCGATGGTCAGTCCGTCGAATTCACACGTCGATGGTAAAGTCTGGACGAATAACCAGGATACTCACGCGATCTATCGGTTGGATATCGCCACCGGCCAGTACGAAAACCTCGGCGAGTTTAAAATTCCCGGTGCTGACCGGACGCTCAACGCCTACGGCATCCCATCGGACAGTCAGAACAACCTTTACATGCTCGAGTTTGGCTCTAACAATATCGGCAGGATCGATGCGAAAACGAAAGAATTCAAAGTGTACTCGACGGTAACACAGGGATCACGCCCCCGCCGCGGCAGATTCGACACCCAAGACCGGCTCTGGTTCGCCGAATACGGCGCCAACGGCGTCGGCATGCTCGATCCAAAGACGGGAGAGATTCAAGAATGGAAGCTACCGACTCCGTGGAGCGCTCCTTATCACGTCGTACCGGATAAGAACGGCGAAGTCTGGGCCGGGTCGATGTGGACCGATCGGGTCACGCGTCTTGATCCCAAAACCAGTCAATTCACCGATTATCTTCTCCCCAGGGAAACAAATATTCGACGCGTTTTTATCGACAATTCGACTTCGCCAGTCACTTTCTGGGTGGGCAGCAACCACGGCGCATCGGTGCTTAAACTGGAGCCCCTCGACTAACTTTTCCTCTCCGTCCACCAGAACTCGAAGGCCCGACTCGAAGGAGTTCGGGCCTTTTTTTGTTCAGGATTCGTTACGGCTGTATGATTCACAGCCTACCGGAAGGACTTCAGGTCAGTGAAACACATTTGTCGCATACTGCTGCGAATTTTGTAACCTGGATGATCAAAAGAGCACCGGCGGTAGTATTCCCAGAAGATAAAACCCCATTTATAGCCATGTTAGCCACCAGAAAGTCTTCGCTACAGGGAAGATTTCTTTGGCATATTGGTTGCAACCAAGAAATCAAGGTCCGACTCGACCATTGCCGCCGATGATAAGATACCTCGCCAACCGTCGATGCCCCAAGTGCCGGTGCAGCTTCATTGTGATGCTCCTGACTTTCAGTTCGACGATACGCACGATCACTGGCTTCTGCGGTCATTGCGATCACTCCATCAAGTGGCAATTAATCCAGGGTAGTGCTTCGAGAGACTCAAACTGTAATGTTCGCAACCAAACGTTTTCACCGATCGTTTTGGCAAGCGACCAGGCAACAAATTAAAATTAGAGGTGCCCGCTCATGACTGAACCAGAACACGTGTTGTGGATGTCTGTACTGACTCAAGCGTTGCAAGATCTTTCTGGACCGGACCTTCTCGCGAAGCCGGCGCGCGCTTGGTTGTCCTCGAGCAATACGTCTCTCGGAAGCCTAATTTGGATCTGCGACCAGCTCGGTTTAGATTCCGACGCCGTCCGGCAAAATGTGCTCAGACGGCCGGTATCAGAGCTATGCGGCTCATTGAAAAATCGATCGCGCGCAACGGAACAAGCGGCTTAATTGGCAAAAACAACGCTCGGAATCGTTCCGGTATCTGGATAAAAACGCTGATCATCGAAATATCCAAATTCCTCCATCCGCATTTGCATTTTTTCCGATCAGGACGAAGGTCTTTTCAGAGCCTGGCGCTAGGTCGTTCAATCTTATCTTCCAAGTTTCGATGAATTGCTCGGCGCGAGTCGCTCGAGCGCAGCTTGGTACGGAAACCGATATGATCACCGAGCGTGTGAGAGTGTCGGACCTGCGCCCTGTGTCCTTTCGTGGATCGCCTGGTCATCTGTTCTTTTCCATGCGAAGCAAGAGACCCCTTTTCTGGATGTAGACTTGCTTGCAGTCACGTCGCTTGGCAAGCTCGCCGATCAAGCGCACGAGTGGCTGGTTCGCTCGTAAATATTCTTTCGGCGCTCCGGCGGCAAGCATAGCTTTGACCGCTGCTTCACCGGCGATGACACGGAGCACCAACTCCTCGTCGGAAACTCCGGGCGCAGCGAATTTTTGCCGCACTTCCTCGAGCGTCAGGTCCGGAGGCGTCCACCCTTTCCATTCCGTGGCACGGGGCCGGTTGAGAATTTTATCCCTGACGTTTGGATCCATTACCAGAGGAGCTTCTTTGCCCCAGTGTCCGAGGGCGTATTGGATAACCTGATCCGTCACTTCCTTGTAGCGCTCGCCGGTTATAACGTTGAACGCCGCCTGGCTGCCGACGAATTGCGCCAGCGGCGTAACCATGATCGGATAACCGAACTCGGCGCGCACTCGGCCCGCCTCCTCCAACGTGTCCTGCAAACGATTTTCCATTCCCACCGTGCGCAGCTGGTGGCCCAAATTGGAGATCATGCCGCCGGGAATTTGGTGGAGATACTGAGCATGATCGTATTCCCGTTGCGCGCCGATCGGATGACCTTCTCGTCTGGCGATGAAGGTGAAATGTTTTTCAACGGCTTTTACCGCGTCGAGATCGATCACCGATGTGTAGCCGAGCGCCCGCGCATTAGACGCAACGTTCAAAATCGACGGCTGGGAAGAACCGTTGGCGAGCGGCGGAATCGCTGTGTGAAGAATATCGACGCCGAGCTTGATCGCTTCGAGATAGTTGAACGGCGCCAGGCCGTTGTTGCAGTGGGCGTGAAACTCCAGCGGCACCTCGCCGATATTCTTCTTGATCACGGGAATCAGCGCGCGAGTGCGCTCGGGCGTCAGTAGCCCTCCCACGTCTTTGAAACAAATGCGATAGGGCTTGATCGCTGCCGCTTCGCGCGCCTTTTGCGCATAGTAATTGTCGGTGTGGCGTGGCGACACGGAATAAATGATATTTATAACCACGCCCATGCCGAGCCTGCGCAACTCTTCGTTCTCGATTGCTGCCGCCTCGTAGTCATTCCATGGATCGGATGAGCGCGTGAGCGTGATGCCGTGAGCGACCATCCGCTCGATCATCAGCTTGCGCACCGAGCGTGGCACTTTTTCGAATCCGGAAGCCAGCCCGCCGTGATAGCGCAGTCGCGTGTTGTGGAATTTTTGCGCTCCGAGTCTGATCCAGTCGAAGGGATTTTCCTTGTGCTCGCGCACGTATTTTATGAAGCCGGCGAAGCCGAAGAATTCCATTGACTGAAAACCGCATCGATCCATCTGCTCGGCAATGGCGAGCATGGCTCCGGTTTTCATGCCGAGTGCCCAGAGGCTTAATTGACCGTCGCGCAGCGTTGTATCGACGATGTGAATTTCGTTTTTGCTCGACATCAATGCCAACTTGGGCTCATGACAACGTCGTCATTTACCGTGGCGCTCTTCCAGCGTTTGTATGACGGCGAAAGCCAGTGCAACCGTCGTAACGTCGACTCGGTCGTCGAGCAGGAAATGGTCGCGGCCAAGTTCGGCAAGCGTCACCGCGTTGGGCGCAATCAGATCGGACAACAACGATAATCCATCATTGGGGCCGTAGGCGCGCAGTTGCGCGTAGCCGCCGCGGGCCAACATGGAAATGCTTCCTGTAAGCGGGATACCGATATAGTTCACGATCAGCACGTGTCCGGGGATATGGAAACCATTAAAGCGCTGACGGCTTCGTTGCGTGCTGAGGCTCTCCACGCCCGAGACATCGACGCGGCCGACCAGTTCTTCCACTTGCAAGAGGCGGTTGTCCGCTAGCGGACTGCCGTGCAACGTTCCAGCAATATTCACCCAAGCCGCGACGCGACGAGAATCGTTCGGTCCCAGCCGCGTCAATGCTAAAGCAACTTCAGGTCCGGACTTACTCACGCTGACCACGATCATGCGACGACCGGTTTGTCCACGCGCGCGAATCGCCGCGGCGACCAGATCGGCGTTCGCTTCGATGGCACCATCTTCAACTGTTTCGACGAAATAATGGGCAAGACCGACACGTCTCAACGCCGCACGCGGCAAGGCAAGATCGGCGCCGGTGACCGGATGCCGTCGATAGAGATAGCCGGGAACCAACACCACTTCGTAGTTGGCGGCCCCGACAGGCAAGCTAATGTCACCTTGGGGAAAACCTTTGTTTACATTGTCTCGCACTCGGTTGAAGGCGACGCGAAATTCACGATTGCTGGAAATACGCGCGACACGATCGGCGAAAAACAAAGCCGCGAAATCGACCGAAAAATCGTCGCTCAGTCGTTTGAGACGGTCGCGATCGGGCAGCCCGTTCAGCGATTCGCTGGAAACCTGATCAATGCGCTCATCGACGATGGTGTTACTGCGTTTGCCGGCAAGGTAGTCGGCAAGATAGTAACGCGCGACTTCGGAATCGACACGGGTCTCGATCGTCTGACCGCCCACGGTGCCGCGCACCGGTATGCCCGCGCACGCCGCGAGAAAGACGATGGCGATCAGCCAGGCAATGGCCTGGGATAGAACAGAGATCATCTAAGCAAGTGTGTTTGCGAATTTACACTTCGCGGATCGGCGGACTGGCTGCCGGCGAGTTGCTCATCGCCATCCAAGATGCCGTCCAAATCACGATCCAGCGCGCTGCGAAAACCATCGCCCGGAGGCACGCAAGTGAAGGTAATCGGTTCACCGCTTTTTCGGTAGCGACCCAACAACGCGTCTAGATCGAGCGACGTTTCGTCGCGTCGGTCGCCGTGAAATTTTCCACCGCGATACAACCAACCTCGCAGCGCTTGGCCTTGCCAACCTCTCGCCGTCAATTCGCAGTCGCCGGCTGAAGATCGATTCATTAGCAAATCGATTAGCTGTCGCTCTTCTTGCTGGAGTTCGGCACCGATGGTCAATTGCTTGCCTACTGTGGGCGCCATGCCTGTGTCAAAAGCCATGACGTAGTGGTGAAGTTGGCGGCGTATGATATCTTTTTCCTCTTCGCTCTTTCCGGGAAAAAGGAATCCGTCCATGCGTAGAAAGTTCGCGACGGTATCAAAGGTGCCGTCATGGATCAGACCGAAACCGGATACCTGCGGGCCCGAGGTATTGAACCGCCCGATTTTATCGTACACGTTGCGTAGGTGCGCAGCCTTCATGTCGCGTCCGACTTGGGTATGCTCGAAGTTGACCAGCCGGTTGGTACCCAAGGGAAGTTTGTGGCAGCCGACGCAATTTTCTATTCCCGCCGCCGAACGGAAGGGGCCGGTAAAGAAATTAAATCCCGCTTCTTGCTCCGCGTCCATGCGCCGATCAAGGCGTTGATTGGGATTGGGCGGATAGCGCAAAGTCAGGACGAAGCGTGCAAAAGCCTCCATAGAAGCGTCCGGGATCGGCCCAGACCGGCCGAGTAAATCGACAAACGCCGGATTAAACTCTTTGAAGCTCGGCACGTCCTGTCCGGGAGCGTGAGCAATTCCAAAGCGATCGCCGCGCCAATGAAACGGCGCCGTGCCGGCCAATCCTCGCAAACTCTGCGTCACCATCGGACCTTTGAGCGGATGGAGAGCCTGCCGCGGTTCCAGAAGTCCGATGTTTCTCAGCGCAACGGGATAATCTAAGCGTTGACCGACGGGATCACCCAAGTCCCAAGCTAAGCCATCTATGTCACCGAACACATGACAGGTCGCGCACGAAAGATCGCCGTAACGCGAAGTCAAAGCAGCATTGTAGAAAAACGGCCTTCCTTGTTTCACCACGCCGGGCGTGGGGTCGTGACGAAGTGGTACGGTCGCGGTGGTTTGCCGTTTGTGCAAATCCACCACCGAGAGCGTCGCTTCCAGATGATTCAGGACGTAGAGCCGCTGGCGGCGTGCATCGAGCACGAGTCCCCCCGGACCAAAACCGACGGCGATGCGATCCACGACCTTGCCGGTTGGGTCGAGCACAGCCACTTTTCCTGAACCGAACGCAGCGACATAGGCTTCTTTGCCGTCAGGCTGAAATACCAAGTCCAGAGGTTGCGCCAGGCTGCGCCGGCGTGACTCAGCCGCACCGGCGATTGATGAATGATCGACATGGGGATTGAGATTTACAGCCAGGACACGGTAACCACCGCCAGTGAGCGGAAGAATTCGAGTGACTCGGTTCTCGGCGAATTTACCCTGCAAACGAGATTCATGGGGAATGAAGTTGAATGCTTCCGTATTCGAAACCCAAACCTCTCCACTCTCAGGTTGCACGGCTACGTTAAACAGTACGGTGCCAACGTTGCTGATGCTTGCGGCGACTCTCGGTTCGTTCGCGGCGGCATCGATTACGAACAGGTCGTAATCCGGCAATTCAAACGGAATAGCCGAGCTCCAATCTCGATCCGCAGAATCGCGCCAGCCGTCCTCGGCGCGCCTGACGATCGGACCTTGTTTCGGAACGGCTGAATACGGAACGTCGGTTATATAAACTTGTCGCGCCCGCCCCAGGCGTACCGCGGCTTCGCCCGACACGGTGGTCGTGCCGTTGCCTGAAAGAAATACAGCGGCATACACGTAGCGACCATCGGTTGAAGCAGCAAGGCCGCGCGGTTTGGCGCCGAACAGCGTCAAAACTTTTGCCGGCGCCTGAGGACGAGTACCGTCGAATATCCAAACCTGCGCTCGGCCGATTCCAGGAGTGAGAGTCTGATCGCGCTTTGCCGTCGCCACAAAAACCCGATCATGCTTCGGGCCTGCGATCACGATCCCCCTCGGCTCGTCACCCACTTGCAACGTGTGAATCACTCGCGGCTGACTAGGATTACTGACGTCCACCACGCTCACCGAATCGGAAAGATGATTGACGATCCAAGCCTTGTTACCTCGGATCACGATGGCCACCGGACGCAAGCCGACGGTGGTTTCGCCCACGGAGCGCAAGATTTGCCCTTGTGCGTCGAATATTTCTAAACGATCATCGGCAGTGTTGAGGGCGTACAAGTAGCGGCCGTCTCCCGACAGTGCCAGCGGGCGCACCGGCTCGGTTTCGAAGTTGGTAAATCCATCGGAACGAATGGAAACCACTGGCGTCGGCAGAACTCCGCTGTCGGTTGGGTTGAAAGTGCACGCAGAAAGCAGGATCAGAAGCAGGGGCACGAAGGCGGGAAACAAGCCGGTTTTCCCATTGGCGGTCATCTTGGTCGAGCGTTATCATAGTTTTGCTGTCGCCGTCGAGCACCGGAAACGATCCTCCACTCCGCCGCGATGCCGAACGATATTGTGATCCTCGCAGACGAAAAGGACCGATTCGAATCGACAGAGTAAAGTAGAAAGAATTAGCGACGAGAAATCAGTGATGCGGCGCGGTTCCCAATTTGCCGCGATCGCCCCCTAGCTCCCGTTCAACGATGTCCTGTCGCTCTTGCCTCTGGTTGGACAGCTGCAACCAGTATTCATGGAGCTCCGCGAGTTTCCAATTTTTCGTGATTCGGAGATGAGCGGCGGTTTCGTAATCGAACGAAATCGAATCTTGCTGTTTGCAGGCGCTTATAAAGCGGCCCGATTTCGCGTCGATGTACTCACCCACCATTCGAAGAATTTGAGATATCTTGTTTGGGTTGGGGACACCCGCCGACTCTTCACTCCGTTTTGTTTCCCCTTCGCACTCCAACCGACGGAGACCTTCAGGGGTAAACAACACTCGAAGGATATTCGACGTAGAGCCAACGGCGTTGTGGTGGGAGATTCTATCGGCAATGATATGCCAGGCGTTTTGAAACGTGACTTTCATACCGCGTTGCGTCGACCGGTTCGCAACCGCTCCCGGTGATAGCGCTCGCGGCGTGCCGAGAGCTAAATAGCCGTCGCCTTCCACCCGTAGCTCGAAATTCTCGACGTCCAGGGATTCCAGGCCCTGGCCGACCGCGCGAAGCACCTCCCCGAAGGAAGCATTCTGCTTGGTCATCTTCGGCGAATCCTTTGGCGAACCCATGACCCCAAATAACGCAAAAAACATACCCCGACCGCTCGGAAACATCGCGGGAAATCTTTCGCACATTTTAGTACTTGTGCGAAGTTTACGGCTAAGTCAGCGATTGCAATTTCGTGCCAGGTTTGTTCAGGTCAAGAATAAGTGGTCCGCGTCTTAAATATTCGCGGCGGAAAATCCAGAGTCGATCGCACGCCGGCTCGCCTTGAAGCTAGGAATTGATGGTCTGCTTTACGATCATGGCAATTCGTTCGACGTAATTGAATTTCACATCCGGCTCGCAAGGAAGCTCGATCAAATCAGCCCAAACCCGTTCTGAATAAGGAAGACGATCCCAAACACACATGCCGAAACTACCCAGGAGATGAATTGGCAAATAGCTGCCTTGAATTTCGTATCCCGCACGACCGAGGACCTTAATTATGTCTGACGCCAAGTCTCGACCGCGGCGCCTCGGCAAAACCCGCACCACCTGCGTCAGACACGCTGAGCCGGGTCGGTGGGGTATCAGTTCTAACCGCCCCTCGCCGCCCAGCAATTTTTGATAAGCGCGAACGCGCTCGCGCCGCGCCGCAATATTCTCGCGCAGTGTTTGCATCAGACTGCAAGCGACCGCCGCATTGAGGTTTGCCATCAATTCACGCCCATAGCGTGAGAGCGAAGCCAGATCTCCGTGGGAACCGTCGCGAGATAACGTGGCCTTTAGAGGCCGTGTCCAACGCCGCCAGCGACGCCAGATCAGCGTCGCTAAAAACCTCCGAAGCGTCGACACGAGCGCCGGACGCGCCAAATCGATCATCAAATCACTGTGCAAGAACTTATCGTGACGAGATACGACTGCACCGCCGCCTAAACCAAAACAAACCTTCTCCCCACCAAAACTCAGAATCCCCACCTCGCCAAAGCTGCCTAGCGGTCGCCCATCGAGCGTCGCGCCCAATGCTTGCGCCGCGTCGTCGATGATGCGGACATTCTTGCCGCGAACGAGCTCGATAATTGCGCTGATATCGGCGGGGTTACCAAACAGGTGCGGCACGATGATCGCCCTGGTATTCTGAGTCAGTACGGCGCCGACAGTCTCAGCGGTAAGATTTAGCTCCTCACCTGCGTCTGCTAGGACGGGCGTGGCGCCAACTGACAAAACTGGAGCAACCACGGCGCTGCAACAAAAAGTCGGAATCACCACTTCGTCGCCTCGCCTCACGTCGCACGCGCGCAAGGCGATCTCGAGAGCCAAACTTCCCGAGCCACAGAGAGCCGCGTCTTTGACTCCAAGTCCCTCGATCACAAGGGATCTGAGATTGTGAAGATCCGCGCCATTGATGACGCTGCCCGAACAAAATGACTGGAGGATTCGTCGATAAGTCCCGCGGTTCCAGTAAGGCACGGCGAGTGGTACGCGGTAAAACTGGCTGGCTAGGTTCACGACCTCCGACCTTTATACGATCTTACTTCCCTGGAAACTCGGACAGCACGGTCAGATCCCTTAACGATGATGAGCGATTGGAATATTGGAATTATGGAACACTGGAAACTATCACGCCAATATTCCAGCATTCCATTTTTCCAATATTCCAACCCTCCTGGGTTTCATTTTTTCGCTCCCGCTTCTTTTGCATGCGGTCCGCCACCCGCCTCATGAATCCCACAGGTGAGTCCGTCTTGTACTTAACATCGAGAGTTATACAATTTAATGAATAGCAAATGCGCAAGCTTAGCTCGCATCGCGGTGTCAACTTCGTATTGCAGCTTGGAACACCATTTTGATTGTTCAACCGGAGGAAATTCATGAACACGATCTCTGATCCTAACGACGACCCGATGCAGCCGCGAACAAGGCTATTTCGCGCATGGATTATAGCCTCTTTGATTGTCCTATTTGCACTCGAAAATAGCGGTTGCAGTACCGCAAAGCCGCCGACCGAGATCTTGTCGAGGGCGGAAATGGATCTGCGCGCGGCGAGCGAGGCTAGAGCCGACGAATTTGCTCCTATGGATTTACAGAGCGCCAGGGAAAAAATCGAGGGATCCAAGAAAGCCATAGCTGCCAAGAGATATGAAGACGCCCGCCGCCTCGCCGAAAGCGCTCAAGTAGAAGCCGAACTGGCAACCGCGAAGGCCGAAGCGGAGCTTACGCGCCGGGCCGCGGACGATCTCCGCAGACGGCTTGACACTCTTCGAGCAGAAACCGAACGCGGCTCAATACCACCTTCATCGCCCGCGTCTGCCAAGGAATAGTTTATGAAGCTCAACGTCTTTCTCGGCCGAAGGACTGTTAACATGGCGCTCTCGTTAATGGCTTTTTTGTCCATAGGATGCGGAGCGGTGCAAAATCCGGCCCTAGAGCGGGCGCGCGACGCCTATAACCGGGCCCGGCAAGATCGCGAAATCGCCGGGCGCGCTGGCGTGGCGCTGGACAAGGCGCGACTAACTCTGGAACAAGCGGAGCGCGTGTGGACGGAGGAGAAGGATGTCATAGAAGTGGAGCATCTCGCCGAGAAAAGAATCGAAATAGCGCGGGCGACCGCAAGACGGAGGTTGGCGGCAGATGACATCCAGCAACTCAATCCGCAGCGCGAATAAATTCTCTCCGCGCTTCAGTCTGTTCTCTCCATCTGTTCAGCAACACCAAAGTGATAGAGTTTGAAGAGCTCTAAAGCATCGTCGGCCGCTTTTAACGCGCTCTTTTGATCGCGGACATATTTCGACAAAAGGGGCACGAACAGATCCCCGTGCTTCTCGTCCGCCACGGCGTGAGTCGCAAAGTTGGGCATTTCCTCCCATTTGTAACCGAAGTCGCGAATCCATCTTAATCCGTCTCGACGCGACAAGCCCCCGCCTTGGTCCATCAAGCGGCGGTCGTCGTTTACCCATTCGGTCGCCATCATGGCGATCAGCCCATCTTGCCAGGCGCCTTCCCTGGCGATCCACTTCCAACCGTAGAAGGTCGCCATGCTGGTCCGCAATGGTTGGACTTTGGCGAAGTCGTCTCCCGTCAAACCGATTAACGCTCCCTGGCGAACGAGCAGATCATAATGACCTTTGGAGCTGTATTCATCTTCTACGAGCTCGTCGTACTCGTGTTCCATCAAGCGCCGGCGGATCTCCGGCGCGTCGCAATTAGCGATCAGATTCGCCCAACAATCGCGGCGACAACTAACAAAGAGACTCAATTGCAATAGCGCAATGCGCGCCCGACTGCTGGTCATCTTCACGTTGAAATAGCGGTCCATTTCCGCCGCAGCCATGGTTGCGTGAACTCTTTGAGCGATCGCCTCTTCCCACTGCCTAATCTCGTCGGTGGCAGATTTCATGATCGCACCTGGGCTTTGAGCGAAAGATTGCTGGGGTGGCTCGCGCTGTCGAGTTTGATTCCGCCGTCGTTTACAGCCTGTTGAATGCGCTGCCATTCGTCTCGATAACCTTGCGTGTGACGTGCAAAGAGCTCGTAGGATCGGCGCAGCTTCTCAGTGCCAGTCCATTCGTGGGTGGTCAGCAATAGACCGCCGAAGCCGCCGGTTTCGGCCTGCATGCGTTCGATTTGCGCGATGGCATCATCCGGCGTGCCGATGATCCAGTCGCGCCGGTCGGCGCCGGAGCGCGGCGTGATCTCCTGTGCGGGCTGGCCGGGGTAAGATTCATAGGGTGCCTTGAGCCCGATGGCAAAGAAATATTCTATATCGCGGCGAATGCTTTCTTCGACATCGCGCCACGCCTCTTCCCGGCTATCGGCAAGATAAATGCAAGTGGCGATGCGCCAGTTATCCCGTGAGGTTTGCGTTCCGTGCTTGGCAGCGATCGCTTCGACGGTATTCCACTGTTCCGCCTTGGATTGATTATTGCGCTTGTTTTTCCCTGCCGGCGAAAGAAAGAGCATGCCGTACTTGCCTGCAAGCTCCAGGCTGATCGAATTGCCCGACGACGCTATGGCCAAAGGCATGCGCGGCTGCTGATAGGAGCGCAGCTGCAAGCGCATCTGCTTCAATTGCCAAAAGCGTCCGTCGTAGTCGATCGGATCGGGCGATTCGAGCAGGCGAATGATGATGTCCACCGACTCAGCCATCATCGGGTGGAGTTTATCATCGGCAACGTTGAAGAGTTTCTTGTCGGTGATCAAATTGCACGGGCCGATGCCGAGAGTCACGCGGCCGCGCGTGAGGTGATCGAGAAAAGCCATGCGCTCGGCAACATGGAACGGATGATGAAACGGCAAACTGATTACCGAAGTGCCGAGGCGAATGCGATGCGCATGGGCGGAGGCTTTTGCGAGAACCATCTCGGGCGCAGGCATGGTTTCCCAGCCACCGGAATGATGCTCGCCGATAAAAAACTCGTCGAAGTCGAGCTCATCGGCATAACGGATCAACGCGATATCTCGGTCGAAAGCCAACGCCGGATTCTCCGTCGGGCAGTGTAACGGCATCATGAAAATAGAAAACTTCATAGTCCGTCCCTCATCGGAGGTTAAGCTTGATACTTTCGCAAAGCCTTTTGCTCAAACGCTCGCGGTCATTTTGACTATCTGTACGACAGAACCGGGGCCACGGGCAACCGGGCTCGGAGCCGGCCAGTGGCCCACTTACGGGGTTCAGCACCTAAATCGCACACACAAAGGTTTTTCGCTCTGCATGACCCTTGGTTGAAGAATGTAATCCTGAACGAAGTGAAGGATCTGCGTTTAAAATACGCGTCGTAATGGCGAGGTAAAACTTCCGGTTGCTTCGAGTGACAGAAAACGAGGTCGCGCCAAGAATTACCGGAATATAGCCACGCCGCCGACGCCGGACTTGTTGGCGGAGAGACGAACAGCCTCAGCTTCCGACAATCGCTTTTACCTTTGACTGAACTTCGCTACCTTTCTCTTTCATCAGCGGCAGATAGGCAGCATTAAGCCATTTCTCAAGCGCCTCTACATACGCGCGCCGCTCGCGCAAACGATCGTACCAGGTAGGAATGTGCGGGCGCCTGTCCCACAGAAACTGCATTTGAAGATGGTCGAGCCGGGTGATGTACGGCGCGTAGCCGATATCAGCAAGCGAAAACTCCCTCCCGGCAAGCCAAGGCGAATCTGTCAAAGCCTCTTCCATATCGGCGAGCAATTTGTCGAAACGCTTGACTGCCCCAGCGAAGAAGCGCGATTCGACTCCCTTGGTGATATTTTCCCAGCTTCGCTCGCGCTTGACCGGATCCGGCATTTTTTTGTGAAATGCCTCGAGCGCTTCCATGCCCCGTGCCAGCTTTTGATACCGAAAAGCGATGGCCGAGCTGACGACGCTGGTTGCCGCATGCACGCCTTCATCCAGCTGTTTGGTCCACAGCCGCATGCACGCCCGGCCGACGGCATCCGTCGGCCGAAGCCTCGGCTCGGCATAAGCATCGTCGAGATATTCGCAGATGACCGTGGACTCGATGATGACCATACCCTTGTCCACAAGGGTTGGTACGACCGCATTTGGATTGAGCTTTAAGTATTCCGGTTTCTGCTGATCGCCGGCGCGAAGATTTAAATGATGGCCTTCCCAGGGGAGTTTCTTTTCAGCGAGCGCAAAGCGCACCTTCTGCGCGCAAACTGACATGTCGTTGTGGTAAAGCTCGATCATTGCCTGCACCTCCTGATGGTCTGTCGATCCGACCCACTCAATCGAATCGTGCGGTTTCAGTATACTCGCTGAAATTCACCGCCTTCCCCAAAGCTCTTCGCTGGCCAGCCGCGCGCCTTCTGCCATCGCTTTGAACTTGGCCCATACGACGGTCGGGTGAATCTCCGGCTCCGCGGGGGCCTGTGAGGAGAACCCGCAGTCGCTCCCGGCGATGATGTTCTCGCGCCCCACGATCCCGGCGAACTGGAGAAGACGCTCGGCTACGAGCTCCGGGTGCTCGCAGATATTACTGCAATGAGTGATCACCCTCGGGATCAGGATTTTCCCTTCTGGGAGCTTGACGCTCTGCCAGACGCGCCACTCGTGCTCGTGCCGAGGGTTGGCAGCTTCGAACGAGTAAGCGCCGGCATTGACCCTCAGCATGATGGCGACGATATCCGTCAAGGCCATGTCATGGACGCGGGGACCGATATTGATGCCGTAGCAAGTGTGAAAACGCACTTTCTCCGGCGGGATGTCTCTCAGCGCGTAATTCAGCGCCTCGACACGCAACTCCGCCCATTTGCGGCATTGCTCGACGGTCGAGCCTGGATTCGAGTTGTAATAGGTCACCAGCCGTGGATCGTCTACCTGCAGTAGGAATCCCGCGGTGACGATGGCGTTGTACTCCTCTCGCATGGCATCGGCGATCGCGTAGAGGTATGCCTCCTCCGTAGGATAATACTCATTCTTACTTACGCTGCGCCTCGACATTCGCGGGCCAGGTGGCATGAAGGCTTCTTCTGCGTTCACCCCTTTTAGAGCGGCCTTGACGTTCTCGGTGTCCCTTTGGAGCGCTTGCTGTCCTTTGTATGCGATGGGCCCCGTGCATGCGAGACTCGTCGGCGTGCCAATGGACGCGCCCGCGCCATCGGGAATACCACCCCGTAGTACTCCGGGAAATCCATGACCTCTCTCGACCCCACCCACGGGCTCGCCCCGCGGCGCTGTCGCTCGCGGCTCGTAGCCTGCGAGGCGCTCGCCGACGTAGGTGACAAAGCCCGCCTTCCTGCTCTCCATCGCTCACGATGGTCCGAACATGGGCGTCGTACGCTTGGCGGTCGTAGGATTGCCCGTTCTCTTTTGCCTTCAGCGTTTCAATCAGGTCTGCCGGGCGCGCCAAGCTCCCGACGAAGGTGGTGAGAATCCTTTCGGTGCTCCGCTTCATCTTTTCCTTCATTGCCGTTGGATGACGGGAATTTCCATTTGAATTTTTAGCCAGCAAGATTTCCACGTCGCGCCCGCACCATCAGCGCGCTTCGCCTTCGTCCGAGAACTAAGATTGATTCAGTGCGGGTGACTGCGACATCAGGCATAAGTCTCTGCGGGCTGCAGGCGCAGAGCGCGACCGTCGAGATCTCGCGGCGCTGCGACTCCGGCGGTTTCTAGCACCGTGGGCGCGATATCGTAGATCGAGCCGCCATGGATCAGTGCGCCGGGCGCGACGTTCGGCCCGGTAGCGAGTAGGAAGCCGTATGTCGAGTGACCGCCCGTGCGCGAGTCCTGCCCGCGGATGCGCAGCGTGCCGATCCGCGGCGAGCGCAAAGATGACCACGCGAACGATTGATCCCAGAGCACCGTGAGGTCCGGGAGCTGGTTAGCGAACGGCCCCTTATATTCATCGTGGACATAGGTCACGCGCTTGATCACCGGCCGGCCGCTCACGGGGTCGGTCAGGCTGTAGAGTGCACCGGCGATGTCGTCGCGCACGCGTCTATATTCCTCACCCGGCTCGATAAGCCCGTATTTGTCCCGGCCTTTGACGGCAAGGCGTATCGAGCCGACCGCATCGTTGTTGGGCACGGCGAAGGCGCGCGACCCGGCCCATTGACGCCCGGCGGAGTACCACAAAAAGAGCAGTTGATCCTGCATAGCCTGCGGCAGCATCGCTTTGATGTGGTACTGCAACGCGCCGGGGAGGGTCATCTTCAGAATGCGCCACGGATTGACCTTGGCATCGCGCGATTCGTTTTCCTCACGTTTGCGCGGCGGTTGGCCACCGTATCCCAGTAAATCGATGATCTCCGGCAGGTTCCACGAAGCGTGATACAGCGGACCCATGCCGTGCGCGGAGACGACCATCACCTGGGCCTGAGGTCCGGCGAGCGCGATCATCTCGCCCAACTCGCGGTCTATCGCACGGTACGCTTCTTCGATCGCGCCATCTATACCGGCGGCGACAGCTTCGGCGTGACGCGGGTGCGATTCATCCGCGCCGTGCCAGAAGTGATGGCCGATGCAATGCGGTGCAGAGAACCCCGCGAAGAACACGTCCCACTGACGCTCGCGCATCAGCCAGCGGAAGACTTCGCCATGCTGCTTGACTCCTGTGACGACGTTGCGCCGCAGTCGAGCTAGCGCGCGCGGTTTGTCATCCACCGCATCGCACTCACCGACCGCATGCGTTCCGAAGCGCGCTTGCACCTCGTTCAGCAAGTTGGAGGGCACTGCGGCGCGTGCTGTCTTGGTGGCGTGCGCGCCCCAATTGGCGAGCTGAAAGCCGCCACCTGCGTTGATGCATTTACTGAGCTTAAACTTCGGCGCGTCCGCCACGCCAACGCGTACTCCCGCCTCGCTCAAGTAATCCCAGAACGCCGGACGCGTGATCTCATCATCAGTGACGTGCCGCAGGTGCTGAGTGCGCGGATCATACTGAACGTAGAAATACTTCTCTAACTTGGCCGGGTTCATGCCGGTAAAAGTGCACGCCCAAATCGTATCGGGCAGTTGCTCGGCTGTGCTGGCGAGCACGCTGCGGGTGCCGTTCGCGATCAGGCGGCGGAAGGCGGGAAGCTTGCCTGCGGCAGCCCATCGCTCCACCAGACTCCATTCCATCGCGTCGAGTCCAACGAGGAGTTGTCTCGGATGGTTGCCGTCAGTCTTGTTCATGGTACTCGCCTCTTATAGCAAGTGCGCGCGCGCCCATTGTTTTTCGCCGAGTGTTTTCGGTCTTTAAATTTACAACGTATCAGAACCGAGCCTTTTACCCATAACGAAAATCGTCGCCATAGATCCCCGTGGCATCGGCCAGTCGGTCGTTGAAATTGTAGAGACAGATCACGTAGATGATGTCGAGAATGTCCCGGTCATCGAAGCCGTGCTTTCTGAGTTCGTTGATATCCTCCTCGCTGCCGGTAGAAGGCGCGACCGTAAGCTTCACCGCATAATGGAGCATCGGCCGCTGAGCCGGCGATAAATTCAAACTCGTATAATCCTGCTTGACTCCTTCTACCAATTGATCATCGTTCGATTCCAGACGGAGAGCCTCTCCGTGGGCGGTCATTCAATAGCTGCATTTGTTCGTCGCGGATACCACCGTGGCGATCATCTCGCGTTGGCACCGCGCGATGCACGATTCCCCGGTCATTCAATAGCTGCATTTGTTCGTCGCGGATACCACCGTGGCGATCATCTCGCGTTGGCACCGCGCGATGCACGATTCCCCCCGCATAATGCCGACGTCGAGAGCGCGCCATGCGGCGAGAACGTCGGGATTGAGACTTTGCACCTGGCGAATCATTGAGACCTTTCCCCCTGCCGCCGAGGGACCCGCCCGGATTCATAAATCTCCTTTACCTTTCCCGTCGCCTGGGACGGCGGGATAGTTCGAATAAAAGGCACAGGCTACTCCTTGGCGGTACCGCCCGATCGTTGAGAATCGCTCATCATGAGATAACCTTGGGTCGCTTGCACGATCTCGTAATAATTATCGCATCGCTCAGGAATGCTGCGCAGCTGCGCGACGATGTTTTCCGCTTCAACTCGCGAGTAAAACAAACCGACGGTGCTAACTTCACCATCTGGGCGAATCTCATTGACGTAGAGTTTATCCATATTGCTTTAGCACGACTTCGGAGTCTTGTAGCCGACTTGCTTGCGTTCCTTCATGAACGCTTTGTACGTCTCCGGATGAGATCTCACGTTGTACGGGCAGACATCGACGCAAAGATGGCAGTATTCGTCGCGCAGGCGCGAATAGGGGTAGCACTTTTCTAGATCGATCAACCAGCGCTTGATGCCGTGCGTCATCACATGATCCTGCGGAATCGCGTCGCCCGGGCAGTTTAACTGGCAGACATTGCAGTTCATGCAAAAGTCTTGGACGCCGAATTCGCGCGGCTGGTCTTCGGCGAGCGGTAAGTCCGTCGTCACGAATCCCGGCCGAAAACTGGCGCCGTATTTTTCGTTGATCAAACTGCCGTGACGGCCAAGCTCGCCGAAGCCGACCTGATAGAAAATCGGGATTGCCTGCACTTCACTGGCGCCGTTATGGTGGGCGCGCGCGGGATATCCCATGTCGCGGACATGAGCGGCAAGCTGGGTCGCAATCTCGGTGCACCTCGCATAGACGCGCATCGCTTCTTCTTCGACGGCATTGGCGCCCTGGACGACCTTATCATAATCTTCCGCCACGCAGGCGACGATCACAAACTCGTGCGGCACGTCCGCGCCCAGATCGATCATGTGCGGCTGCAGTCGGCAGACGCCAACCATGTCGGCGCCGAGGTCGGTTCCTTTGGCTTTGATCTGTTTCGTCATCGCGTCAGAATCGCTCACCTCCGTTCGTTTCGGATTGATCGGGCCGTCGCGAAACGGCGCTAGCTTTACCCAGCTATCGCGATACGCCTGAATTTTGGGAGTCGCGGCCGTGTAGTGCCTCGCTGTCTCCATTCCCAAGGCATGGACCATTGAAGCCAACACCGGATCGGCCATTCCCTGCTCTCGTCTAGGAGTTATTCCGCGCATGCCCGCGGCTCAGCGACTTTTTCGCAAGGATTTTCTACTTTCCTTGCATTAGTTTAAGAGTGGTCTCAGTGCTTCGAAGTACTGCCCACGGTCGTCACAGTGATATGCGACATGGGCGAATCGGCCTTCGCTCCGTGCCAGTGACGCTCACCGGCTTTGATATGAACGACATCACCGACAGTAATTTCTCGCTCCCCCTGTTCGCTCGCTGCGATGCCCTTGCCGGCTGTGACCACGAGAATCTGATCGCAATCGTGTACATGCCACCCGGTCGTCGCGCCGGCGCGAAAATTGACCACGTTGCAGCGAAAGTTATCCGACTGGCCTTCGCCAATGATCGCTTGCCGTGTTCGGCTGACCGGTCCGCCGGTCCATCCCGCAATCGGCGTGGCGGTGTCCATCGCTTGTTCAGGCAACTCATTAATTTTCAGTATGCGCATATTGGCCTCCGTGTGGGTTCGCGATTAGCACAATTGGAAAAACTCGACAGCATTGTCGACCAGAATCTTCTGCTTCTCATCCGCGGGCACACCAGAAAACATATCATCAATGACACGGCGGGAATTCGGCCAATCTCCCGCGGAATGGGGGAAGTCGTTGCCCCACATGATTCTGTCCACGCCGATATCGTAGCGCAGGCGAAGGCCGATGCGGTCGTAAATGAATCCCCAGTAAAAGTGCTCGCGCAAAATTTGACTCGGCTCTTGCTTGAGCT